>Ga0224507_10000334_pt1 | contig 18595 bp, 16 predicted proteins | sample SF_Jan12_sed_USG_3_FD_170159 | JGI IMG/M metagenome (GOLD analysis project Ga0224507, IMG submission 170159) | Sediment microbial communities from San Francisco Bay, California, United States - SF_Jan12_sed_USGS_13 | ecosystem: Environmental > Aquatic > Marine > Sediment | place: USA... | reverse complement strand
AGGGTCGGTGGAGGCCACGATGGAGTTCGCAAGGGCGGGCATACCAGTCGTGTCGATGTCAATGGCGATTTGCGGCCTCACTTCGCCGGTGACGATAGCATCTACAATCGCGATTGCGAACGCAGAGAACCTCGCGAGTTTCGTCATATCGCAGCTCGCGAAGCCGGGCGCGCCCGTTGTCTACAGCTCCGAGTCCAGCATCATGAACATGCGGACTGGTGAGATCAAATACGGCGCCATCGAAGAGGCAATCCTCGCCGCGGCGGCGGGGCAGATGGCGAAGCAGCTCGGAGCGCCCTCTATGGTCAGCGGCTTCGGCGTAGGACTGTACGGCAAGGTCCCTGGAATCTCGTCGAACGTCGCTGAGATAACCTTCACCGCCATGACGAATCTATCGCTGACGGACTTCGCCTCTGGCATAGGAGGGCTCGACCAGGCAAAGGGCGCGTCGCTGGAACAGGTGGTCATAGACGCGGACATCTGGGAGTCCATACGTGATATCAGGAGGGACGTCATGTTCGACGACGATCACTTCGCCGCCGACCTCATCGAGGAGATTGGACCAGGAGGAAACTTCCTGAAATCGCCGCACACTCTGAAGAACATGCGCAAGGAGCTGTTCGTGCCCTCAAAGGAGAAGTCCGAGCTGTACGACCTCTACCGCGCCACCTCCGACCAGAAGGCGGTCGTCGAACAGGCGAGACAGCGAGTGAAGAAGATACTCGCTGAGCACGAACCGGAACCTCTCGACGGGGATGCGGAGAGGGTGATTGACGCCATAATGTCTGAGTACAGGCGCTGAAGCGCCCTCCTCATCCTTCGGCTATCTTCTTGAACGCCTGGTCCGATATCTCGAGCGATTTCTCGATATCATTCTTGGAGTGCGCCAGCGAAGTGAAGAAGTGCTCATCCGCGTGAGGCACGCCGAAGAACACCCCCTTGCCGAGCGAGTACATGAACCACTTGCGCCAGGCCTCCCTGTCGATGTCCTGCGCGTCCCTCCATGTGGAGACCTCCCTGTCGGTGAAGTACATCTGTGCCATGGAGCCGATCGACTCAACCCACGTGTCAACTCCACGGTCCTCGGAGATGTCCCGTAACCCCTGGAACAGGGAATCGCCTATCATGTCGATCTTTGCATATGTCCCAGGCTTCGAGAGAATCTTGAGCGTCGCGAGGCCGGCCGCGACGGAGACTGGGTGCGCGTTGTAAGTTCCGCCATGGTACACGTTCCCTTCATCGTTGGGCACTATCTCCTCCATGATGGCTTTCTTGCCGCCGAACGCCGCCAGCTGGTACCCTCCACCTGCGACCTTCGCGACGGCAGTCAGGTCCGGCTTCACGCCGAACTTCTCCTGCGCACCGCCAAAAGCGACTCTGAAGCCGGTCAAAACCTCGTCGAAGATGAGCACGATGCCCAGATCCTTGGTGAGCTTCCTCAGCCTCTTGAGGTAGTTGTCCCTGGGGATGAAGCACCCGCCTCCCGCTTGTACGGGCTCGATGATCACCGCTGCGAGTTCGTCCGCGTCCCTCGTAATGACTTCCTCGGTCACGCCCCAGTCGTTGAACGGATACATCACTACGAGGTCGGACACCGCCTTCGGTATACCTTTGCCGAAAGGGATCGATGGCTGGTTCGCCTTGTCCTTGAGCATGTCCTCGGGTATGTCGACCCCCTGAAGGGCATAGTCGTGGCCTCCATGGTACGACCCTTCCGCCTTGGCGATCTTGTCCTTTCCAGTGTAGGCTCTCGCGACCCGGAGAGGATGCATCGTTGCCTCGGTACCGGAGTTGGCAAACCTCATCATCTCCATGGATGGCATCGCCTTCTGCAGGATCTTGATGTACTCCAGGGCGATCTCTGGCGAGGCGCCGAACATAGTCCCCTTTCCGACCTGCTCCCGGGCGGCCTTAACGACTTGCGGATGGTTGTGTCCCAGTATCATCGGGCCGTACCCGAGGGCGAAGTCGATGATCTTGTTGCCATCGATGTCATAGATATACGGGCCCTTGGCCCTCTCGACGACGAACGGATACGGTTCGAAGAACCGCACGTTGCTCTCCACACCTGCGGGAAGGACCTTCTTCGCCTTCTCGAAGTGCGCTCTCGATTTCCTCGTCCTGGACACATACTCCTTCTCGCAACTCAACGTAGACGCCATGACGCAACTACCTCTCAGCTCACAGAAAGACCACTTTGGAGAGCCCAACACCGCGCTACGGGGTCGACAAATCGTGACCCCAACGGACAATGCCGCAGCCCCGGACAGTCTCCTGAGTAGCAGGGTAATCGTGGGTTGCGTAGAAATACATTCTCCGAATGGGTTATCTATCCCATCCGAGGGGTGATGGAGGAGTCATCTCTGAGGTTCGATTATGACCTTGATGGACTCCTCGGCCTTCGCCACGAGTTCGAACCCTTTCCCAGCCTCAGCGAGTCCAAGCCGATGGGTGATCATATCGGTCACATCCACCTTGCCCGTGCGCATCAGCTCAATCGTGTCGGTGATATCTTCCGGGCTGGCGGCATATGTCGAGGTCATCGTCACCTCATCTTTCCACAGATCGCCCAAGGAAAGACATGTCTTCGTCCCCGGTGCCGGAGGGGCGAATACAAGCACCGTCCCTCCCCTGTCGACGCATTCGAAGCCCTGCTCCAAGGCGCCCTTTGCCCCGGTCGACACGACCACATAGTCGGCTGGCCTGCCGTCGTTCGCTTCGCGTATCCTCTGAGGCACGTCGTCTCCCGACGCGTCGATGACCGCATCGGCGCCGAAGCGCTTCGCCGCGCCCAACCTGTACGCCGATATGTCCGTCGCGATGACCTTCTCCGCGCCAAGTGCCCGCGCGAGCTTGATGTTCATCAACCCCGCTATCCCGCTGCCAATTACGAGGATGGTCTTCCCGGCAGAGAAACGCATTAGCCTGAATCCGCGGACGACGCATGCGAGCGGCTCGATGAGCGCGCCGATATCGTAGCCGACCTCTTTGGGAAGGACGAACACGCCACGTCTCAGGTTGACCGCGGGCACACGGACGAACTCCGCGAACCCTCCTGGGTAGAAGTTCGTGCTCCTGAGCAGATCACACGCTGAATGATGGCCGCTGAGGCAGTACCTGCACTCCATGCATGGCACATGGTGCGATACGAAAACTCGGTCGCCGACCTTGAACCGGTCGACGCCCTCCCCGACCTCGACGACATCGCCAGCGATTTCGTGGCCCAAAACGAGCGGGGCGCGCTTGATGCGGTACCACTCCATCACATCGCTGCCGCAGATGCCGCTCGCGACTACCTTCACGAGCAGCTCGCCCTTCCCGGGTCTGGGCTTGGGCATCTCCTCGAGCCGCACATCGCGGTTGTTGTAGTACATCGCTACGCGCATGGACAAGGTGCTCCTTCAACGACGTCGGCTCACTTATTCTTCGCGAGCTTCTTGAAGAGGTCGTACGCCTCCTTGGCGGTCGCGTCCTCATGGACTATCTTCCTGACGGCCTTGATCATCGGCACGGGGTGTTCGGACTGCCAGATGTTCCTCCCCATGTCCACTCCGATGGCGCCCTTCGATATCGACTTATGGGTCAGCTCCAGGGCTTCCTTCTCCGTCATCTTCGGCCCTCCCGCAACGACTATGGGCGCGGGGCAACCGTCGACGACCTTCTCGAAATCGTCGCAATAGTAAGTCTTCACGATATGGGCACCTATCTCTGCTGCTATCCTGCAGCTGAGCGCGAGGAAGCGAGCGTCGCGTTTGCCCAGCTCCTTGCCGACTGCGGTGACTGCTAGCACAGGCATGCCGTGCCTCTCACCGCTGTCAACGAGCTCCGCTAGACTCAGCAGCGTCTGCCTCTCATACTTGCTGCCGACGAATATCGACAGTGCGATGCCAGAGGCGTTCAGCCTGAGGGCTTCTTCCATGCAGGTTATGATCCCCTCGTTGGCGAGGTCTTCGCCGATGATGCTCGTGCCTCCGGAAACACGGAGGACGACCGAGTTGAACAGGGAAGGGTCGACGGACGATCTCAGCACACCCCTCGTGAGCATGATGGAATCCGCATATGGCGCGAGAGGCGAGATGGTCTTCTTCGGGTCCTCGAGTCGAGAGGTCGGGCCGAGGAAGTATCCGTGATCCACGGCGAGCATGACCGAACGGCCCGTATCTGGCTTGATTATCTTCGACATTCTGTTCTTCAAACCCCAATCCATGAGACAGCACCTCCAAGACCATCGAGTCCTGGGAGTCGATATCTTGAGAAAGGTGGTAGCGTATTTATAGCTTGTCTGATGAGGTCTGGCAGCAGCCAACGTCGAAACCTTATAGGGAGGACGGGTGCTTACCACATTGTGACCGGGTGAGGGATCATGCACGACAAGATTCACACACATCTCAGTCAAGTGGAGAAGTACAAGTTCGAAACCAGCTTCGGCGAGTGGGATGGCAAGGTCGTCATGGACGAGCCTGCACCGATGGGAGAGTCGAACGGGCCTAACGCAGCGATGATGCTCTCATCCGCGATCGGGCACTGCCTGTGTGCGAGCCTCCTGTTCTGCGTCGGGAAGATGCACGGGGAGTTGGAGGACGTCTCCGCCGAGGTCGAGACGACGCTTGCGCGGAACGAGAGGGGGCGCTGGCGTATTGACGGAATAAAGGTCGACATAAAGGCCGTCATGGATGATGAGAACCAGAAAAAGACGGAACGCTGCAGAGAGCTGTACGAGGATTTCTGCATAGTCACCAACAGCGTGAGACAGGGCGTCAAGGTGGACGTGGATCTGAGCCTGTCGCCGTTGCATTCACAATGAAAAGACGGAGGGCTGAGATGGACGATGACATGAGACGAGACGAATCAGAGCTGCTGGAGCGGGTGCTATCTATTCTCTCATCCCTTCGAGGCGTCCGGAAGGCGTTCTACCTCAGCGACGACCTTCGACGAGAGGTTGGGGAGATTGAGAAGAACCGGTCGACATCGCTCGGTCCGCTGACCGTCCACAACGATGGCGTGCTCGAGTGCCTTAGCCGCGCTCATGTGGCGTGCATAGTGAAGGACTCGACCTTCAGGCCCCCGCCAGCGCCAACCGTCGTGCTCGCGAACGAAGACGGCAAGGTGATCGGGCGGGAGCTGATCGCTGGCGAGGAGCCGAAGCCTGCGCCAGGTCAGAAGCTGATCTATCTAGGCAAGGACTTCGTCATCTTCTACGATGGCGGCAAGACCGGCCGCACGCGTTTCGTCCTGCCGCCGATATCGTTCGAGGAGGTGGAGCACATAAGCTACACAGCCCGCGTGTGCTCATCGAGCCCTTCGACAGACGGCGACTTCTTCTTGAGGAAGAGCGCTGGACTCCCCGACGACCCGAAGCTGGCGACCATCCTGATAGGGTTCGATCTGGACCTGCCGTCGCAATAGTCTGTTTTTCGTATTCCGCTGTCGAGAGCGATGCCTTCGTCGACGTTCTTCCGAAAGCGCTTTCGAGGCCGTGCGGGGCTATGCTCGACGGAGACGCTGGCATTTCGTAAAACTTGCCAAAATCGACCCGGTTCCATCGGATTGGTTCCGGCGGGAATCCTTTGTATTTGAGCAACGTTTAAATTGATTGCCAACATGCTCTCAGACGCTCCTGCCGAAGTGTCGCATAAGTCGACCAGGGAGGAGAGGCCAGTGGTGTTAGAATGGCATGTGATAAGGCAAATCCGTTTGAGAACATGAAGAAGCAGGTTGACGTCGTCGGCAAGAAGCTGGGACTTGAGCCAGGAGTCACCGAAGTGATGAAGAACCCCAAGAGAGAGCTTACGGTCAACTTTCCAGTGAGGATGGACGATGGGTCGGTACGGATATTCACCGGCTACAGAGTCCAGCACAACGAGTCGCGCGGACCATTCAAGGGCGGAATACGGTACCACCAGCAGGTTGACATCGACGAGGTCAGGGCGCTCGCAGCCTGGATGACCTGGAAGACCGCCGTCGTGGACGTCCCCTACGGTGGAGCGAAGGGAGGCATCATCGCCAATCCTAAGACAATGAGTGTTGGTGAGATAGAGAGGATGACGAGGAGGTACGCCACCGAGATATCGATCATCATCGGCCCTGAGAAGGACATACCCGCGCCTGACGTGAACACCGGCGGGCGCGAGATGGCCTGGATCATGGACACGATCAGCATGGCGAAGGGGTTCGCAGTACCCGGCGTCGTTACCGGCAAGCCGCGGGAGATCGGCGGGTCGCTGGGCAGGCCTGAGGCGACTTCAAGGGGGCTCGTCTTCGCCGTCAGAGAGGCGGCCAAGAAGACCGGGCTTGACCTGAAGGGCGCAACAGTGGCTATCCAGGGATACGGTAACGTCGGCTCGTTTGCGCACAAGCTCATAGAGCGGGACTTCGGCTCCAAGGTGATAGCTGTCACGGACTCCAAGGGCGGCATCATCAACGAGAACGGGCTCAAGTACGACGAGGTCATCGCTCACAAGAAGAAGACTGGGAGCGTCGTCGGATTCCCTGGAACGAAGCCGGTCACGAACGAGGAGGTACTCGAACTCGAGGTAGATGTCCTGTTGCCGTGTGCTCTTGAGAACGTCCTCACTGGGGAGAACGCCGGGAGGGTGAAGGCGAAGATGTCTGGCGAAGGCGCGAACGGTCCGAACACGCTCGAAGCGGACGAGATACTGCACAAGAACGGCGTGCTAGTGTTGCCAGACATCCTGGCGAATGCCGGTGGTGTGACGGTCAGCTACTTCGAGTGGGTTCAGAATCTCTACAACTACGCGTGGACGGAGGACGAGGTGAACGCGCGCCTCGACCAGAAGATCACGAAGGCGTTCCACGAGGTCTGGGACATGGCCGAGAAGCACAAGGTCAACATGCGAGAGGCGGCTTACATGCTCGCTGTTGACCGCGTCGCAAAGGCCACGCAGATCAGGGGCTTCTACCCGTAGGCCAGGAACAAACGCATCCGCTCCAGGGCGATGCTCTGGGCGGTCCCTTTCAAACCCTTCTTTTCACATTCTTCCGACAGCCACAGCTCTCTCACTGTGTCTTCGGAGGAGACGCGAGCGTGCTCGTCTTGCTGCCGATGCTGGCATTCCGCAGCGCGACGGTTACGATGAACAGCGCGACCGTTCCGAGGACGAATGCAAACACCAAGGGATAGGCCATCGCACGGGAAAGCACGTCCGCTGCGGTATCGCTCAATTCCGGTTCTGCCTCGCTGACGTAGACCATAACAGAGGTCGTGATACCGATGAATACGGCCATTGCTATCCCGAGCCATAGGAGACTCTTAAGGCGGATCCTCTTCATGACCGCAGATGCCGACCCGGGTCCTCCAATCATTAAGGACTGAACAACGAGGACCGCGCCAATCAAAGCGCTCACTTCGCCGAACAGACGAGTGTAAGTCGCGTACTTGGCAATTTCGAACAGTTCCATACTCTCTTCGAAATCATGTCCGGGGTTCAGAATGCGCTCGTACCAATACACGTGTAGCGCGAACGCGGTTAGGACCAGGACGACGGCGACTCCAGCTGCAATCGCAGCCATAGTCAGCTTCGACACAGGTAGACTCAAGGCTTCATTGCGCGCAAGGATTTCCGGCGGAGGTGCGGGCTCTTCGGGAGGAGGGACGCCCTCCGTTCCAGGCGCGCTCGTAGGTTCATCGGACCCTCGTATCGGCCTGCCGCACGATCCGCAGTACAACACGTAATCAGGATTCTCCGCTCCGCAATGTAGACACACCATCGCCAATCCTCCGGATGGTGAAGCGAGTTATGCTGGATATAACATCTCTCATGGAATGCCGCGTTGAGGAACACTGGACAGCGGATGCTTCCGCGGCGCGTTCAAGGCCTTCTCCAACTCGTCCGCTGCGAAATCGGCCGGGACCTGCCTCTGCTCGCCCGACTCCATATCTCTGAGGGTGACCGAGCGTTTGGCCATCTCGTCCTTGCCGACAATGACAGCGTATCTCGCGGCCATCGAAGAGGCGTACTTGAGATTCTTGCTCATGCTGCGTCGCATGAGGTCGACGTCCGCTCTCAGGCCCTTCGCACGGATCTTCGCAACAATGGCGAAAGCGTATTTGCGCATCGCATCCTCCGTCGGCACGACGTAGGCGTCTATCGGTGAGTACTCGGGCAGTTCCTTCTCCGCCTCGAGCGCCAGCATGACGCGGTCTAAGCCTATCGCGAATCCCGTGCTGAAGACAGGCTCACCACCGAACAGCTCTGAGAGGGTGTATGACCCGCCACCGAGCACCTGCTTCTCGGCTCCCAGTCGCGGCGCGTCTATCTCGAACACCATGCCCGAGTAGTAATCCAGCCCGCGTACGATGCCAAGGTCGAGCTGGCAATCGTCGATCCCCTGCAGCTTGAGTATCTCGAAGAGCTCCCTCAGATGCTCGTTCGCCTTGGTCTCGTCGACGCTCTGGAGAACGTCGATGCTTCCCTTGGTTCCTGCGATGCCCGTGATGGACTCCATCAGATTCCCGGTAACGCCGTTCGTCTCCAGCGTCTGAGCCAAGGCGTCGAAGTCTCCCTTGTCTATCATGCGGAGGACGTTGCCCGCAAGGGCCTGGTCGTCTATTCCCTCCAGTACGAGTGACTTCAGTATGCCGATGTGGCCTATGCGGACGTTGAAATCCTGCAGCCCCGTCGCTCGGAGGCTCTCTACCGCCAGAGATATGACTTCGGCGTCCGTCTCGGGGTTCTCGTTGCCAATCAATTCGGCCCCGAGCTGGAAGAATTCCCTGTACCTACCGCTCTGCGGGTTCTCGTATCTGAAGCAGTTGCCAACGTAGTACAGCTTGAGCGGCTTGGGCAGGTTGGACATCTCGTTAACGAAGAACCTGATGACGGACGCGGTGATCTCCGGCCTGAGGGCCATCTCCCTATCGCCCTTGTCCTTGAAGACGTACATCTCGTCGACGATTGCCTCGCCTGACCTGAGCGTGAACAGCTCCGACTGCTCGAATGTAGGCGTGACGACCTCGCCGAAACCGAACCTGTGGCAGGCTTCGCGCATCGCCTGCTCGACGGCCCTCCGTCTCGCCATCTCGGCGGGTCCAAAATCCCTGGTGCCCCTGGGACGCTGAATCATCTTGCGCAATAAGCCGATACCGTTTCTTAATCCTTTTGGGGACATGACTGAGTGAGCTTGGCGTCCGAACTGAAATCACAGAGAATGGCAGGCTTCACAAACTATGGTTCCAGATTGAGAAGTCTGCCCCGATCGCGCCCGCCCCGCTCATCACGTCGTTGCCCTGCAGCGTGCGTAAGACATGCCGTCGGACATTCGGCCAGCACTTAACACAATGATATGCCAGCGAAAGGGATTTATATGTCAGACGGGTATTAGAGTGCGGTCGGAGAAAGTCCGACTGACACAAGGAGGGATGCACATGCCGATGTTTCCAATATCAGTGGAAAGGGCAAAGGAAATCGCTCATGAGAAGAACCTCAAGCCTGGCAAGGTCCGCGGGACGACCGAGATCGAGTTCACGAGAGGAACCAGCCCCCGCGTAGACGTGATCGACTGGCCAGAGTTCGAGAATATTCTTTCGAGCAAGAACCTCGAGATACACGAGGGCGGCGGCTTCATGAAGCTCATGAAGAAGAAGGAGTAGGCAAGCTCAAGTGCCTATCAACCTACACCGGAAACCCCTTTCACCAGACATTCTATTCCGCTTCTCGGCCTCGATTGACAGTTTGGACGGAGTCACCTCTTGACGATTATCGTGACAACGTCTTGGTCCTTCACGACGTGCTCGAGCCCTACGATCTGGCCCGGGAACCTCGCGCTCCTGCCCCACACCTGCGCGTACCTGAAGTTCTTCCTGAATTCGCGGTGTATGGACTCGCAAACCGCGCCGATGTCCGAGCCGTCTTTAATTACCAGCGGCTCGACCAGGTCTGCCTCCTTTCCTTGAGGTTTCATGTAGATACGTATGAGCCTCAATGATTCGAACACCGCGTCCTTGAGCTCGTCCAGTCCGACCTCGTTCTCGGCTGAAACGGGCAAGACCTTCCACCCTTTCAGCTTCTTGTTCTTCAGCTGTCGCAGATATTCCTTGCTCACTAGGTCGATCTTGTTCACCGCGACGATCCCCGGCACGTATATCCTGTTGCCAGAGATGTTGTCGATCAACTGGTCCTCGTCGATCGACTCGCGTATGACTATGTCCGCGTTTATGAAGCCGTACTCGTTCATCATGTCCCGGACCAAGTCCTCGTCGAGGGACGGCTTTGCGGTGGTGAAGTTCACTCCTATTCCACCTCTGTTCTTCCGGGACACGACGATGTCCGGAGGACGTTGGTTGAGCCGGAGGTTCGCGGTTCTCAGCTCCTCCACCAGGACTTCTAAGTTCGTCTCGAAGACGTCTATCATGAGAAGTATCAGGTCGGCGGACCTGACGACGGACAGCACCTCCCTTCCTCTGCCCTTGCCCTTGGAGGCATCCTTAATCAATCCAGGCAGGTCGAGCAGTTGAATCTTGGCGCCTCTGTGCTCCATCTCCCCGGGGACGACGGTCAATGTCGTGAACTGGTAAGATCCAACCTCGCTGTCGGCGTTTGTTATCTTGTTGAGCAGGGTGGACTTGCCAACGCTAGGGAAGCCAACGATGGCCACCGTCGCGTGCCCGGACTTCTTTACGGAATATCCCTGGCCTTTGCCGCCCTTGGACCGCCTCGTCTCGAGGTTGTCCTTCAGCCTTGCGAGCTTGGCCTTGAGGCGGCCGATGTGATGCTGGGACTTCTTGTTGTACGGAGTCCGAGTTATCTCGTCCTCTATCTCCCTTATCTGCTCCTCGATGGTGGCCATATGCTCAACGGCTATTATCGTCCCTGTAGATATGTGTTCCAGCGCCGCGCTCGAGCGCATCGACGAGCTTCTCGGTCGCCGTGATGACGACCTCCTCGCCTCCTCCCTCGAGGAACTTGATGGCTGCGAGTATCTTGGGACCCATCGTGCCGGGAGGGAACTGTCCTTCGCCATAGAGCGACTTGAGTTCGGCCAAAGTCGTCTTCGCCAGCGGCTTCTGCGTCGGCTGCCCGAAGTCCACGCACACGTTCTCGACATCTGTCGCGATGACGAAAAGCCGTTCCCGAATGTTGTTCGCCAACATCGACGCTGCGAGGTCCTTGTCGACCACAGCCTCGATGCCGACGTACCGCCCGCCCTTCATTATGACGGGTACGCCGCCGCCTCCGCAGGCGATCACGACTTCCGCCTGGTTCTCTCCTCCGAAGACCAGCCTGCGCACGGGAGTACTCTCGACTATCGCTATAGGCTCCGGGGAGGGCACCACCCTCCGCCAGCCCCTGCGCCTCTTGTCGATCACCATCTTCCAGCCTTTCGCCTCTTCGAGATGCCTCGCCTCTTCCTCGGAGTAGAACTTCCCGATGGGTTTCGAGGGGTTGGCGAACGCGGGATCGTCCTCCGAGACGACCACCTGGGTGACCATCGAGACGGCTACCTTGTCCATCCCCCGCTTCAAGAACTCCGAGGACAGCGCCTGCTGCAGCATGTATCCTATCTGGCCTTGGCTCTCCGCGACGCAGACATCCAAGGCGTTGGGCGGAATCTCCGACTTGGCGATCTCCGCCCTGAGAAGTATGTTCCCCACCTGGGGCCCGTTGCCGTGTGTGATGACGATATCGTACCCTTTCTGTATCAGATCGGCGAGGCCTTTGGCAGTGGTCGCCACGTGCTTCATCTGATTCTCCTGGGTGAGGGTATCACCAGGTCGAAGGATGGCGTTGCCTCCCACTGCTATGACCGCGGTCTTCACGCTATGGCCTCCATTGAGGAAGGAATTCCATTAGGAGGAGGCTATTTAAATCTTGTTGCTTCGTGAGGCGGCAAGTTCACCGCCAAGCTTTTTATCGTATCAGCATCTTGCACCAAGACATGGCGAGCAGCGAGGGCTCAGGCGCTCCCATGGACAGGATCATCAAGCTGGCCAAGGAGCAGTTCGAGAAGTTCAAGAAGACCCCGTACAAGGTGCCCGTTGCGATTGGGCTCGCTGCCGGGTTGCACTACTTCATGCTCTTGTATATGATGGGCTCGTGCTGGATAGGGCTCCTGCCGCCGCTCATCCTCTTCGGTCTGTTATGGTACATGGACGTCAAGCGCGTGAGGAAGCTCCTGCTCTACGGTTTCATAGGATGCACAGTGATGCTGGTCGTTTCGACCGCCGTGCTTGTAGCGTGGTTTCAATCGCTGGAAGTCGCCGTCGCGCAGAGCCCAGGCGATGATCCGATCCTCGTCAACGGCATCGTCGACCCGATAGACGGCGGCAAATCCACGGTGTTCACTTACAGCATCACGTACAGACACTCTAATGTATCGCTCTTCAACGTCAGCGATGTCGATGTGCATGTGCTGATCAGTTCCCTTGGGGATCTGAAAAACGGAACGATGATTCTCGTTGGCGCACCGGTCGAGAACGGCACTTACACGGAGTACCGCTACGAATATTCGACGAGGATCTCCGACCCGATCAATCAGTTCGAATTCAGGGCGTTCATCAACGGCTCATGGGTGATGGCGACGGACTACTACGAAGGCGACCCGGTATCGGTCGTCGGGCCAATCTTCTCCGACCCGTGGGCGGTGGCCTTCCCGGTAATCCGATACATAACTCTGTACCAATCGTACCTCCAGTTCTTCGCCATCTACGCGATCATCTGTGGGATGGTGTGGTGGATGAGGCGCGCGAGACGGATGAGGGAGAAGTCCATCGAGCAGTGGGAGCAGAAGCGCAAAGAGATAGAGGCCAAGCCCCCTAGCGATGAAGACGCCCGCGTGCCGAGCATGTCGAGGGCGATGGGGCTCGAACTTGAGCCAGACACGTTCGTGTGCTCCGAATGCGGAATCGACGTTCCTGGAGACGCCAAGAGATGCCCTTCATGCGGCGAGAAGTTCGATTAGACGCGCACCTTGCAGGAGAATCGTCTCGGCGGAATTCAGTGACCGCGTTCGACCTCGGGATGGGCTAGTGGTTTTGAGACGCGGCTTTCAGCTCCCTTTCGATATCACTCCTCAGCTCTTCTTCGAGAGGTTCCACGACGTGTTCTGCGAGTATCTGCATCACCCTCTCCCGTGCCCTATCGCGCATATCCCTGGCGCCCAGCTTCAGCCAATTATCAGGTATGTTCCTGTCAACGAGCTTCGGCATCCAGACATCCTTCTTGAGATGCTCAAGGGTGTGCTTCGTCCCAATGAACGCGCCGCCAGGGCCGACCTTGTCGATTAGAGACAGAGCGAAGCTCTCATCGTCGACGATTATTCCGTCCCGCACGCGGGTCAATGCACCAGCAACCTCGTCGTCGATCACTAGTTGCTCCACGCTGTAAGTTGTGGCGGATGAGAGCATGGCGGGTCCGAACACTACATCCGCCCCAACCATCGTGGAGGGCAACCCGGTCATGACCTTCTCGAACATCGCCTGATCCCCTGGCAACTTGCCATCCGTGCTGATTCCGCCCACCAACGACGGAATGCCGTAGTGCCTCGCCATCTGCACGACGGCGGCGCTCAGAACCGCCCGTTCCGGTGCCCCCAGCGCCAGAACACCAGTCCTCATGTCCATCGTAGATGCGACGCTGCCGTAGATGACTGGACATCCTGGGTTAACGAGTTCGCAGATAGTCGCTCCTGTCAGCACTTCCGCGTTGATCACTGCCAGCTGGCCTGCGAGTGTTATCGGGGACGTCCCTCCACCCATTGCCATGCTGAGAACGTCATAGGGCATGCCCGCTCTCGCGCACTCAAGCATCGCCTCTGTGTTGGGGCCGTCGAACTGAAGCGGGCTTACGGGACAGCCGCCAGCGGACACCACGGGATTCTTTCGCAGCTCCTCCTCACCTCCGGCGACCATCTGAGCGATCTTGACGAATCTCTTCGTCAATTCCGTCCCATGAGATTCGTGGCAAACGTGCTTCGTCGTGTTTTCGAGCGCCGCCAACGTCTCGCTCAGGAAGTGCACCTCGCCCTTCACATCGTGTGCGACCACGGTTGGCCCATAGAAATGGATGTTCTCCAACGCGTCGGCGACCTTGGCGAACACCGCGACGTCCGAGAGCACGGATTTCCTCACGTTGCCGGTGACATGGTCAAGCACTTTGATCCCGGTCGCCGAGTTGGTGAAAAATGTCTTGCCAGAGCCCAGCTCGATTGATTTCGCTGGATCTCGCGCAGCCAGCTTGAATCTCGTTGGCGCTTCTTCTATCGCCTCCCTGATGACACCCTCGGAGAGTCTCACCCTCGCGTTCGCATCATCGACGCGCGCTCCCCTGCGTCTTAGGAGGTCTCGGCTCTGCTTCTCGTAGATAGCGACTCCAGTGGTGTCAAGCACGGTCATTGTCGCCTTGTCTATCCGTGCGATGTCGTCCTCCGAGAGCACCTCGAATCTCACTCATCCCACTCCTTTTCGCTCGAGTGTATGAATATGGAGGCTAATCTCACTTGCCGTAAAGTGAAAGATATTTCTTGCAGAGCGTTAATAAGGCGGAAGCTAGCGCGACCGACGAACAAGGATTGATTCATATGAACGTTCAAAGAGAAGTCCTGGTCCTCAACAAGGAGGAGATAGAATCCGTGCTCACAATCGACGATGCTATAGAGGCTGTGGAGGAAGGCTTCAAGGCGTACAATTCCGGGATGGCCGTGATACCATTCCCTGTGGCGCTCCAGGTTGCCGACCACAGCGGCGACGTGCATATCAAACCTGGCTACATCAGAGGCTATGACACTTACACGGTGAAGATCGCCTCCGGATTCTACGACAACCCGAAATCAGGGTTGCCGGCGAGCCATGGTATGCTGCTACTCTTCGATTCCAAGACAGGATATCCTCTGTGTATCGAAGTCGACCGCTGCTACCTCACTGATCTGAGGACGGCCGCCGCGGGAGCCGTAGCGGCTCGGGCGCTCGCCAAGAAGATCGTCGGCCGAGTAGCGGTGATCGGAACCGGCACACAGGCAAGGATGCAGATCGCCGCGCTCTCTAGAGTGCGCAACTTCGACGAGCTGATGGTCTGGGGAAGAAGACCCGGACAGGTGGAGAAATATGTCACCGCGATGAAGGATTCGCTCGACGCGAGAATCGTTCCCGCGAGCACCGTCGAGGAGGCTGTATCGGGAAGCGATATTGTGGTAACAGCGACGATGGCCACATCACCCATTGTCAAAGCCTCTTGGCTGAGCGAAGGCGTGCACATCACTGCGATGGGGTCCGATTCCCCCGAGAAGCAAGAACTCGAGTCCGCTGTCCTCGGCAGAGCGGACAAGATAATCGTCGATAGTCTCAGACAATGTGCGAACTTGGGAGAGGTCATCACGCGATAGACGACGGAACAATCACGGAGAAGGATGTCCACGCCGAGCTCGGAGAGGTCCTGCTTGGCCGCAAGAGCGGGAGAGAGAGCGACAACGAGGTCACCGTCTGCGATCTGACGGGGATCGCGGTACAGGACGTAGTGACATCCCAAATCGTCTACGAGCGAGCACTGAAGGAGAAGATCGGGTCGACCATCAGAGTCTGATGTGTTCATCCCAAGGGATTGGGCCGGGCGGCCAAATGGGCCGAATCGCGGGCCAGCGCAAAGAAATCTTAATCATCTGATTGTGCATGCACCTCCGAGGGGTGATTACCTGAAAGTCCAGCCTTTCGACATGGAGAGGATGCAGTGCACATACGAGAGGATAGTCGACTACGAGTTTTCAGAGAGCGGCGTACACCCGCTTCATCTGAACGAACTCCTTGAGGGGGAAGAGGAGACGAAGGAGTTCCTCAAGGCGCCCTTGGGGTACCCGCACGCAGACGGCACACCAGAACTGAGGGCGAGGATTGCAGCCACATACAGGAGCGCAAGGCCCGAGGAAGTCTTCGTGACAAACGGCTCCTCGGAGGCGAACTTCATCGCCGCGTGGCGGCTTTTCGAGAAAGGAGACGAAGCGGTCATCATGGTGCCGAACTACATGCAGACATGGGGCCTCGCCAAGACTTGGGAAGTGGACGTCAAAGAGTTGCCCCTCAAGCCAGACCTCGGATGGCAGTTCGACCCTGAGAGCCTGAAGAAGCTCGTGACCAAGAAGACCAAGGCGATCCAGGTGTGCAACCCCAATAATCCTACAGGCGCGATAATGGCGGAGGAGCAGCGCAAGGCGCTGGTGGATGCGGCGAAGGATAGCGGCGCTTGGCTCCTGTCCGATGAGGTATACCTCGGAGCCGAGAGGGAGGCGCCAAGAACGGAATCGCTTTGGGGAAACTACGAAAAGACTCTCATAACGAACGGGCTCAGCAAAGCATACGGACTGCCCGGTCTGAGGACCGGATGGCTTGTAGGATCACCCGATGCGCTCAAGGAGGTGAAGCCTCACCACGATTACCTCACGTTGACGCCAGCGATGCTCTCTGACAGGCTCGCAAGGCTCGCTCTGGAACCCGAGCGGAGAGAGAAGATACTCGCGCGCACGAAAGCGATCCTGCAGAAGAACTACTCAATCATGAAGGGATGGCTCGATGCGCACGGGTCCATGTTCGATCACGTGCCGCCCGCGGCAGGCGCCATCGTCTATGTCAAGTACTCGCTGAAGATGAACTCGACCGCTCTCGCCGAACGGCTCAGGAAGGAGAAGTCTGTGCTCGTCGTGCCCGGAGACCACTTCGGCATGGACGGCTACCTGCGCATAGGAACCGGTCCGCCAAAGGACTACCTCCACGGAGGATTGGATCGCATAGACGAGCTCCTGCGGGAGATCAAGGCGGAAGGCTCAGAGTAAGCGACCGCTACTGCTTGGAGCAGAGTTCACTGCTGCAGCTGAGGCAGCGTAATCTCGAGCCTTCAAGCCGAGTTCAGTTCCCAGTCCAGACCGGGGCGGTCCATGCGGTCAACCCTTCAACAGCTCCGTTCAACGGCGATATCGTGGTCACGCGTACGAAGAAGTACCGCGGTGCGCCTTTGTCATCACCGAGCGGTTCACCACTGAGGACTATGTTAGTCGGCTCGAAACTAGCGCTGTAGGGCTCACAGCTCCAGACGGTAGTGTTGTAATTCGACACGATCTCGATCTTCGTGATCGCATCGCTCATGCCGTCCTTGTCGAATATGCGCAAAGACGCCGTGTAGCTTGAGCTGTCCGGGTCTGTCAAGTTCGATCCCAGCGCCGCGCCGTTCACGGTGAAGTATATCTCAAGATTCTCATCGAGCGTAGCATATCCTCTGCCCTCCCTCATGGCATTGTACAGGTTGTCTCGCGTCAAGCTGGGAGCGAGCAGGACTGTTCGAATTCCCAAAGGTGATATCCAATCGCCGTAGTGATCGTCCTCCGTCGCGGTCGGCATCATGTGCCAACCCGCGTCCAAGGCCTTGACGTAGCTCGAGTCGCGATAGCCCCAGTTGTAGCATTCGATCATACCCATGGCAGCATCGCGCTCATCCGTGCAGTAATCGAACTGGTAGAAGTCCCAACATACCGGACACCCATATGACAGAGGGTGATTCCATTGACCTATCGCGCCGGGCTCTTCTGCAATCCAGTCATAAATCCATGGAAAGAACGACCCGCCGGTCATGCGGTCCCCTTTGTAGTAGGCCTTTGGTGTCAACCCAGGATCGGGCGGTATTGTCGAGGTCCCGTATATGTTGAGTTCATTGATCCCTGGTAGGAAGTACTCGTACCCCGCCATGGCGACGAACTCGCCGTCCGTGTTGTCGTCAGCGGAACGCAGTATGTCGGCCCACTCCCAGTCCAGAAGGAGGTATTGGTGGTCTGTTATCGCAAGGAAATCTGCGTCTGCGGACTGCGCCGCCGCGAAGGCCTCGTCCGGAGTGGCCGTGCCATCCGAGTAAGACGTGTGCGAGTGCAGGTCGCCGAAGTACAGCTTGTACTCAATATCGGTATCCTCTGCCTTTACCGCGAGCGACGCGCCGCAGTAGAAGCAGGGGCCGATCATCACAATCACCAAGGCCAAAGACAGTGTCGAATAGCTCTTCCTAACCATCATACCTGAGAGTCCCCCCTAAAGCTGGCTTTACGGAGCATATCGCTACCGCTATTTATTGATACTGACTCATGCCGGTTTAACGAATGGAAGCGCCCTGTACTTCCGAGCCTAAGCTGGGGCAATAGGCTCCATAATGGGATTCAAGTGCGATTAGCGGGCGAGAACGAAGCGAATCGCTTTGTCGTGAGCGGGCGTTCTCACCATTTTGCCTATTCGCGGTTCAAATCAGTAGATGCTTCCTCCGGGCTGATTCGAGATCAATATTCGATCGATCGCAGACAGAGTGTACGCAGTGCCTCCGACAGGAGCGGGTTTGTTGGCGACGAAATGTATGGCGTCTTCGACAGGCGTTCCCTTCCACATGTTGACATAGTCCGACTGGTCGCCACCAGCGATGAAGAGCGCCTCAGCGTTGCGAATCGTGTCTAACACAAACTCGTCATGACATGCCTATGATGAAAGGAAGACTATCGACTCGCATGAGTCGACTCCACCGAGCCTGTTGTATATCAACGGATTGTAACCGTCGGAGCCCGAGCATCAGATTACGACGAAGTCTCCACCGCCGGATTTCCCTATCATCCGCCTCATCGCGTC
>Ga0224507_10000333_pt1 | contig 18706 bp, 15 predicted proteins | sample SF_Jan12_sed_USG_3_FD_170159 | JGI IMG/M metagenome (GOLD analysis project Ga0224507, IMG submission 170159) | Sediment microbial communities from San Francisco Bay, California, United States - SF_Jan12_sed_USGS_13 | ecosystem: Environmental > Aquatic > Marine > Sediment | place: USA... | reverse complement strand
GAACCAGTTAGAAAAGTGCTTGATTACGAAAAAGTCTACCAACAAGCCCGCAAGGATCCCCTCACCGACCTACCAAACAGACTTTTTTTTAATGAGCATATCGATTCACTCATAGAGCTGGCCAATCGACACAATCGCCCCTTTACCATTGCCGCTCTGGACCTTGATCATTTTAAACAAATTAATGACACTAAGGGTCACATGGAAGGTGATCAAGTCTTGCAACAAATTGCAGCAACCCTGAAAAAAGAAATACGATTGAGCGACAATTTAATACGCACAGGTGGAGACGAATTCCTATTAACCCTTCAGGAAACTGATTTAGAGGCAAGCCGACACCTCTGCACCAGACTGTGCCAATCTATCGAGGGCTTAGACATTCACACTGAACAAACCAAACTCTGCCTCAGTATTGGACTAGCCACCTACCGTAGCGACCTAACTTTAGAACAATTACTAACCCATGCCGACAACATGCTTTACAAAGCAAAGGCAAACGGAGGCAACTCTGTGGTAGGATAAAATGTTTAATCTATGTAAGCGTACACCAGCACCACTTCTGCGCGCGATCAGGCCTAATTCACATAATATTTATAGCTCACCGGCCTGCTTGCACACATCCGCAACAGTGATAAACGCTTAATAGATAGATGTTGTGAAAATTTTCTTTTAAACCCGGTGAACGGTTACTAATCTATAACTATCAAATAAATAAAAAAAAGGAGAAACGAATACTATTCGCTTCTCCTTTTTTCTCGTCTTGACGACGTCAACTAACTCGAATAGTCATCACACCTCTATCTCAAAACAAAACCAACAGAAAGCGTTTACCGAGCGTCACAAACAAAAATTAACAACCAAAAGCATTCTGCAAATTAGGAACAGTTTGCTTTTTACGGCTCATCATGCCCTCAATCCACATAGAAACTCCGTCCAACTTACCACCGAAAGCTCCTTCAATGATTGCAGGATCATCGGAAACAACCATCAGGTCAGTACCTTCCTTAACTACGTCAGTAAGCATCAGCAATACTGTATGACGTCCATCAGCCTTGGCATCCTGCATAGCTTTGAGCAAATCATCACGCATGGGAGCTGCTTGATCCAAAGTGGCGAGTTCAAGCTGACCAACACCTACTTTCTTACCATTCATGTCAAAATCTTTATAATCGCGATTCAGTAGATCAATGGCTGGGATACCTTCAATAGCGCTTTTTGCTTTGAGCATATCCATGAAGAGCCCATCAGTATCATCAACCCCGGCTATTTTCTTCAAAGTCTCTACAGCAGCTTTATCAGCATCAGTACAAGTGGGCGATTTGAAATTGACGGTATCACTTAAAATAGCAGAAAGCATCAAACCAGCTACGTTAGCAGGAATCTCAACACCTTCCATTTGGTACAAGGTGGTAAGCACGGTTCCACTACAACCTACGGGCATGGCACAAAATAAAATAGGATTATTTGTAGTCACATCGCCAATTTTATGATGATCAACGATGGCAACAACTTCACCGGCAGATAAATTATCAGGAGCTTGAGCAATATCAGAATGATCAACTAAGGCTATTTGCTTATCAGTAGCATCGGTCAAGATTTGAGGGTCAGGGGTCTTAAACCTCTCCAAAACCAAAGCAGTCTCAGGATTAGTTGCACCCTGCATACATGCAACATAGTCATTACCTTTAGCTTTCATTAATTCTGCATAAGCAATAGCGGCGGTAACGGAATCGGTATCGGGATTTTTATGGCCCACAACATAAACAGACATACTTTTCTCCTTCTTCATGGATTGTTAAAATATGAATCAGTATTCATTAATGTACGCGAATCTATTCGTTAAGCGTGTCAAACACTCTCTAAAAACAAAATAAAACATTTGAAATCTTAACCCCCTACCCCTCAAGCGTCAAGGGGAAAAAACATACTTGGTCACAGGGTTGACAACTAGCTGATTTAACTTACACCAACTTTATAAATGATCACAGGTGCCTCAGATTTATACAGTTGCTACTACTCGCTATACCCTCTACAAGTGCAGGGATTACCAGGTGAAGATAAGGGCCGCTGAAAAAAATAAATAACCTAAAATTGCGCATGATTTTTAGTCGCCTACGCTATCAATACCATAACTACTTAGTAACACTACACAACGGTAACCTTCACAAAGTAGGCGACTCAAAAAACAAGCAAATAAACGCAGACTCCGAGAGGAATAAATTATTTTTTCTACATCCCTAAAGTCCCTGTGACCACTTAGGGAACTTCCAAAAAAAAAAAATCTACCCGAATGACTTGTCTATGGCTCCGTCTTCTGCGTTGCGCCAAGGGTTACATACAACGAGTATGCGCACCTTGGCACGCCTTGAAGACGAAGCCCTACCCTACGCCATTCGGGTAGATTATTTTCTTCCAGTTCCCTTACTGCTATTTTTCCCTAAAATAACAACAAAATAAACAAATCCTTTTCAACTACAAGCTCTTTGAGAAAAACTATATACGAATACACTTTTTTCTTTTCCATTTCGCCCTATTATCTGTTAAGTTGGCCTATAATATTTATATATATTGAACATAATATAAATATTACTTCCCTGTAACATTTTAGGATGGTACATTCCATATCGTTACAGATAGAAATTAAATACACTTATCTTTCCAAGTCACCCACACCACCTCCTTATCCAAAGGGGGCAAGGGCTCATTAAAATCGTAAATAAAAAGATGACCGATTCTCAAAATCAAAATAAACGTCGAACTCAGCGCCGACCAAAAAGCGGTACCAATCTCTCCCTTATCATCGTCCCTGCGATAATTCTTCTGCTCATAATTGGAGGCGTCTGGTATCTCCTCTACATGAGTTCAAGTCAAACAACTACAACCGATAATGAGATGGTCGACGTACTCCCCGTCGTTACTCCTCAGGTGGAACCTCTTGAATCAAACCACATAACCCCACCCGGACAACAGCTTCTTACCGATAATAAAGAAAAACTTACCTCAATCTCTGAACTTCCCGAACTACCTGAAGACATAAATAACGAACCGATAATTGTACCAGTGCCTTCTCCCCCTATAAAAGAAATAATACCAAAACAGCCTTGCGAGTTAGCCAAAGAAAAACTACAAACCTTTTTTTCCTATCTCGACCAGCAACACTATATCCGTTCTTTTGAACTGGACAATTCTACTCAAACTCACTTTCTAACCCTGGCAGAAAAATTGTTACAAACTCCCCCTATCGTAGTTCGTGAGTCCGACGACCTCTATACCATGTTACGAAACATGGCCCATTTTTTTCGAGTAATCGGCAAAAAAAATATCACTATTATCAAAACAATTCTCGATAAAGAACGCGACAAAATCGAAGACATTGCCGCTGAACTCTACATATGGTCGGTAACTGGTAAATGCAAGGCGGACAAAAACGACTTCCCATTGCATGCCAACGTTTCCCAGCTCTATGAATACGCAGGCTTTTTCCTAAATACCATGGGAGGCAGATCATATCTTTTTCGCCGTGACTCACGCTCCCGCTTGCTGGTCAACTACTATTCTATCTTGATCATAGACCTGGCAAACACCAACGGCTCCAACAAACACGGTATCAATATTGATTCAAGCATCAACCAGCTTATCGGTGAAATAGAACCTTCAAATCAACTCATTTACAAAGAAGCCTACCTTGACAAGCTCTACGAACTATTGGAACGTTATCAACCATAAATAATCACAGAAGCAGCTGCGCTTTCATCAGTGCCGTGTACTTTTTTTGGTAATACCGGAGCATACTGTTATTTCCATATAACCGCCCACCATACACTCGCAAAACATGTAGCAAATCATTTTTAATACATCTTAAATGATGTTATTCCCCTATACCAAACGTCCTCATAACAATAATACCATATGAGTATTCGCCTAATAGAGAGATTACTCCAGCACCGCCCCACCTTAACGGCTATTACGGATAACATTTATAACCGTTCACTGGGTTGAAAAGAAAAGTTCCATAACATCGGTTTGGTAAACGCTTACCAAAAAAAAAGCCCCCATAACAATACAATGTTATAGAGGCCTATAGTAATCAATTATAAAAATCAATTAATCACGACTGCTTCCCAAAAATCTCAAAAGAAAGATAAAAAGATTGATAAAATCGAGATAGAGAGCCAGCGCGCCCATAATAGCATAGCGCTGAATAGCTCCTTCCCCTTGACTCATAATGCCCTGCTCACCAATCTCCTTAATTTTTTGAACATCGTAGGCGGTCAGACCAACAAAAACCAGAACTCCTATCCCGGAAACAACCCAATAGAGAGCACTGCTTTGGAGAAAAATATTGACTATGGATGCAATAATGATCCCAATGAGGCCCATAAACAGAAAAGAGCCCATACCTGATAGATCTTTTTTGGTAACCATGCCATAAGCAGCCATTGCCCCAAACATCCCAGCGGTTACCAAAAAGGTAGAGCCAATGGATGCAGGAGTGTAACGGAGAAATAAAGCAGACAGAGTTAAGCCATTCAACAGAGAATAGAGAAGAAAAAGAGTCGTTGCTGTACTCGCCGTCATTTTCTCAACTCGGGCAGAGAGATAAAAAACCAAGCCCAACTCCCCTATAATAAGAATGAAAAACAGCGGACTGGTGGCAATAGCATAAGTAATACCAGTTTGCACGGCAAACAAAGCTGCAACCCCGGTAAGCCCCAAACCTACAGCCATCCAATTGAATACTTTTGCCAAAAAAACAGTAGAGGCTTCCTGCCGAGCTTGCGTGTGCGACATGGACCTGGTACCGTATTGAAGTTCCATAATCAACCAACTCCTTATTAAATTTTTGTAACCGTTAATCAAAAAAGAACGATACGAACTTTTTTGTTATTAACATCTTAAATATTCAATGTGATACTATTGAACAAGTAAAAAATTTTCTGTTCCGTTTTTATCGGTATCAGTTACTATTATAATAATCACCTTTAATGATAACACAACACATTCCGGAATAATTCTTATGAAAATAGCAATAAGCGGCAAAGGCGGAGTAGGAAAAACTACGATAATGGCGCTCCTGGCCAGAGAATTCAAGAAAAACGGCAAAGAAGTATTGGTAATCGATGCTGACCCAAGCCCCCATATGGCTCAGACCTTAGGAGTAAGTGAGAAGGAAAATATTACCCCGATTGCCGACATGAAGGAATTATTAGCCAAACGAGCTGAAAAAACTCCAGGCTCTCCCTTTTATCAACTCAACCCCCAGGTAAATGACTTACTGAAAGATTTCATGATAGAACATGACGCCTACAAGTTAATGGTATTGGGAGCCATCCAAACCGCCGAGGGAGGATGCGCCTGTCCCGAGAACCATGTTTTACGCATGATACTCAAAAAATTACTCCTTACTGCCAACCAAGTGGTTTTACTAGATATGGAGGCCGGAGTGGAACATCTTGGCAGAGGTACTATTGCCGGAGCCGACCATCTGCTGATTGTGGTTATCCCCTCCAAATCAAGTATCAGAACAGCACAAAAAGTATATAAACTAGCCAAGGATGTCGGAATACCAAAAATATCTTTTGTAGGAAACTTAATCGACGACGAGGAAGACAAAACCTTTCTGAGCCAAGGCTTAGGCACCACCCCCATTGCCTTTTTTCCTAATTCCTCAGCCATTAGACGCAGCGAGCGAACAGGTGAACCCATCGTGGCAATCAGTGACGAATTAAATAACGCTCCATCGGAAGTGATCAAAGCGCTGTAAAGAAACAGAGAATTAGCAGATTGCCCTACATAGTCAAAACATACCGGAACCAATTCCACATAAGGGGGACTCGGAAAAAATAAATTATCACCTCTCGGTGTCCACCGCTTACCTACGCAGACACCAATTTTGAAATATTTATTATTTTCCGGGACCCTTACCGGATAAAGGAATCTAGGCACACAAGCTGATTAACCGTAAGGGGTCACAATCCCAGTCCGAAGGTCTCCGTAAAAAAACAATTATTATTTAGGGAACTAGAAGAAAATAAGTAACCCTTGGCGCAACGCAGAAGACGGAACCATAGACAAGTCAGTCGGGTAGCTTATTTTTTGGAAGTTCCCTTACTCGCCACCTCAGCAGACCCCTAATAAGCGCCTTTACCGGTGAACATGCACCATATTGTTTTCAAAATGATCTTTAAATCAGCCCGCAGGGAATGATTTAAAACATACCAATCATCAAGTTGAACCCGCTCCTGATAATCATCAGTATCACTACGCTTGGTAACTTGCCACGGCCCGGTAATTCCCGGCTTCATCGAACAGTAACGCCCGGCACTATGATTATCCTTTTCCTTATAAAATTCTTGCAGTTCCTTGCTGACTATAGGCCTAGCTCCCACCACACTCATATCCCCCTTCAAAACATTAATAAATTGAGGGAGTTCGTCCAAACTGGTACGACGTAAAAACTTCCCGATCCAGGTAACGCGTGGATCTTTTTTAAGTTTAAATGTTTTTCCCCATTCCTTACAGGCCTCATCATCATTTTCCAACAATTTGGCAAGCTGTTTATCCGCATCCACAACCATGGTGCGAAATTTCAAACAACCAAACTCCCGTCCGGTGGCCATAATTCGACGATGCCCATAGAGCACTGGCCCTCGACTAGTTAGTTTTATAGCCATAGCAATAAGAAGAAAAAAGGGCGAAAATAAAATCAGCACTGCAAGAGAAAAAACAATATCAAAACGCCGTTTCCAACTTAAATCAGGATTGAAATTAAGCACCAGCATATCGCCCAAGGATTGAATCTCCGCATTATGAAGTCCAAAAGTATATAGATCTGGAACCAAGTATATATGGGCACCCAAATCCCTACATTCTGCCAAAATACGAAAAATCTTAAGTTCCGCCCGCATGGGAAGAGCAATATAGACATAATCTATATCATTTACAGACAGATACCCCTTAATCTCCTCGATCCTTCCTAAAAGCGGCTTATTGATTTCACCGAGATGCTTCCTGGTCTCATCCTTGTCGTCAAAAAAACCGAGTACCTCAATCCCCGCCCAGGGGATATCTTCCATCTGCTTTGCCATCCGCTGCCCAAGAGGTCCGGCCCCGGCTATAACCGCATGTCGAATATTTTTCCCCTGTGAACGAAAATAGCGTAACGTTTTACGGACAAGGAGGTGGGAAATAAAAATAATAAGAGGCATGATCAAGGACCAAATAATAAAAACAACCCTTGAGTAAGTATGGGAAATTTTAAATATAAAGAAGTAAAACAGCAACAACCCTACCACAGTACCCCAACCTTGGACGATTACCATAAATTCGCGATAATACTTCCAACCCCGCCAAGATCGGTACAGTTGATAATGATGGAAACTTAAAAAGGAAAGAACAAAAGATAGAATTTCCAAATAATTATAATACGGGTTCCAAGGAACCTGATAGAGTTTAACCAAAGCGTACAGGGTCAAACTAACCAAAGAACAATCGATTATATGAAGAATTCTATAAATAAGGGAGCTACGTTCCCTGAGATTCCAAGATAATGGTGGTGACATAAGTATATTTTTTTATATATCAATCCGAGTAGTCCACCAACGGCGGTTCATACTCAGAAAAATAACCATATTACAGGGCAACAGTTTATACCTGCGTCCCAGGTGGTATCCAATAAATTTACCTAAATTCCGTAAAATACTGAAAGGTAACAATAGATATTCCTGCCTTTCAAAAAGGAAGTGTAATTCCGAACGAACAAAAGCCAATCCCTCACCGGAGGGACTCCCGAACGCCTGAAAAAAATCTACCTCTCTGGAATGAAATACCCCGATATCAAAATAGCGCCGCACTTCCTCTACTAAAGAGTAATTATGGGAATGAAAAACCTGAGCCTCCGCCCTATATTCTACCAAATACCCTGCCTGAAGAAGTTGGGTTACCACGTGAGTATCCTCACCAAAGAGCAGCCCATCTTTAAAGAAACCCACTTCCTGCAACGCAGATTTGCGATAAGCGGCAAAAGAATTGGACGTAAAGAAGGTTCGTATCCCGTACTTTTCCTTATCAGCCAATCCTCGACGTGAGGAAACGGGAGGATAGTTTTTTAAACGCAAATGTTGGGCAAAAAGAGTCGCATTAGAATGGGGTAATTGCCGACCATAACTAACCGCCACTTTCTTATCTGTAAATAAGGGTCCAATAAGATTTTCCAAAGCCCGATCATCAGCCAACAGTGCATCCTGAGTCATATAGACCAATATATCACCAATAGCTATTTTACCTGCCATACTCCTAGTTCCACCATGATCAAACTCTTGAGAGGAAATAGTAATGACCCGTGCTCCGTGTCCACGGGCAATGGCAACACTGCGGTCAACTGATGAAGAATCCACAACAAGTATCTCGTTAGGTGCAAGACTCTGCCGTTTAAGCCCGGAGAGTAGATCATCCAACCAGACCTCTCCGTTACAAGTCGGAATAATGACGGAGACAGTCTTTTCAACCAACGATTTTTTATTATTCACTTTTGTTCATCTAACTCCTGATCTGTAATGCCACGGAGTACATAATGCGAAGGTAAGGGCCACGGAGAATAACTACACCCGAAAAAATCGTACTAATACATATTTCAACAGGGCCCAAAAAATATAAGGCGAAAAATGTCTACGATAAAGAAGAAGCTCATTGCGGGCAGATAATATTTTTTTACTAAAAGAAACCTTATGCCGTTCCGCCTCCCAGCCTCTACAATGAAAAGCACGCAACTCAGGATGATACAATAGTTTCACCCCATTTTTACGGAGACGAAGACTCAGCTCAATATCCTCTTTATACATAAAAAAGTCTGGATCAAAAATGTCGATTCCCTTTACCGCCCTGTACAGATAATCAAAACGGCACAGCATTAAAGCACCACAGATCGCCGGAACAAACTCAGGAACGTTATAACAATTATCATCTAACTCACCCTGCCCCCGATCATACCAACGTCCATACCATTTTCGGAATATTCCGGTGGAATCAAGCAACCCTGTAGCAGCCATTTTTACCGGATCAAACCCAGCCATTCTCCCGGTTATCACCCCAGCTTCATCATATTCATCAAACAACTCCATACCCTTTTGGATAAAATCTGGATCAAGAAAAGCATCAGGGTTAAGAAACAACAGATGGGAGTAGGATTCCGGTAAGTTAGCGGCACCTAAGTTATTTGCCGCACTAAAACCCACATTATCACTATAAACAATCTCTACTTGTGTATCATTATTATAGGGTGTGAGGTAGAGGGTATCAGTGGAGCCGGAATCTACAATTAGGATTCTGTCTGGTTGTCTCGTTTGCTTTTTCAACGCCGCAATACAGGCAGATAGCACAGCACCTGAATCATGGGTGACGATTACCACCGCCACCTTTTGCATACCAGAACACACGATATTTTATGATTTCTTAAAAATCTCTTTTATATAGTAAATCGGCTTTCCTTGAGCCTCATGATAAGTCCGAGCCAGCAACTCAGCCAGCAAACCACCGGTAACAAATTGAACACCAATGAACATCAACAGGATAGATAACAAAAACAAAGGACGATCCCCCATGGGTACCCCCCAAAATTGCCGTTGCAGTACCATAATACAGGTAAGAATAAAACCCACCCCACCTGAGAGCATACCGATAGATCCAAACACATGGATAGGACGAGTAGCATAATTTAGCAAAAACTTAACAGTCAACAGATCTAAAATAACCCGAATGGTTCTGGAAATACCATACTTGGAGGAACCAAACCTCCGTGGTCGATGATTAACCCGCACCTCTGCAATGGAAATGCCCATACCACTGGCTATGGCCGGTATAAAGCGATGCATCTCACCATATAATGATATTTCTTTGACAACCTCCTTGCGAAAAGCTTTCAAAGTACAACCATAATCATGCAGACGCACTCCAGTGGCTGTGGAGATTATCTTATTGGCAATCCTTGATGGCAAAATTCTAGATAAATAAGGGTCCTGCCGATCATGACGCCAACCAGCCACCACATCATAACCTTCTTTCATTTTTTCCAAAACCTTGGGAATATCTGCAGGATCATTCTGTAGATCCGCATCCATGGTGACGATAACATCACCCTCGGCATGATCAAAGCCCGCAGCCATTGCTGCTGTTTGACCAAAATTCTTGCGAAAAGAGACCAGGACGAGATGCGAATCGACGGCTTGAACATTACGCAATATTTCCAAACCTTTATCTCGACTCCCATCATCAACTATTACAATCTCGTAACTTATATTCATCCCACGAAGAACAGTGCTGAGCTCTCTATAGAGCAAATCAGCATTTTCCTCTTCGTTAAATAAAGGGATTACAACTGATAGATCCACTCTTATGCCTCTCGCCTTTCATTTATTAAAAACTCATAAACATTCAACAGCACCATAATAGCACACGATCATAACGGATCCACCCGAAATAACCATACTTAGGGCCGCGAAAAAAATAAATTATCCCATCTCGCTTATCTTTCTAGCCGCCTTCCTTGTAAAGTCGATAATTACATAGTAACATTATACAGTTGACCCCTTTCCTAAAAGACGACTAAAAATCCTGCTCGATTTTGGAATATTTATTATTTTCCGCAGCCCTTAACCGCTCTGCTTGCACCAATCTGTAGCACTATTGAAGTTTTACCATATAAATATTAGTAACCATTCACCTGTTTGCAAAAAAAAGTCCCCTAACATCGGGCTATTAAGCGTTTACCTTTGCTGCGCATGTGTGCAAGCAGGCCGGTGATCCATAGTTAATCCTATGTGAATCCAGTCTGATCGCGCGCAGACATAGTGCTGATGAACGCTTACAGAACTATAATGTATTTTACTCGTGGCAGGTGGAAGATTATAAAAACACCGACCTGCAAACAAGGAAAATATTAGATTTATTCATAACGCCGCGCACCTTTTTTCCTCTCCACCCCATGCATAATCCCTAGCAGCATCATTTTAGTGTTTAACAAACGAGGCGGACTAACTAATGCAAAAATAAAAAAACGCGGTACCAGATGTCGCACAAGATAATACAATGACCAACCGATGAAAACATATCTTTTCCGAACCAAAAGAAAATAATTTCTCCATTGATAATAGAGTCGCTCCGGTCCATGCCTCGTTATTCTAAACGGAATAACAGATAAATTACCCTTATCACCTACACTATGAGTCATCCTTGCAGCACAAACCACAAATAACAAATAACCTTTGGAACGAGAGCGAAATCCCCATTCCACATCAACCAAATCTATAAAGAACGACTCATCCATCGGACCGATTTGAGCTAACACGTCAAGAGAAATCAAACTCCCTGAACTTATAAGATAGAGGGCTTCATATACCTCACTATCACTTCCTTGCCGACAACGTTGCTTAGTTATCCACCACCCTTTTTTCTTCAACAAAGGCTCTGGCAGACCAGTCTGCAAATTGACGGCTTGTGGCCCTACCGCTCCTACCAGCTTACCTTGAGAGCGTAGATTATTATCCGACCGGACCAAACATTCCACCATATCACAGGCAGGTGTACTATCCTGGTCGAGCAAAAGTACATGGGTAATAAACGAGAGGCTTTGGGCAAACTCAACCCCCCGATTATGAGCCGCAGCTATACCAATATTACCTTCAGTTCCTATATAAGTCGTAGATTCACAACGGTTGGCACACTCCCGAACCAAAGCTGATTCACTGGAGGTATTATCGATTATAACAATAGAGTCAACCTGAGGCCCAATCACATCGAGTAAACCAATCAACCTGGTGATATCGGGATAAAAAGTTACTATTACAGCGCAAACCTTAACCTCATTTCCAAGGGACCGAACTTCTTTTTCCATCTTGTCTCCGAAAAAACTATCCGAGAATAGTGAACGACACGAAAACCGAACGGATTTCTTCTTCCCGCCGCACTTCCGACCAACCAAGTTCATTACCCATTATTACGGCCACCCGCTCCAAGACTGCTCTATCAGGACAGCCGGCACTCGCTAAATCGGTACGACGAAAAACAATATCTTCTAAATGCAAAGCAGCCTCTTCTCGAATGCCATGGAGGATCTCGGAAGATACACATAAAGGATCTCGACAAATTATTTCGTCTCCCTCAGCTCCCATGTACATTACAATCCGTTTGCAGCAAGGTCCATATTTTGCTTTAAGATGGGCTATAATCTTCGAATCAGTCCCTGACTCCGACCAAGAAAGCATTTCAGAATCTTCAACCGTCTCCGTCCGAGTTTTCTGAGGTCTCCCTAGTTTGGGAGACACCGCTTGCATCACCTGACTTGCAACCTCCACCGCAGTAGTATATTTAACTCCTTTTACGGTAAAGAAGTTAATCGGCCCCTGCAACGCACCATGATCTACCACGGTCGTCGTTTTATCGAGCTGTACATCTCCAAGGATAGGCGGCTCCTGATCCATAACAGGAACCAAGCCACAATGAACATAATCAACATCAGCCGGGGTAAGCTTGGCATCAGGATATACTCCATTAACCTCAGTCAAAAAACTATCTAAATCCTCTGAAGTTACACCAACTTTATTCAAATCCTGTTTATGATAAGCATAGGTTGTCCCAATCATAGTCTTACCGCGCCATGGCACAAAAAAGAACAACCGTTTACCCTTTTGAATCAGCGCATCCTTATCATAGAAGTCCCGCACGCCTTCCAAACCGACTGCATACTTACCGAACAGCTGTTTGCCCACAATCAAATTAACAGCCTTGGCCCATCCCAAAGCAACAGGCTTCTGCCCACCCATAGCGGCAAGTTTATTGACTCCGGCTCCGCTTGCGTTAATAATATACCGTGGCTGTATAGTTATTTTTTCTTGAGTTATCATGTCAGTGAGATGAACCCCGGCAATACGGTCCTCCTCAAGATCAAACCCATCAACTCCCATATAATTAGCCACTACGGCACCATGCTCAACAGCCAGATGGAGAAACTCTAACACTAATCTTTCTGTATTCTCGGCGAGTACGTCATACCAAAGGGCAGCACCGGTCAAACCCTCTTCACGAATGCCAGGCATAATCTTCAAACTATCTTTTTGATTAAGAGTAAAACCAGAGGGAATACATGCCGCCTCTTCCACTCCTTCATTACGATCCCAACCAATAAGATCATTAATTTTCAGAGCAACAGCCATCACCTCCCTTCCCTTCATGCCATGCCCATAAGTTGGTGTAAGACAGGGTAGCCTTCGGACAAGATGGGGAAACTCTCGCAAGAGTCGATTACGTGAACGAATAGACTCACGCATTCGTTTAATATTTAAATGCTGAAGGTAACGTATTCCGCCATGGATAACCTTGAGACTATTAGCGGAGGCACCTGAACAAAAATCATTTTTCTCAACCAAAGCCACGGAATAACCAGCCTCGGCAAACTCACGGGTAATAGTTGCGCCGTGAATCCCACCGCCGATAACCAAGATATCAAATTTTTCTTTTACCAACCGGCTGCTATCACGCCACATTATATCCATGGACCTTAATTAAAAGTTGAATCAACAGCAAATTTACCCGGAACAAATTGTATTAAAAATAAAGAATTTGGCCACAGGGTTTATAGCTATTCCACTTAATAAGCTAAAACACTGTAAATAAACACAGGTCACACATATTAGGGCAGTTGTCGCCACTAATTATACCCCATCTATATGGGTCGCGGTAACTGCGAAAGTATGGTGCATAACCACAAACAAAATATTTTATTATCACTACTCTTTCATAACGCGGAAAGAACAAATACGCAAATAACCTTACTATACAATAAAAAAACTACGGTAAAGTTATTTGCGAATAAAATTCATATTGCCGTTACTTGTGACTACAACCGATCTTATCACCGGTCAGGTCGTCTTTGAACAACTCCGCCCCACGTTCCATGGCACAAAAATCACCACACATAGTACATGTCCTGGTATTTTCAGGAGTTCTACTCTCCCGAACTTTCTTTGCCTGCTCGGGAAACATCAAGAGCCCCATATGCTCATCCCACTTGGTGTCTCTACGGGCTATGGCTACTTGTTTTTCCTGTTCACGCTTACCGGGATTAGCCGCAATATCACCTATACGGGCGGCCAAACGAGTGGCCCGAATACCCTCACGTACATCATCTTCATTGGGAAGTGCTAAATGTTCAGCCGGGGTTATGTAACAGATGAGATCAGCCCCGTGCCGTGCTGCATTGGCAGCCCCGATTGCAGCGGTTATATGATCATAACCGGCTCCGGAATCAGCAGGCAAAGGTCCGAGCACATAATAAGGAGCATTACCACTCATCCGTTTTTCCAACATGATATTTCCCTGGATTTCATCCAAAGGTACATGACCTGGTCCTTCCACCATCATCTGACAACCCATATCCCTTCCCAGTTCGGCAAGTTCGCAATTCACGATCATCTCAGCCATTTGAGCTCTATCGTGACTATCATGTATGGCCCCCGCCCGAATACCGTTGCCCAATGAGAGCACGGCGTCGTATTTTTTCATTAGAGAGCAGACACGATCAAATTGTTCGTAGAGTGGGTTTTCACGATTATTTGCCTCCATCCAAGACACCATAAATGTGCCGCCCTTAGAGACCAGTCCACCATAACGATATCCTTGTTTACGCAGACGCTCAATGGAGAAACGATTAATTCCGCAATGAATAGCCATAAAAGACATTCCATCCGCCAACTGTTTCTCTATCAAGTCAAAAAGATACTCAGGATCCATTTTTCCTGGATCATGATACTTACTAACTGTCTCCGAAAATGCCTGATAAAGCGGTACATTACCGACAGGCAATTGAGTGGCAGACAAAATTTCCCGCCGAATCATATCCAAATCTCCCCCAGTGGATAGCTCCATCAAGGTATCTGCCTTCTCATCTTGGGCAATTTTGGCTTTTCGCTTTTCCAATTCAACATCAGCGATATCCGATGAGGTGCCAATGGAAGCATTTACCTTGGTGCGAAGACCGGTACCTATGCCGACAACATTTTGATTAGGTCGATTAATATTGCAAGGTATAACAATCTCACCTTTAGCAACCAGGTCCCTTATTGTTTCAGGTGAAACTTGCTCGTCATTAGCAACTTTTTCCATTTCCTTGGTAATAGAGCCGGTTCGTGCCATTTCAAGTTGCGTTTTCATGATGATATTCTCCATTTTTCGTTCCGCATACGGGCAAAAAAAAACCGTGTAGCGATATAATAAACGCAACACGGTTATACGGGACGGTATAATTAAATTATGTTTTATCGGTACGGCAGGTCTTCTGACTCACGGATCATCCCCTATCTCACCCCTTCCCATAAGATTGCTCCCACAGTGGTAAAAGGCCACGATCATACTTACAACCTAAAGATACAAAAATTTTTAGAATTATAATTATTTTCCGCGACTCTAATATGGACGGGTCCCCGTTCACAGCGCCGGCCCTCGAGCGTTACGGACTTTCACCGTATTCCCTATTCTCTCTCGATAAAAATATCTAGAGCACCGGACCGATATAATAGCTTTATATTAATATTTACTTAACGATATTACCTCTCGAATAACGACATCAACAATATATAGACACCGCTTTACATTATATTTTCTCTACAAAGAATATAGAAACCGAATAAAGTAAATAGTAAAATAGAAAGATACAAGAGAAAAATTTCTTTCAATTTATGCAATAATAGTTATTAATAGCATGGAACCTTATTTTGCTCTTTTCTATGCAATCATAATAGGATACTATTAGACAATTGATTCACTATATTAGTTAGAATAGTTAGCAGAGATAAGCGATAAAGAAAAACTCTTTAATTCAAGCAGATACTACTTCAACAGAAACACCCAATGGGCCACAAAAAAACCATAAAACAATCTCGTGTAGAAAATAATATACTATCTCGATTCACGTTGATACTGATTAGTATCTGCATTCTCTATATATTCTTTTCTCCCCAACACGGCTTACTCAATCTCGTAATCATTCATATGCGCGCTGAAAAACTTTCAGCAGAGCTCTATGCTCTTGAGTCACAAAACGAAGAAATCAAGCTAGAAATAAGTAAAATTCAAACCGATAAAAATTATCTTGAAAAAATAGCTCGTAATAAATACGGCCTTCTTAAAGAAAATGAAATAATTTATAATATTAAAATGTGAAAATAAAAAAAGGGAGAAATAACATTATGTATCGCCCCCTTTTTAATATACTAAAAGACACCCGGCCTTTTTTTATTTCAACCTCACTTGAAACCAGAGGGCGCTGAACAACCAGTTAATGGACCACCACTCACAGCACTTCCCCCCGCCATTTTAAAACTGGAAGCTGAAACGGTTTTTTTCACATCAACCCCGCCACATTTTTTACATTTTACCACTTGCGAGGAGGCAGCTGCGGCTGAAGTAGAAAAAACTTCAAAATGGTTTGCGCACTCCTTACATACATACTCATAAATCGGCATAATTATTCCTCTCAAAAACATGTTAAACGTATATTAAATATATGGTAGAAACTTATTCTAGTTTAGAATATTATAAACATTGAGGGTCGCCGTGTCAGTAGAAAATAATAAAAAAACACCACAAACAAATATTCCCACCCCTTGTAGCTTATCGTCATTACGCCCTCTACTAACTTCCCTTAAAAACACACTAACTTTTCACCAACTATCGGATATATCGTATTATCAGGCAACTCAACCCCTGTTGGATTTTATACGACGAAGTAAACCAATAGCACCTGGTCCACCTCAAAAAATAGAGAGAAAAAGGGTCACATCACCCAAAACCTCCTCTTCCCTACCGCCCCCCTTATCGCAGGAAAAACGGTTTGCTGATCTCAAAAAAGAGATTCTCTCATGTGGCTCATGCTCAAATAAACACATTCTTGCCAAACCAATTCAGGGTATCGGTTCTCACACACCACGTTTGATGATCATCGGCGACTGTACTTTTGCTGCCCGAAACAAGGACAACAAATTAATAATGGGCCCAGGAGAAGATGAAATGTTATGGAAAATGATGACCGCCATCGGATTAACCCGAAACGATGTATATGTAACCAACTGTATAAAATGTCCTTTAATAGAACTAAAAGATGGAGGTAAACCATCTGCATCCAGCTGTTTATCCCATCTCACAAAAGAGATAGTGGCTATTGCCCCACCTCTGATCCTAGCAATGGGAGAACTAAGTACCCAATTATTACTCAAAACAAATGAACCCTTACATCGCCTACGGGGTAGATTTAGGCGGTACTGCCCACATGAAGGTATCTCTATTCCTGTTCTGGCCACCTACCACCCACGTTTTTTACTCGCTAACGAAGAAATGAAAAAAATCACTTGGGTTGATTTACAATTGATACAGAGCAAGCTGAAGAAAAAAGGAAAAAAGAGCTCTCATTGAAGAGATTGTGATGACAAGGTATAATAAGTGACTCGCTAAATCAGTTAGCCTAAAAAATATTTAGATATATAATATCAGTGCACCGGGAGAAGTAAAAATGATAAAACAAGAACTAATCGATATATTAATCTGTCCCAAATGCAAGGGGTTGGTTACGCTAAACCAAAAGAAAGACGGCCTACAATGTGAACCATGTAAACTTATTTACGAAATCCGAGACGGTATTCCAATTATGCTCATAGATGAAGCAAAGCCTTTAAAATAACAATCTTTTATGAATTTTCTAAAATTCATATTTCTCTCTAAATTGAACCTATCTTTCAATATCAATAAAAAAAAATAAATTCCTGGGAAACAAAAAAAGCGGGGAACAACCCCGCTTTTTTTGTTTCTATAGAAAAGCTTTCCTTACTTGGTAATACCGAGCTCTTTTTCCTTAGCAGCCACTTCGAGTCTGGTCTTAACGACCGTATCGGAGATAAGACTCATGGAGTCAATACCGCACTCCACAAGAAAAGTGGCGAACTCTGGAAAGTCACTGGGAGCTTGTCCACAGATTCCGATTTTACGACCGCGTTTCTTCGCAGTATCGATAACCATTTTCACCATGGTTTTCACCGCATCGTTACGCTCATCATAAATATGAGCTACCAGGTCTGAATCACGATCCAATCCTAATGTCAGCTGGGTAAGATCATTGGATCCGATGGAGAAACCATCAAAAACATCGGCAAATGCATCAGCAGAAATTACATTACTGGGTATCTCACACATTACGTAAACTTCAAGCTCGTTTTCACCCTGAACCAAGCCGAATTCTTTCAACACTTCGATGACTTTTTTACCTTCTTCCGGGGTACGACAAAAAGGCACCATCAATTTAATATTGGTGAGTCCCATATCGTTACGCGCCTTCAAAAGAGCTTGGCACTCCAACTCAAAAGCTGGTTTGTATTTATCATCGTAATAACGAGAAGCACCACGCCAACCGATCATCGGATTTGATTCCTCGGGCTCATACAACTGACCGCCGATCAAGTTAGCATATTCATTACTCTTGAAATCGGAGAGACGAACGATAACGTCTTTGGGATAAAAACCAGCCCCTATACGTCCCACGCCCTCTGCCAGCTTGTCGATAAAAAATTGTTTTTTATCATCTGGATAGGCAGTAGTTTTCTTCTCTATCTGATCCACAATGGCGGCAATCTCGCTATCGCCGGAAGCTTTTGCTTTGAGATCCTCAAAG
>Ga0224507_10000328_pt1 | contig 18991 bp, 21 predicted proteins | sample SF_Jan12_sed_USG_3_FD_170159 | JGI IMG/M metagenome (GOLD analysis project Ga0224507, IMG submission 170159) | Sediment microbial communities from San Francisco Bay, California, United States - SF_Jan12_sed_USGS_13 | ecosystem: Environmental > Aquatic > Marine > Sediment | place: USA... | reverse complement strand
ATGGCAGAATCTACAAAGATGGAATCAAGAACTTTTTGATTCTTTTTCAGGTTCAAAATTATCAATGATTTCAGTAATGGTTGCAAGGATTGTTTCTTTAATTTGAGTTTGATTCATTCCAGATTTATTCATGAGTTTCATTTGATCAAGCAGAGCAAAATGAACACGTCCTTGAAGATAATCTACAATCCCAAATCCTTTTTTTGGAAAATCAGTTACAAACACATCATGTGTGGATACATCATCAGATGCTTCAGGCATAAAGTTATTTTAAAAAAACTAGTTATAAAATTTCCAAATATTCATTAGGCCATACAAAAAGGAAATTTCATGACAGAATTTGTTCATAAACCATATGATAAAATCTATGTTCGAGACATGATCAAACTAAGCCTGGATGATCTCATTGGCATGATGTCATCTCTGGAGGCTGCCAATGCATATTGGGTTGATGGGGTACTATTTGCCAGTTTTGCAATGACCGAATCAGAAGAGTTGGCTAAAAAAGAAATGCAAAATGAAATGTTTCTAGACAAAATAATTTTTGCAGTATACGAAAACTATACGAAAACTGTAAAATCATCCACAAACCTAGAAATCGGAGTACTGAACATGCAAAAAAGTAGGCTCTATCAGGACTTGATTAAATGGCTTAAAACTCAATCAATTTGGAATGAATAAAAAAAATTAAGATTGATTCCATGCAGAGTAACCGCCATCAAGCGTAACTGTATTGAATCCTTCTTTTGCTAATTCATCAGCTGCAATATTTCCCCTATAGCCAGTTCCACAATATGTGCAAATTTTCTTGCCTCTCATATCTTCAATTTGTTTTTTCTTTGCATTTCTAATAGATAGCCCCAAAGACATGTGAACAGAGTCTTCTATTACCCCACCCTCTAATTCATCTGATTCTCGGACATCAATGATCACAAAAACGTTTTTTTGTGACTTTAGATCACTTGCAGTAATTTTGTCTGCCATAAGAAATGTCAGAGACAGTGTAATTTATTTCTGTACTAGAATAACCCTGAGACTAGTTTGCAAGTAATGTATGGTCCATATCAATCATCATGCATTGAAAATGAATTTGCTCTGCTGAGACATATCCACATTCATGACAATAAAGTTGGTTGGGTTTGTAGCAAACATCGCATTTTTTGTTTACCTCTAATTCGTTTCCACATCGTCTACATGATTCGTCTTTCATGTGCACGTTTACACAAGATTAAATTTAAACCATATGAAAATTAGATTGTCCTAATTAGATGGGGCTAAAAAAATAAATGATAGGTATTTTTTTAGAATATAGCAATACGCTTAAGTTCATAATCCTTGCAATAAAGTTATGAATGAAAAGACGTCTTACATTTGTAAAAATTGTGGAACAGAATTTCCATCAACTGAGGTTAGACTGTATTGTAAAGTTTGTAAATCAAATTTAGATAAATCAGGAAGCCTTCCTACGGGAAACGTAGGTTAATTGTATTTTTTTGCCATGGCAGGCATCTGATTTTTCAAAAATGATTTGTTAACACTTCAGGTCACACAAAAAATCAACTGAGAAATCTAGCAGATGTCAAGAGTTTAAAAAAATGATATTTTCTTACAAGGATCTAATGGTTTAATTATAAAATTTTGACCTAGATCAGACTAATTTTCAATCAGAGAATTCAATTCGCTTTGATTTACTGAATAATTCCAAAAAAAATGATGTGCTCCAAATGTCACTTATCCAACATTGAAATATCTCTGGATGTTAAAATCTAAGAAACTTTTTGTGAAAAGTGTACAAAATAGAAAATCACATTGCACCTTACTCTGCACTTACAATTTTTGTTAATCTGATTTTAGTGGAAGTTTCACTAATTCATTTAATGCTTATCTATTGGACTACCTTTAGAATTAATGCAGGCATCACATGTGGATAGATTTATCATTGTACAGAGTCCCTAGTACGTATAACGAATATAATCTCAAATAATAAACCAGGTTCAATGTCAGCGTTCATGAAAGTATCTATCGCCATAGTTGCAGTTGCATTCATCATTGTGTTTGTGACGATTTAGTTATCAGATTCTAAACTCTAGATTAACTGATATGAAAATTTGTCTTATTAGCGATCATTTCTAAGAAATTAAATAAATGTTCATTCTTTCTACAACTTTCTTTTTATTTAATTAGGGGATTATCTTAACATGGTAAGCATCAGGTGTGAGAATTATGGTTTTGATTGTGACTTTGTATCATTAGGGGAAATCGAAGGAGTAATTTTTGATTATTGGCAACACATGAATGATACACACGGGATTGATTACTCAAAAGAGACTATTGGCAAATTTGTCACAAAAAAACTCCCAAAACCAATTCAACGTAATTAATTATTGGCAATTAGATTTTCAAGGGATAATCCATAATATGCATTATCTACAGGTTTTAGCGTCTCCATTAATTCCATTTTTAGTGCCTTGATTTGTTTTTCAGTTTTCATGTTAATACAGTGAATCCTCTTTGAGATAATCCTCTCTTTTCAATTCGCCTCAAGCAATAGCTCGTAATTTATCCTTTTTTTCTTTATACCAATATCTGTTTGATTCTTAAATCATTTTCTTCTAAATTATAATATTTTAAGAATTATAGTTTTTGAGAGTTACAACATCCATCACAAATTCCATAAGCTTCACCATATTCACTTATTTCTGAAACTTCAAATTTTTGTTTAGATTTACATTTTTTACAAAACTCTGATTGTTTATCACCTAATTTTTTCATATGTTTTAATAGATTTGCAGAATTTGAATATTATTAGATGTGTACTAATTCTAATTTCTAAAACAGCCTTAAGTTTATGCAAGATTACGTTGTAAAAATAAACAAATATTCATAATCATTACAATACTACTTTTATTTTACAGTGAGATGCACTTTACAGATTGTAATCAACTGGTAAAAATATCTTCAGTAATGAGGTTGGTGTTGGAACCAGAACATAGAGTTAACAATGAATAACTGCTTGGTTTTGATTATCGTAATTTACTTCAAAAAAATCTCAACGACGTGTTAAATTCATACAATCCATTAGAAATTCAATTATTATCTACAACAAATTATTCAAATAATATTTCTCAATTCGTTCATTCATTGGTTCTACATAATCATCACATATTTTGATAAATTCTTGCCTAGTGTTTTTTTCACTACTGACTAAAATCACCACTTGGTTGATTTTCTCACCTGTCACTTCTTCAAACATTTGAGCATAACAGGTAGTTTGCAGGTAATATTCATACATGTAATTGTCTATCTGAGGTTTTCGTTTTGTTTTATAGTCAATAATGGATAATTCTCCATCATACTCTGCAATTAGATCACTAGTTCCTGCAACCTTTAGTTTATCAGAATACATTCTTTGTTCTATGGAGGTAACATTAGAAATATTCTCAAGAAAGGGTTTCAAATTATTAAAATGTGCAATAGGCAACAAATCAAATTCTTCCAAAGCCAAATTGCCATTCAAATAATCTTCAATGATTTTGTGGGATTGGGTTCCAATGTCCTGAGCTTGTTTTGTAATGTATTCATGTGCAGGTTCGTTTTCCTTCCAATTTTTCAATCCATTTTTTTTATGTTCAGGGGCTGTGTCTGAAAGAATTGTACTGATAGAAGGATATACTTTATCAAATTTGGTTTCATACCAATGACCATCTTCTCGGTCCAAAAGAACTGGCTCTCTGGCCTTTAGCATAGATGCAAAGTTTGCCATTAAAAATTTCTGATAATAGTAGTTATTGAATGATTGGCAAGCAGAAATAAAACACAGATCACGCCATCATTTTTTTAAATTTTTCAAACTCTGATCTTGTTTTTACAAATTGATCTGTCACAATTCTTCTTAATGAAAAAATATTTTCTAGTTTGTCATTAATTATGAAAATGGATTCATCAAAAATGACAGTATCGATAAACTCTTCATTTGGATATACAGTGTATTCGAAGAATTCAGTGCCAGATTGAATCTTTAATTTGAATCCCATTAGCAATCCCAAATCATTATGTTTATTCAAAAATCCAATCAAACTAGCCTTGAGAGTTGGATCATTTACCAAAGATGCATATCTAGACTCATTTTGAGAATCATCAATTATACATGCAACAGGCTTGCCTTTAGTGTGTAATATCGTTGAATTATGAGTTAGAGCAAAGTCTTCCGAATCAGGTATTTTATCTAGTGGCATAACTAGAAAAGTGATAAATTGATTAATAGTTTTTTGATTAAATTTTAAAATTATTTTTCTTCAGGCTCGTTTGCCTTGTCTCTAACCTTTTTCATGATACAAAATTTAGCTAAGGTTTGTCGTAATCCCATGAAGTTATCATTTAATGCAGAGTATTAAGTATGTTTGAAAATACTAAAGAATTCTTTTGCAGCAATTTTTGAAAGATCCTTATTTTTTGTTTGACAATAATTTGTAGTAAATGTACATTTTGGACATCCGCCCCAGATTTCACCATTTTGAACAAGTTTTTTCTGTGTTTCATCAACAGGACAATCACAATCATTTAACAAAGAATAACATGTTTGGAGTATTTTTTCAAAATTATCAAAAATTATTTTACTGCATCCGTTATAGCCATCTGAAGTATTATCATATAGATAGATTATTCCACCTTCATTATACGAATCAATGTCATTTGATTCAGATTTTGTAATGATTTTACTTGCATTGACTAGTACATGAGTAATTGTATGGATCTTGGAATCTGAAATTATCGTGTTTTTTTCATCTAAGTTAGATTTTTTCAGTAAAAGGTCAGAGGGTAACTCTATACCCACTGCAGAATGTTTTGATTTCCAATGAAAGTTTTTCCAGGATGGAATTGAATCGCCATTATACGTTTCAAATTTTTCTACAGAATCGTTGTAATTGCCTTTCAAATAGCCAGTGATGACTCTATTGAGATCAATCAAACCAAATCTTAAAGAGATTTTTTGAGTAAATTTTCTAGCAGGATTAATTTCTCTATGAATTGCATTTTTTTCAGATGTTTTTAGAAGTGAAGTTTTTACAATAGGAATTGTTCTTTTTTGATTTTCAGTAGATTTAATCAAGTACACATTGGCCCCGTTGGGAGTCTTTGTTATATGATCAACTTCATAATTTAGTTTGTTGAAATGATAGATTGCTTTTTGATGTAATTGGTAGTATCCTACAGGAACATCACGAGTTCCAATCTTTTTAGATTTAAAATAAATTGTAATCTCACCAGATGTACCTCTCAAACTAACGCTATTTGCAAAATCAAAAAATTTGGATTTATCAGGCTCAATTGCAGCATGCTGTTCAATACCGACAGATGCTACATGTTTATCAGAAATTATAGGATTTTTTTTGTTAATTTGAATAATGTGTTCCTGATTAAGATATTCTGTGATATGTCTAGCAAAATAGTGACAGGTTGCATCTTCAGGGTCAAATACGCAAATAGCAAATGATTTTTGACCCTTTCTTCCTGCGCGACCAATTCTTTGAACAAATGAATCATATTCATTTTTGAATGAAGAGATAACCACATCAACATGACCGATGTCAATTCCCAACTCCAGTGTTGGAGTACATGACAATACATCTAATTCTCCAAGCTTCATCTGAGTTTCATATAATTTTTTATCAGACTGATCAAGACCACCACGATGTATTTGTATACGAATTCCATCATTTGCATCTTCAACGTTTGTTGCTAGAAATTCTGCATCATTGTGAGTGTTACTAAACACCAATTGTTTTGCATTATTTCTAAAACAAATTGAGGTAAGCATTTCCATAGTTGTACGTTGTCCAAATTTTCTAGGCATTATGAAAAATAAATGCATATTTTGTTTTCTTCCAAATTTACTTTCAATGTATGAAAATGAATTTTCAGGCAAGTCAAATATATTTGAAAAAAAATCCTTTGAATTATCAAGAGTTGCAGAGGAACCAACAAATTGAGTTTTACCCATATACTTTTTCATTCTCTTTAAAACATGATACACGTTAGAACCATGAAAGCTGGTATAGGAATGAGCTTCATCCATCACCATAATTTTTGCATTTTTGAATAATTGATTCCATTTTTTATCTTGCAAGATTAGATGATAATTTATGAAATCAAAATTGGTTGCAAGAATTAATGATTTGGAATAAGATTCTGAAAGAATTTTGTCCTTATATTGAGTACTTTGATTGCCATGAATAGAATACGCTGCAATTTTTTCATCCAACCCACATTTTTCAATTAAATCAGAAACTTTGTAGACTTGGTCATCAATTAGGGCATTAAGCGGATAAATGAGCAAAACAGCCACACCTGGAGCAGGATTTTCAGAAATTTTTTGTAGTACAGGTATTGTAAATGCCTCAGTTTTACCAGAACCAGTGGGTGCAGAAATGATTGAATTTTCTCCTTTCAAAATTGAACGAATTGATTTTTCCTGGAATGGAAGTAGTCCAGTAAAACCACATTCTTTTAATCCATCTAAAATATTTTTAGATAAAATATCAGCCATATGATCAAGAGGTATCTTTTCAGGTTCAGACGAAACCAGATGTTGATAATGTATTATACCCAAAGATTCATCTTTGTGACCTTGAACTATTTCATGAATAATAGGATCAGCATCGATTTCAAATTGATTTATTTTGCTAATATCAAATAACAAATTTTCAGAAAATGGAATGATAGTTTTAGGAATGATTTCATTGTGATTTTTAGAAGGTGTTTGTGTTTTTGTGGTTCCTGAAATAAAATACCCATCATCAGAATCCTTAATTGATGCACTACAATTATGGGGCTCATCAGTTCTTGCATCCATTGGGATAAATTTTCCGCTTTCAGATTTGAAGAGTTCATCCCAATAGATATCTGCACCACATCCTTTAGAACATCGTTTTGTTTTTCCTGAATAATTCATCCCGTAAGAAATCTTTTTTTTAGTAATCAATTCAGGATTGCATTTAGGACAAATTCCTGGACTGGCAACATCAGCAAGATTTTGTGAAAGCTTTGAATCACAATCAGGGCAAAATTTCATAGTAACAAATTGAATTTAAATTAAGCATATAATGTATGTCCGAAGTTTACTGTAATGAATAATGAACATCACAAAACAAAACTATTCCATTTGATAGTGTCTTGGCAGATATGGAATGACCATCTTGCAATCCTTTCCCGCAAATATAGCACTCAACTTTAGAAACAGATGATTGTACACCACGTGTATTTTTGAGAATTTGCATATCTTGCATGATTGCTTGTTTTACCCCCTGCATGGCAACAATTCTACGATCAAATATAATATAAAGGTACCGTACTATACGGTAATAATGTCATGCCTGAGAAACAGACTATTTTAGACAAAAAAAGTGCAGACACAAAGTCTCATCAATTTAAATAATAAAGCATCAAAATTTTGTCTATGGGTGGACACCTTTGGAAATGCTCAAGCAAAAGTAATACCATTAGATTTATCTGAGAATCAATTTCAAATTTACAATAAAATTTCTAGAAACTATTCACATTCATTTCTTTTTGAATCATTGACAGGTCCTGAAGTTTTAGCTGAAACATCAGTTATGGGATTTGATCCAAAAATTATTCTTAAAGGATATTTGGACAAAGTGGAAATAATTCAAAAAGGAGAAATACGGACCATGCAAACAGCAGAGCCATTTACAGAGCTAAAAAAACTACTGAGCAAATCAGATGATCAAAGTTATAGATATTTGGGAGGTGCAGTCGGAGTAGTAAACTATGATGCAATAAGACTAGTAGAAAATATACAGGATGCTCATAACTCGCCACAACCATTAATGGAATTTGGCATTTATGATGACGGAATATTGTATGACAATATACACAAAAAGCTATTTTATTTTTATCATGACGAGAATAGATTTGATAAATTGAAAATAAGTGAAGATGAATTTGAGGAGTTTCATTCCAGTGATGTCACACCAAACCTGAATGAAGAAAAATTTTCAAATATTGTAAACAAGGCAAAAAAGTACATTCATGATGGAGACATATTCCAAGTTGTACTGTCCAGAAAATTTGCATTTGAGTCTAGTGGAGACAACCTAACACTATACAAAACATTACGTAAACTAAATCCATCGCCATACATGTATCATCTAAAACAAAATAAGAAAACAATCATCGGAGCATCACCTGAAATGCTAGTTAGGATAACAGGAGACAAAGTTGAAACATTTCCGATTGCAGGAACTAGGAAAATCACCGATGATGAGGAAAAAAATAAACAATTGTCTAAAGAATTAATTCATGATGAGAAAGAACTAGCAGAACATACGATGCTAGTAGATTTGGGCAGAAATGACATTGGAAGAGTGTGCAAGTTTGGAACAGTTCATCCAGAATCACTAATGCAGATTAAGCGATTCAGCCATGTACAGCACATAGTTAGTCATATTGTTGGGAATTTAGCGCCTGAAAACGACATGTTTGATGCGTTTCAGGCAGTGTTTCCAGCAGGAACAGTTTCAGGAGCTCCAAAAGTCAGAGCAATGGAAATCATTGACGAATTGGAAACAGAGTCCAGAGGCCCATATGCGGGGGCTGTAGGATATTTCTCATACAATGGATGCTGCGACTTTGCAATTGCAATTAGAAGCATATTCATTGATGACAAAAAAGGATTCGTGCAATCAGGTGCAGGAATAGTTTCGGATTCTGTTGCAGAAAATGAATTTAAAGAAACAGAGCATAAAGCGGGTGCAATGCTTCAAGCATTAAAGGAGGCATCTAAATGAAATTTCTAATCATAGATAATTATGATTCATTTGTGTATAACATTGCACAGTATCTCGGAGAACTAGGAGTGGACTGTGAAGTCATCAGAAATGACAAAATCACGTTAGATGAAATTAAACAAAATGATTATGATGCAATAATAATTTCTCCAGGACCCGGAACTCCAGAAGATAAAAAATACTTTGGGGTATGCAGCGATGTAATCAAAAATATGGGGCCAACCACTCCAATTCTAGGAGTTTGTCTTGGACATCAAGGAATCATTCATGCATTTGGGGGCAAAGTGACTAATGCAGGACGTGTAAGACATGGAAAGACAAGTTCAGTCAATCATGCAAATTCAGAATTATTCAAAGACGTAAAAAATCCATTCAGGGCAACAAGGTACCATAGTTTAGTTGGAGATAAAACAGTGATCCCAAATGTGTTGCAAGTAACAGCAACAGCTGCAGATGACGGAGAAATCATGGCAATAAAACACAAAGAGTATCTAATAGAAGGGGTACAGTTTCATCCGGAATCGATAATGACAGAAGATGGGAAAAAAATTCTTGCAAATTTCATAAGACAGGTGAAAGAGAAATGATCTCAGATTTTATTTTAAAACTACAACAAAACACAGACCTTACTTATGATGAGATGAATTTGATCATGACAGATGTGCTATCTGGAAAAACAGACAATGTGCAAAATGCTGACTTTTTGTCGTCTCTTGCAGAAAAAGGGGAGACAGATGAGGAATTACTTGGAATGCTTGACAAAATGCAAGAATTTGCCCTTAAAGTCGAGCCTAAAAATCAAGGAACTGTCATCGATATGTGCGGTACCGGAGGAGATAAACTCCAAACTTTCAATGTGTCAACTACAGCATCATTTGTAGTAGCAGCTGCTGGCGGAATAGTAGCAAAACACGGAAATCGTTCAAGCTCAGGAGTTTTTGGAAGCGCGGATATTTTTGAGTATTTTGGATATGATTTGAATAAAGAACCTGCACAAATTGCAGACATTTTAGAAGAATACAACATCTGCTTCATGTTTGCACAAAAATTTCACCCTGCAATGAAGTATGTATCAACTGCAAGAAAGCAATTAGGTAAAAGAACTGCATTTAATCTACTAGGTCCGCTGTCAAATCCAACCAGAGTGAAAAACCAATTGATAGGAGTATTTTCTACAGAATATCTAGATAGACTACCTGCAATTCTAAAAAGAAAGGGAGCTGAAAATATCATGACCGTTCGTTCAGATGACGGAATGGATGAATTTTCTACGAGTGCTACCAACAGAGTTTGTATTTTAAGAAATGGCAAAGTATTGATGAATGCAATTGATCCAGAAGTTGTCGGATTACATAAATCAAAACTAGATGACATTCAAATCAAAACAAAACAAGATGCAATAAAGTCATTTGTCGGAGTGTTAAACGATACAGCAAATCAAGCAATGATTGAGACCACCGCACTTAATGCAGCTGGAGGGTTAATTGTTGCAAATATTGCAAATAATTTTGAAGAAGGAGTGGAGCTTGCACTAAATACAATTAAAGATGGTAGAGCCATGTCATTGTTAGAGAAATTTGTTAAAGACACTGGAGATTTATCAAAACTAAAGGAGATCGTTGATGGCTGAAAATATTTTAAGAAAATTGGTAAACAATTCCCAAATTGCAATTGATGATGGAATCTATGATATAGATCTAAATTTACAAAAATCAAACAAAGACTTCGTACAAATTATCAAAATGAACCCACATGCAACATTACTAACTGAAGTGAAATTCGCATCGCCGTCTTTAGGAAAGATTAGAACCCTGACAGATCCTGCAAGCATTGCAAAACAAATGATTGCTGGGGGCTCAAAAGCACTTTCAGTGTTAACACAACCACATCTATTTCATGGCTCCCCAGAGTATTTCATCAAAGTAAGACAGTCAGTAGAGGTACCATTGTTGATGAAGGATATCATGATTGATAAAATCCAAATTGATGCTGCTAAAAAGATTGGAGCAGATTACATGTTAGTCATTCAATCACTCTTTGACCAAGGTTATCTAAAAGAAATTGATGAGTTTATCGATTATGGGCACAAGCAAGGATTAGGGGTTTTATTAGAAGTGCATACAAAAGAAGAATTTCATAATGCTCTAAAGACAGAAGCAGACATTATTGGAATTAATAATAGAAACCTAGACACCTTAGAAATTGATCTTAAGACTACTGAAGCGGTCCTAGAAGGGTATGAAAAATCAAGGATTATCCTGTCTGAAAGTGGAATCGACACTGCTGAAGACATTCAATATCTAAAAAAGTGCGGAGCAGATGCATTTCTTATAGGATCAAGTATTATGAAAAGTAACAACATTGAAGAACAGGTAAAGAAACTGGTGAATGCATATTGAAATATCCTAAAGACGGCAGATTTGGAGAATTTGGTGGAAAGTACATTCCAGAAACCCTTGTTCCTGCAATCGAGGAATTAGAGGAAAACTATCTCAAATTTAAAAACGATAAAAAATTCAAAAAAGAATTAGAGTACTATCTCAAAGTGTATGCAGGAAGACCAACACCATTGTATTATGCAAAAAATTTATCTGAAAAATTAGGAGGGGCCAAAATTTATCTCAAACGAGAGGATTTGCTGCATGGAGGAGCTCATAAAATTAACAATACGCTAGGTCAAGCACTTTTAGCAAAAAGAATGAACAAAAAGAGGATCATTGCAGAAACGGGTGCAGGGCAACATGGAGTTGCAACTGCCATGGCATGTGCAGCGTTAGGAATGAAAGCAGAAGTATACATGGGATACAAAGACACCATTCGTCAAAAGCTTAACGTGTTTAGAATGAATTTGCTTGGCTGTAAAGTGCATCCAGTAAAATTAGGTTCAAAGACACTTAAAGATGCAATTAATGAAGCAATTCGCGATTGGATTACAAATGTAGAGTCAACATATTATCTTCTAGGTTCAGCTGTAGGACCACATCCATATCCTGTAATGGTAAGAGATTTCCAAAGTGTGATTGGAAAAGAAATCAAACAGCAAATGAAAAAAATTAACAATAAAACACCAGACAATGTTATTGCATGTGTGGGAGGAGGCTCTAACGCGATTGGAACATTCTATCCTCTTGTAGATACTAATGCAGAAATCATAGGTGTTGAAGCTGCAGGCCAAGGACTAAAATCAAAATACCATTCAGCTACATTATCAGCTGGAAGTAAAGGGGTGTTACACGGAATGATGACGTATTTGCTCCAAGACAAAGAGGGACAAATTACAGAAACACACAGCATTTCAGCAGGATTAGATTATCCGGGTGTAGGCCCTGAACATTCATTCTATAAAGATACAAAACGGGTAAAATACCATTCAGCTACAGACGTTGAAGTAATCGATGCGTTTTTGATGCTTACAAGGACAGAAGGGATAATTCCAGCACTGGAATCAGCTCATGCGATTGCCGAGGCAATGAAAGTTGCAAGAAAAACAAAGCCGTCGGAATCAATTGTAGTTACACTTTCTGGAAGAGGGGACAAAGACGTTGAAGAAGTACAAAATTATCTAAATAAACATAGCTGATCTAGAATTATTTTTATTTGATGTGTGTACGTAATTGACTTTTGGATGATTCATCAACATAATTCAATATTATCCTGTAAATTCAATGAATCAAGTTTGCTTTAAATTTATTTCAGCATAGTTTGATTTGAGATTTTGAAGATATAAGAAATAATTTATCGGTGCGCTACAAGATAAATAAAAATAAAAAAAGGAGGTACGGTTACAGTCGTGGCATTATGCTGAGTCTTGATCTTGAAGAAACTGCAATAATTGAAATGACTGCAATTGTAAAAATCATTACCGCTATTGTGCCAAATTCTGGAACAACAAATGAGCCGATTATTTCAATCTCTTCAGCGCCTGCTGGAAATTCTATAGTTAATGTTCTGTCTGCAGATGTTTTTGATTCCTCAAAGTCTACTTCTTCCCCATCAACTATAACGAACAAGTCATCATCTTCGCCATTAATTGTTGCGTCAATTACATCCCTCGGAAGAGTAACTGTAATTGAACCGTTATCAATTGCGTCAATTTCAATGATTAAAGATGTAGAGTCCATATCGATTTCCATTTCAGTTACAGTTGCGCCAGAAATATCATGGTCTAATGTAACGTAAAGGTCTTCGTGAGTCTCGGTCATGGCATCATCGTCATCAGTGTGTGTTTCTGCTTCTTCATCATGTACTTCTTCTTCTTCTTCAGCTTCTACTTCTTGTACTATGATCAAACCTTGCATCCAAGGATGTACCATGCAGAAATAAGGAATCTCGCCCACTGTATCTGGGGAATATTCATACAGACCTCCTGCCATGATCAATCCCGTATCAAACTCGCCGCTTGGGCCGTCAGTAGGAGATCCTGCAGTGAATGTATGTGCCGCGGTGTCAGGATTTGACATTATTACCTTTCCTCCAACATCTACTGTTGCAGTACTTGGAATGTAGCATCCCTCTGCGGTTTCCTCACAACCCGGTGCGCCAGAACCCATGGCGGCCTCGATTGTGACTTCTGAATGATCTGCAAAAGCAGCTGGTGTTATAGTCAATAGACCAATTACAGCCACTGATAGAATTGAGAATGTCATAATTTGTGTCGTCATTTTCATTAAGAATCCATATTCAGAGTAATTATAAAAAACTTTTTAGACATTCTGGAAAGAATTGTTCAAATGTAGTCTTACATTTCTTCAGAAGAGTGAATTTTCTTTTTTCTGCTAGTTGTTTTAAATTATTTGTTTATTCAAACTTTGGTCTTTTATGAAAAGAAAAGTTACAAATGGATTAACAAATGATTTTTTCTTTGAGTTTGACCGCCTTGATGAGTATTTTAATTTCAAAGTGCAATACAGGCAACACAAACCATTGAAGATGTACTAAGAATATATGATATGAAATAAGTCAAATGAATTAGGCGATACTCTTGTCAAAAATCAAAGAAAAATTTGCGGAATTAGAGGCGAAAAATGAAAAGGCATTGATTGCATACATCATGGCAGGATTTCCAAATGAGAAATCTACACTCACAACTGTAAAGGGTTTAGTAAAGGGAGGAGTGGATATCATAGAATTGGGATTTCCATTTTCAGATCCTCTAGCTGATGGTCCAATCATTCAAAATGCAAGTACCATATCACTTGAAAAAGGAACTAAAATTAATAATTTTTTCAACATTGTAAAAAAAATCAGAAAAGAAACAGACATTCCACTGATATTGATGACATATACCAATATTTTGTATCATAAAGGATATCCAAAATTTATTTCAGAGGCTAAAAAGGCCGGGATAGACGGTTTTATCCTCCCAGACATGTCAATAGAAGAATCTAAAGAATACATTCAAGCAGCCAAAAATAAGACAGACACCATTTTTCTTATTTCTCCAAACACTACTAAAAAAAGAATACAAAAAATTGCAGAAGCATCCACAGGATTCTTGTATCTTGTAGCTGTTTTTGGAACAACTGGAGTCAAAACAGGAATTAAAAAATACACCTTAAATGCAATCAAAGAGGCCAAAAATCAAACCAAAGGAAAAATTCCAGTTGGAATAGGATTCGGAGTTTCAACTCCAGACGATGTTAAAACATATGTTAAAGCTGGAGCAGATGCAGTGATTGTAGGAAGTGCATATTTGAAATTAATTGAGAAAACATCTCAAAATCAACTTGAATCAAAAATTATATCTTTTACAAAAAGCCTCAAAAAACAAACAAGACTCTAAAGAACAAACAAATCCGGCTAAGAGTGGCGGTCAAATAATCTAACTTTCATAGAGGGAAAAACTCCATTTCAGTCATGGCCGCCAAACTAGAGGTTCTCATACTGTAATACATTGTGAAGAATAAAAGATAGACTGTAATAATATCTAAAATCTATTTGAAAAATTAAAAAATTATTTACGATTGTAAAGATCGCAATTATCGAAATATGGAAAACTTAGAGCGAGTCAACAACAAGGTGGAAAAAACACCAATACTCAAAATGCCTAATGCTAAAAATCCAAATTCAGGAATTACCTGTGTACCCATAATTTTTATCTCTTCAGAATGTGAAGGAATTGGAACCATCAATTTTGTTCCAGTAGCAGTTTCATCCATCTCAAAATCAACACTCACACCATCGACCCAAACAACATTTGGATTTTGAATTAATCCTGTAGGCAGTACAAAAGTAATGTTTCCACTTTGGGTGTCACCAGAAATGTAAAACGTTAAGCTTTTTTCGTCAGGATTAATGAGGACATCTTTTTGCAAATTTGTATCAAGAATGTATTTTACTTCAAATCCTACACCGTCATCACTATACCCAGAACCAACATTATCAATGGATTGGACACTGCCAGGGTTAGCCACAACATGAACTACTCCGTCCATCCAAGGGTGGAGGCTGCAGTAATATGGAAAATCACCAAGATCATTAAACTGTCTAGTATAGGATTTCCCTGCAGTGAAAAAACCGCTATCAAAAATACCATCTTCCTCAAATATGCCATCTTCAGTAGTGGGTGGGATACCAGATGTTACAGTATGAAATGCAGTATCTGCATTAGACCATGTAACAGAATCTCCAGGATTAACAGTAATGACTCCAGTAGTCACTCCAGTTGATTTTTCAGACCAAAAAAAGGGCGCATTTGGATCTGATGCACCAGTCGGGATTAGAATTTCATGTCTCTGCAAATGCAATAGAGGTAGAACTCAAAATGATTACTGCAAGCAAAGAAAAACAAGAAGAGCAGACGCCATATCATAGCAAGACCATATGTTCTATTTCAATTGATCATGATCGACAAAACATACAAAAACCAGATACTTATTTCATTAATGTGCAGACGAAGTTTATTTTTGTCACAGGTGGTGTTATGTCTGGCCTTGGAAAAGGCGTAACTAGTTCCTCAATTGCAAAATTATTACAATTATCAAATCAAAGGGTATCTTGTATCAAAATTGATCCATATCTCAACTATGATGCAGGAACAATGAATCCAGTAGCTCATGGAGAAGTCTTTGTCACAGATGACGGAGGCGAATGCGATATGGATATTGGGAATTATGAAAGATTCCTAAACCAAGACATTCCAAAGAGCCATAATATTACAACTGCTCAAGTGTATTCATCGGTAATTGATGCAGAAAGAAAGGGAGAATACTTGGGCGCATGTGTTCAGATAATTCCCCACGTTACGGACGAGATTAAAAACAGAATCAGAAAAATTGCAGAAGATGAAAAATTAGACTTTTTGATAGTAGAGTGTGGTGGAACTGTGGGAGATATCGAATCACTGCCATTTCTTGAAGCATTAAGACAAATGAAAGTAGAAGAAGGCCCACAGGGCGTAATCTTTGTGCATGTTACATTGGCACCATCCCTTGATGTGGTAGGAGAGCAGAAAACAAAGCCAACCCAGCACAGCGCTCAAGAATTAAGAAGAATAGGAATTCAGCCAGATTTTTTGGCAGTAAGATGCACTTTGCCATTAGAAGAAAAAACAAAACAAAAAATTGCAATGTTTACAAACGTAACTGCAAAAGATGTTTTATCATGCCATGATGCAAAGTCAATTTTTGAAGTGCCTCAGATGTTGTACGACCAAGGAATAATGGATTCGATATTTACAAAGTTTGGTAAGGTTGGAATGGTAAATGCCTCAGCCAACTGGGATAAATGGAATGAAATCGCACAAAACATGGTAAACCACGAAGATCAGAAAGTAAAAATTGCAATGGTTGGAAAATATGTCACACTTGCAGATAGTTATGTAAGTGTAAATCATGCACTAAAACATGCAGGAGCACAGATAGGAAAATCAATTGACATAGACTGGATAGATTCTGAATCAATCGCAGATTACAGCATTTTATCAAATTATGATGGAATTTTGGTTCCAGGAGGTTTTGGCACCAGAGGATCAGAAGGAATCATCCAAACTGCAAATTATACAAGAGAGAAAAACATACCATATCTCGGAATATGTTTTGGATTTCAATTGGCTGCAATAGCATTTGGGAGAAATGTTTTGAATTTAGAAGATTGTAATTCAACTGAAATTAAAGCAGATGCAAAAAATCCAATTGTAGATTTACTACCGGAGCAAAAAGAGATTTCAGACATGGGGGGATCATTACGATTAGGAGCAAACAAAGTAATGATCAAAGAAAATACAAAAGCGCGGAAAATATACAATTCAGGAATAATCAGTAAACGTCACAGACACAGATATGAAATTAACAGAGAATACATCCCACAATTTGAGAAAAACGGATTGATATTCTCAGCAGATAGCGATAATGGAAAAAGAATGGAAATTTTGGAGATTCCCAGTCACATATTCTATCTGGGAGTGCAATTTCATCCAGAATTTAACAGCAGGCCGGGATTTCCAGAAGAAGCATTTACAGCATTTATCAAAGCCGCAGCTGAGAAATAATACTATTAAATTAAAAATAAAACTATTCTATCTTTGAAATTTCATAGATTTTTTGTCGGGCATCTCGAATAGATATTTTCTTTTTGACATAGCCTTTCTTCAACAAATGACTTAATGCCAATCTAACTGTCCTGGCAGGTAGTAATGTTTTGTTTGCCAAATCTTTTTGGGTTAATGCACCCTCATACTCTAACGTCTTCAAAAGTAGTTTAGAGCTTGGAGGCATGCTAAGTAGTTCTTCAGCAAGATGTACCTTTTTTGCAAGAGCAGAAATTGCAGTGGAGTTTTTTTTGAGACGGATTATTTTTGCTGGAGGAAAAAATTGAGTGCATTCTACAGTGTTATCCACTTTGTATCTATCAAGACCATCCAAAACCACTTCACAGTGAAGTCTTGCAGAAATGTCGTCAATTTCAATTGAGCTAGAATTTGAAACAATGATAGGCCTTCTTGTCACATCAAGAGAATTTACAGAAATTATTTCAAACACGGCAGAATCCTGAAATAAAACCGGACCACCAGCTGACATTGAATATGCAGACGAACCAATCGGAGTTGACACAATAATTCCATCGCTGTTATCATGCCATACTTCTTCACCGTTAACTCGTAATGTATGCTCCATTAACATTGCACTCTTTGATGAAAACACCGCAACATCGTTGAGTACAGGATAGACATTTTTTCCATCAATTTTTACACCAAGTCTGGGAACTTCTTCAATTGTGTATTTTTGTTTTTTTAGCACATTTACATAGGATGCAAATTCTTTGAGATCAATCTGAGCCAAAAATCCACTAGATTCACCCTCACTGATGCCCAAAATAGGTAAAGTGGAATCAAATGTTCTATGAAAGTAATTTCTAACACCTTTGTCTCCACCTAAAACAATAACACAGTCAGCTTGTTTGCTAGTGGATTTTGTAATTGAGAAAGATGAGATATCAGCATCATCTAAAATTTTTTTAATCGTTTTTACAGCGAATTCCGTAGTTCCAGAACCATAAATGCCAATCATCATGTTATTTGTTAGATAAAATCATCCGATAATAAAACATTAGATCATATTGGTGTCAAAAAAACAAGATTCTCACCTAACACGAAAACTGATAGGACTCTAAATATAATCAGTAAGCAGAATTTTTGATCACAATAATACGTTTTAATTGATTTTTTCATCTCAATTAGAGGTGACATATTTGTGCAAAATGGCATCTAATTGTTTAATTTTATAAAAAAAAAATTAACGATTTTAAATAAATTACAGGATTTTACTTAAATATGTATTCAACATATTGATGTAGTGCAAACTGCTTATGTTTTGATCAATTGTGAATTAGGAAAAGAAGAAATCATACTAGATTCTTTAAAACACATGGAATCCGTAAAAGAAGTTCATGGAACATTCGGCGCATATGATATTATTGCAAAGATAGAAAATTCAGACAGAGACAAGCTCAGAGAAACGATTACCTGGAACATAAGAAAACTGCAGTATGTACGTTCTATTCTCACATTAATGGGAATTGAGGGACAGAGCTAGGAGAATAAACAATGGAAAAAGCCTATGTCCTAATTGTAAATGAATCCGGAAAAGAAGAATCTGTAATTTCAAACCTAAAAAATATCCCAAGCATTACAAATGCATTTGGTACGTTTGGATCATATGACATCTTAACCAAACTAGAATCAT
>Ga0224507_10000327_pt1 | contig 19048 bp, 16 predicted proteins | sample SF_Jan12_sed_USG_3_FD_170159 | JGI IMG/M metagenome (GOLD analysis project Ga0224507, IMG submission 170159) | Sediment microbial communities from San Francisco Bay, California, United States - SF_Jan12_sed_USGS_13 | ecosystem: Environmental > Aquatic > Marine > Sediment | place: USA... | reverse complement strand
CCCGATAGGCAGCACCGCGCATATTGCCCTTCATCTGTTTTCTATATTTGACTTTTTTCGGACTTAACATGGATATTCCTCAATTTTATACTATCGTAAACATTTTCGCAGTAAGCAGCAGGGCCTTATAAAATCAATACGTTATATGCGTAATACCTGTCCGCATCATGCTTTTTATGATGCCGACAATTTACAGCAGGTTTTATTTCCTGCTGGTTGTTACATTGCCTGAAATTTTATTCCTCTTCCTTTACATCAAGGACTTCACCTTTGAAAATCCAGACCTTTACACCTATTATGCCATAGGTTGTCTTGGCCTCTGCAAGACCGTAATCAATATCAGCACGAAGTGTATGCAAGGGTACGCGGCCTTCACGAACCCATTCTCTCCTGGCCATTTCAGCGCCACCCAATCGGCCGGAGCAAGAAATCTTAATACCCTTGACTCCAAAACGTAACGCTGTGTTAACCGCCTTTTTCATGGCTCGTCGGAAAGCTATACGTCGTTCCAACTGCATGGCAACATTTTCTGCAACCAGCTGAGCGTCAGCCTCAGGCCTTCTCACTTCCTGGATGTCGATAACGGATTCCCTATTGGTCAGCTTATCGAGATCCTGTTTCAAGGCCTCAATCTCAATGCCTTTTTTCCCAATAATAATTCCGGGTCTTGCGGTATGGAGCTTAACCCTTATTTTCTCACCGGTTCTTTCAACATTTATCTTTGCAATACCGGCATGAAAGAGCCTTTTCTTCAGATATTTCTTTATTGCCTGGTCTTCCAACAGATACTTGGAATAGTCTTTGTCAGCATACCAGGTAGACTCCCAGCCCCGTGTGATGCCGAGCCGCAAACCGATAGGATTAACTTTCTGACCCAAAATCTTCCTCCATTCACTCTATGTTATTTAATAACCATGCTTGCATGAAACAATGCGTACCGATTACTGCTCATCCAAAACAACCGTAATATGGCTTGTCCTTTTCAGTATCCTGCCTGCACGCCCCATTGCTCTCGGCCTGATTCTTTTCAGAGTCGGCCCGCCATCAATATAAATCTTCTTTACAAATAGGGTATCAACATCAATTTCCTGGCTCTGACTTGCATTAGCCACTGCCGACTCGATAACTTTCCGGATAATCTGCGCACCTTTCTTAGGCATAAACCGCAAGGTAGTTATTGCCTTGTCAGCGTCAAGACCTCTGACAACGTCAGCAACTAAACGCGCTTTCTGTGGTGATATCCGTATAAACCGAGCAACCGCCTTTGATTCCATGGCGTGAACTCCTTTTGTTTCTTACTAAACTATTTAAATTCCTAAACTTACCAGTAGTAACGATTCTAATCCCGGTCAGCTATGACTTTATTTCTTTCCTTTCCTGTCACCGGCATGACTATAAAAAGTCCTGGTCGGAGAAAATTCACCTAATTTATGGCCAACCATATTTTCGGTAACAAATACCGGAATAAATTTCCTGCCATTATGCACTGCAAAAGTCAATCCCACCATGTCAGGAATGACATCAGACCGCCTTGACCAAGTCTTAATGACCTTTCTTGATGAAGTCTCTTTTGCATGCAGTACTTTTTTCATGAGATGGTCATCAATAAAAGGACCTTTTTTAATAGAACGAGCCACTTTTTCTACCCCCTAAAACAGTCTTATGACCTCTTTTTAACGATATCCTTATCGGAGGGTTTTCGCCCTCTCGTCTTATAACCCTTGGTTGGCATGCCCCATGGTGTACATGGATGCCGCCCACCAGAACTCTTACCTTCACCACCGCCCATTGGATGATCAACTGGATTCATGGCCACACCACGTACATGTGGACGTTTACCCAACCAGCGACTACGGCCCGCTTTCCCCAACTTCTGGCTTTCATGCTCAGCATTGCCGATCTGTCCAATACATGCCCTGCATTTGTTATGAAAACGACGAACTTCACCGGATGGCAATTTTACCAGAACATGATCGCCCTCTTTTGCCATCAACTGGGCCGATGCACCGGCACTTCTTACCAGCTGCGCACCCTTGCCGATTTTCATTTCAACATTATGGATAATTGTGCCAAGTGGGATACTGCCCATGGCCAGACAATTACCGGCCTTGATATCAACTTTATCACCTGCTTCGATCGTATCACCAACTTTTACACCGGCCGGTGAAAGGATATATTTTTTCTCACCGTCAGAGTAAAAAAGCAAAGCAATATTGGCAGACCGGTTTGGATCATATTCAATGGACGCCACTTTAGCAGGGATATCAACCTTGTTTCTCTTAAAGTCGATAATCCGGTACTTTCTTTTGTGCCCTCCCCCAATATGACGGGAGGTTATGCGACCATTATTATTTCTGCCACCGGAATTATTCAATTTCCTGACCAGACTTTTCTCTGGTCTTGCTTTGGAAAGCTCAGGATTGACAATCGAAACGTGATTCCGTTTCCCTGGTGATGTTGGATTATAAGTTTTAATAGCCATTTCGAACCCCGATAATTTTCAACTGCTGTAATTCTAACCCCATAACAGGGTTGTTTACCATATTGGCCCCGGATCCATTCTTACCGTGACCACCACGATTGAATGTCTCAGTTACCCCAGAATCTGCTATAACTCTTCCAGAAAATTAATCTTCCCTTCTTTAAGAGTGATATAAGCCTTTTTCCAATCAGAAGTGCGGCCCATATGCTTTCCGACTCTTTTCAGTTTGCCCCGGACACTTACGGTCCTGACATTGGCAACCTTGACATTGAAAATGTGCTCAACCGCTTCCCTGATCTCAACTTTATTGGCTTTACTGTCCACCTTGATCACTGCCTTGCCGTAACTCTCCTGCAGTTGATCTCCCTTTTCAGTAAGGCAAGGGCCTTTGATTACACTGTATATATTCATGACAACAACCTCTCTTCCAGTTGACCCAGGCATGGCTGCAGCAAAACAAGACGGCGATGCAGCAAAATATCATAGACATTGAGACCGCCAGTCTGAATTACTTTAAAGCCATGTACGTTGCGGGAGGATTTTTCCAGATTTTCATTTTTTCCAGGAACTACAATCAACCCGTTTTCTATGTTGAGCTTCTTCATGACCTCGACAAACTCCTTAGTCTTGATATCAGCAAGATCAAAACCATCCAGCACGATCATATTGTTTTCAGAAAACCTGGCACTGAGTGCCATCCGCAGTCCAAGTTTCCTGACCTTCTTAGGAAGCTTGTAACTGTAATCTCTCGGTTTCGGTCCAAAAATCACGCCACCGCCTCGCATGAGGGGTGAGCGGTTCGTACCTTGACGGGCCCGGCCGGTTCCTTTCTGGCGGAAAGGCTTTCTCCCGCCGCCGCTGACTTCAACCCTGGTCTTGGTGCAGGCGGTTCCCGCTCGTCGGTTAGCCAACTGCATCTTTACTACATCATGCAGAATGTGCTTTTTGACTTCAAGTCCAAAGAGGGAATCATTCAATTCAACCTCTCCAACTTTTTTATTGTCAGTATTATATACCTGAGTTACTGCCATTTTGAGTTCTCCTCAAACAGCCGCTTCTAAGCGACTAAAACTTTATTTAATATAGATCTGCAGAAGTCCCTCTTTGGCACCCGGGACAGATCCCTTGACCAGCATGATGTTTTCATCAGCACGAACATCAATTATGGTCAGGTTCTTATTTGTTAAAAGTTGATTACCCATGCGACCGGGCATTTTCTTGCCTTTAACAACACGGCTGGGTGTGGCGGAAGTTCCGATAGAACCTGGACGCCTGTGAAAATTCGAACCATGGGTCTTGCAGCCACCCCTGAAACCGTAGCGCCTTACAACACCCTGGAACCCACGCCCCTTGCTCTTGCCACTGATATGGATTTCATCTCCAATCTTGAACATCTCGGCAAGCTGAATTTCCTGGCCCACCTCATAGGCTTCGGGATCCATGATCCTGAACTCTTTAATGTGATAAAATCCACCCTTAGCGGCAGCCTTGGCATGCCCTGCCTCGGGTTTATTCAGCCGTGATTCCTTCTTAGGTCCAAAACCGACCTGGATGGCATTATAACCTTCCTTGGTCTCGGTTTTTTTCTGAAGAACCACACATGGACCTGCCTCTATAACTGTTACAGGTATAGCCTGCCCCTGCTCAGAGTAGACTCTGGTCATTCCAATTTTCTTACCCAGCAATCCCATTGTATTCGGCATTGTACTGTACACTCATTTCTTTAAATTTAACTGATTAACAACAGGGGTAGATATGCTTAACTCATGCCCCAAAAAACACTTCCAATAATTATGGCAGTTTAATCTCTACATCAACGCCAGCGGACAGTTCCAACTTCATCAGGGAATCTATGGTCTGCTGGGTCGGCTCCAGAATATCAAGCAACCGACGATGGGTCCGCATTTCAAATTGTTCCCTGGATTTCTTATCCACATGTGGTGAACGTAGAACACAATACTTGTTAATTGTCGTCGGCATGGGTATTGGCCCGGCTACGGTAGCCCCGGTTCGCTTTGCCGTCTCTACAATTTCTCTGGTAGACTGATCAAGCAACTTATGATCATATCCCTTCAGCTTAATTCGGATTTTATCGGTTGTAACCATGATCGTTTCTTTTCCTATTCGATAATTTCGGTGATAACGCCTGCACCAACGGTACGGCCGCCTTCACGGATTGCAAAACGAAGCTCTTTTTCCATGGCAATCGGGGTGATCAGGGTGCCTGTGAACGATATATTATCGCCGGGCATTACCATCTCTACGCCCTCAGGCAATGTTACGATTCCAGTCACGTCTGTTGTACGGAAGTAAAACTGGGGACGATATCCATTAAAGAACGGTGTATGACGACCACCTTCCTCTTTTGTCAGAATATAACCCTCGGCCTTGAACTTCGTATGCGGAGTGATGGAACCGGGTTTTGCCAATACCTGGCCGCGCTCAATATCCTCACGTTTGACACCACGAAGAAGCGCACCGATGTTGTCACCTGCCTGGCCCTGATCCAAAAGCTTACGGAACATCTCAACTCCGGTACATGTCGTCTTCTGGGTATCCTTGATGCCGACTATCTCCACTTCCTCTCCTACTTTGATCACACCCCGTTCGACGCGGCCTGTCGCAACTGTACCGCGGCCAGAAATGGAAAAAACATCCTCTACTGGCATCAAAAATGGCTTGTCTACATCACGCTGAGGCTCAGGAATAAATGTATCAACCGCTTCCATCAATTCCCAGATGCACTTCGTTGCTGCCTCGTCTTCAGGATTCTCCAAAGCTTTCAATGCACTGCCCTGGATGATCGGTGTGTCGTCGCCTGGAAACTCATACTTGTCTAAAAGCTCACGAAGCTCCATATCAACAAGCTCGATCAGTTCCGGGTCGTCTACCATGTCGCACTTGTTTAAAAAAACAACCATCGCAGGAACACCTACCTGACGGGCAAGAAGGATGTGCTCACGGGTCTGGGGCATAGGACCATCATCTGCTCCTACTACCAGAATCGCACCGTCCATCTGGGCTGCACCCGTGATCATGTTCTTTATGTAGTCAGCATGACCGGGACAATCAACATGGGCATAATGACGATTGGTTGTCTCATACTCTACATGCGCTGTTGCTATTGTAATACCGCGCTCTTTCTCTTCAGGTGCCTTGTCAATCTCATCAAAGGCTGTAAAGCTTGCCTGACCCTTGGTCGACAATACACGAGTGATTGCGGCGGTCAACGTAGTCTTGCCATGATCAATATGACCAATCGTTCCTACGTTTACATGCGGTTTATTTCGCTCAAATTTCTGCTTTGCCATTTTCTATACCCCCAATTCTAATACTCAAATATCTTATTACTGTTATAAAATTTCCTGAATTCCCTTAGTATCTTTCTGTTCTTATATCAAATCCCCCGTATCCGGTGGATGATAGCTGCTGCTTTTTTCTCTGGCACCCGGTCATAAGCAATAAACTGCATGGTGAAAGTCGCTCTACCCTGGGTGGCTGAACGTAAAACTGTTGAGTAACCAAACATTTCAGCCAGGGGCACATGTGCCTTTACAACCTGATAATTCTTTCTGCTCTCAACACCGTTTATTTTAGCGCGCTTAGAAGTGAGATCACTCATCACATCACCGAGATATTCCTCGGGCACAATCACCTCAAGATCCATTAGAGGCTCAAGAAGTATGGGGCTCGCTTCAGTTGCCCCTTTTCTCATGGCCATGGTTGATGCAACCCCAAAGGCCATTCCAGTAGAGTCTTCATCGTGGTAAGAGCCGTCTACCAGTGCCACTTTCAGATCCACCAGCGGAAAACCTATCAGAGGGCCTGAATCAAGACTATCCAGCACTCCTTGCTCGATGGCTTCCAGAAACTGCACCGGAACCTGTTCAGCGGTAATACGACTCTCGAAAGTAAATCCTGCTCCTCGCTCTGCCGGCTCAAGCTCAAGCCACACATGGCCATATTGCTGTTTCCCTGCAGCAAGATGTTCGAATTTCCCTTCAGCTTTTGCTATAGCCCCTATACTTTCTTTATAGGCTACCTGCGGTTTGCCAATATTGGCTGCCACCTTAAACTCTCGTATCAAGCGATCAACAATTATTTCGAGGTGAAGTTCACCCATGCCTGAAATTATTGTCTGACCGCTGTCTTCATCCGTCTTTACATGAAACGACGGGTCTTCCGTTGCTATCTTGTCAAGGCTCTCTCGAAGCTTATCCTCATCCGCCTTGCTTTTCGGCTCAATGGCTATGGAAATAACCGGTTCCGGAAAGTCTATGTTCTCAAGCCGAATTGAATCCCCTGATTGACAGAGAGTGTCTCCGGTTGTGGTAAAGCGCAGTCCGACAAGAGCCCCTATGTCTCCGGCAACAATTGTCTGCACATCTTCCCTTTTATTGGCATGCAGCTTTACAATCCGGGTAATCTTTTCTTTTTTTCTTTTTCCCGGATTAAAAACCCGACTGCCAACCTTAAGGACTCCGGAATAAACCCTGATAAATGCCAGGTTTCCAACAAAAGAGTCCGAGACAATTTTAAAGGCCAATGCGCAGAAATTTTCTGCTTCGCTTGCCGTGCGGGTCTCAACCTCGTCATTACTGTTGAGCCCTTCCATCGGTGGCACATCCAGAGGCGATGGTAAATAGGCAATCACTGCATCAAGCAGAGGCTGTACTCCTTTATTCTTAAAGGCGCTACCACAGAGTACAGGTACCAATTGCAGCTTGAGCGTTGCTTTCCTTATCGCCCTGTAAAGCACATCGGCAGAAACCGGCTGCTCTTCCAAGTATTTTTCCATGACTTCCTCATCGAAGTCGGCCAACTTCTCGAGGAGCGTCATACGGACGGCCGAAGATTCCTCGGTGAATTCCTCAGGGACATCTTCTTCTGTGTAATGCGATCCCTTCGACTCTTCGTCGAAAACCAGCATTTTTTCTGTTATGAGGTCTATAACCCCACCAAAACCGGCTTCACTACCTACCGGGATCTGAATCGGCAGTGGGTTGGCTCCGAGCCGCTCCTTCATCATTTCAACGCAATTCCAAAAATCAGCGCCTATGCGGTCCATCTTGTTCACAAAGGCAATACGCGGAACATGATAATGATCGGCTTGCCGCCAAACGGTTTCAGACTGGGGTTCAACCCCGCCAACCGCACAAAAGACAGCTATTGCGCCATCCAGCACCCTGAGACTGCGTTCCACCTCAATGGTAAAATCCACATGCCCCGGGGTATCTATTATATTTATCTTATGGTCTTTCCAAGTACAGGTTGTGGCTGCTGAGGTAATTGTAATGCCACGTTCTTGCTCCTGTTCCATCCAATCCATGACTGCGGTGCCTTCATGGACTTCACCCATCTTATATGAGCGACCGGTATAATATAATATCCTCTCTGTCGTAGTGGTCTTGCCAGCGTCGATATGGGCCATAATCCCAATATTTCGAAACTTGGCAAGAGGAAATTCGGCTGCCACGGATTCTCTGTTCCCTCAAGTTAAATTTCCTTTCTGAAGTTAATTGATTCGCCGAGACACCGTTTCCTTCACTTATTAAAAGGTGGACATTTTTACCCTACGCCATACCTTTTGTCAATTCACAAAATTCAGTTGAGCTAATTAATTACTTATTACCACCTGTAATGGGCAAAGGCTTTATTCGCTTCTGCCATCCGGTGCGTATCATCCCGTTTCTTCACAGAACCACCACGCTCATTATAAGCATCAAGCAGTTCTGCTGCCAACTTCTCAGCCATCGTCTTGCCTGAACGGGCCTTGGCAAAGCTGATGATCCACCTGATTGCCAAAGCATTTCTGCGTTCTGGCCGCACTTCAACAGGAACCTGGTAAGTTGCACCACCCACACGTCGGGATTTAACTTCAACTTTCGGGCGCACCATCTCCATGGCCTTGTCAAAGATAGAAATCGAATTAACATCGGTGATTTGCTTCTCTATAATATCCATAGCTCCATAAAAAATGTTCTGGGCCACGCTTCTTTTACCACGCTCCATGATCCCGTTGGTGAATTTACTCACCAGCACACTGTTAAAGCGAGGATCAGGTTCAATGGTTCGCTTTTCTGTAATCTTACGCCTGGGCATCTAAGATAAACCTCCTAAAACGTCTAATATCCTTAATTTATTTGGGCCGTTTGGCTCCGTATTTGGAACGACCCTGACGCCGGTCAGAAACACCAAGGGCATCAAGAGTACCACGTATAACATGATAACGAACACCGGGAAGATCCTTAACTCTGCCCCCACGAATCAAAACTACAGAATGTTCCTGCAGGTTATGACCAATACCTGGAATATAAGAGGTGACCTCGATACCATTAGTCAACCTTACCCTGGCAACTTTTCGAAGTGCAGAGTTTGGTTTTTTTGGTGTAGTCGTATATACACGGACGCATACTCCTCTTTTCTGAGGAGACCCCTTAAGCGCCGGAGTGTCGCTTCTTTTCTTGGCCACTTTACGGCCATGTCGTACAAGTTGATTAATGGTTGGCATTGTTTCAAAGTCCTGTAAAAATATAATGAGTTATCAGTTTCTAAACCTGTTTATAAGGTACAAATTTTGAGCGCCCCAAAAAACGGAAAAAAATACCTTACACAGCCCTTCTTGTCAAGAATAATCTCTTGATTTCTGTTATTCTCTATTATTTCCCGATACGATATTGGGGCAAACCGGTACCCGCAGGAACCAACCTTCCCATGATTACATTTTCCTTGAGCCCGAGAAGCCTGTCTACTTTACCGGCCATGGCGGCGTTGGTCAGGACCTTCGTCGTCTCCTGGAAGGAAGCGGCAGAAATAAAACTGTCAGTAGAAAGAGAAGCTTTTGTCACGCCGAGAAGTAACGATTCTGCAACTGCAGGCTGTCCTTCACCCAAGTTAATAATCCTCTCATTTTCTTCATCGAAAATCCACCATTCGACCTGCTCACCGAGCATAAAAGTGGAGTCACCAGGATCGCTTATCTGGACCCGGCGCAGCATCTGCCGCACGATAACCTCAATATGCTTGTCATTAATCTTGACACCCTGCAGACGATACACCTCCTGGATTTCATTCACCAGGAAGCGCGCCAGCTCCTTGACGCCAAGCACCCGAAGAATGTCATTGGGGAGTGGAGAACCATCCATCAAAGGTTCACCTGCTTTTACATAATCAGTCTCATGAACGCTGACATGCTTGGCTTTTGGTATCAGATATTCCTTGGGTTCACCAATCTCAGGTGTGATTACAACCCGTCGTTTACCCTTAAGGTCCTTACCAAAAGAGACCCTGCCGTCAATTTCTGTAATAACAGCATGATCTTTGGGTTTGCGGACTTCAAAAAGCTCGGCAACCCTTGGCAGACCACCCGTAATATCCTTGGTCTTGGTTGTTTCTCTTGGGATCTTACCTACAACGGCACCTGGTTGAATCGTATCTCCCTCGTTGACGGAAATAATGGAGCCAACCGGCAGGGTATAGCGGGCAGCTGAACCTGTTCCAGGCAGCTTAAGTGTTCTGCCACGCTTATCTTTGATTGTGATGCGCGGATTCATATCACCGCTTAAACGTGACTGGACAATTACCTTACTTGCTTTGCCGATAACCGGGTCGACACGTTCCTGCATGGTGGTTCCTTCAACTACATCACCATACTTAACGATACCTCCAACCTCACAGACAATAGGTATGGTATAGGGATCCCAGTCAGCCAGAATGGTACCGGGCTCGACTTGCTGACCGTCATCAATTAAAAGCTGGGCTCCATAGTTGATCGGGTAGCGTTCCCGTTCCCGACCCTCTGCCGCATGGATTGACATGGTACCATTACGATTCATGACAACCATTCTGCCCTTATCATTTTTAACAAAATGGACATCATGAAATTTAATTTGGCCACCATACTGGGTACGGATTTCAGCCGATTCAACGCGCCGACTTGCTGTACCACCAATATGAAAAGTCCGCATGGTAAGCTGTGTTCCTGGCTCACCAATAGACTGTGCAGCAATGATGCCGATGGCTTCACCCATGTTGACCATATGTCCACGCCCCAGATCACGACCATAGCACATGGCACAAACACCCCTCTTGGAGCGACAGCTGAGCACTGAACGAATCAGGACACGGTCAATGCCGGCAGCCTCAATTTGTTCGACCTTCTCTTCTGTGATCTGCTTATTGGCTGCAACAAGCAATTCATCGGTAAAGGGATCATAAATATCTTCAAGGGCGACACGCCCCAAAATACGCTCACCAACACGCTGAATTACCTCACCACCTTCCATGAGAGGCTCGGCCCAGGTACCATCCAGGGTATTACAGTCACTTTCAATAATGGTTGAATCCTGGGCTACATCGACCAATCTTCTCGTAAGATATCCGGAGTTTGCTGTTTTAAGCGCTGTATCTGCGAGACCTTTGCGGGCCCCGTGGGTTGATATAAAGTATTCCAAAACGCCAAGGCCTTCACGGAAATTAGCCTTGATGGGCGACTCAATGATTGCACCAGACGGCTTGGCCATCAGGCCTCGCATACCCGCAAGCTGACGAATCTGGTCCTTGCTGCCCCTGGCACCTGAGTCAGCCATGATGAAAATGGGATTGAAACTCGGCGTCTCCACAACTTTCTTATCCGGACCGCTCACGTAATCAACACTCATCTCATCCATCATTTCTTTGGCTACTTCCTCAGTAGCCTTAGACCAAACATCTATTACCTTGTTATATTTTTCACCAACAGTAATCAACCCATCTGTATACTGACTTTCAACATCAATCACCTGACTTTCCGCTTTGGCCAGAATATCTTCCTTGTTAACCGGAATTATCATGTCATTGACACAGACGGATATTCCAGCACGGGTCGCATATTCATACCCAAGATCCTTCAACCGGTCTGCCAGGATGACAGTTTCCTTGGTACCAGCATTCCGATACGTATAATCAATCAGCCAGGCAAGTTCCTTCTTGGTCATGATCTTGTTGACCACACTGAAAGGAACTTTGGCAGGCAGCAGTTCACTGAGCAGAATCCGGCCGATGGTAGTTTCCACCAGCACCCCGTCAATACGAACCTTGACTGAGGCATGCAATTCTGATACGCCCTGGTCGTAGGCTATCCTTGCTTCATCTATTGAGGAAAAACACTTACCCTCGCCTTTCGCGAATACCATATTTCTGGTCATATAATACAGCCCAAGAACGATATCCTGGGTCGGAATAATGACCGGACCGCCGTTGGCAGGGGAAAGAATGTTGTTGGTAGACATCATCAGCACCCGGGCTTCGGTCTGGGCCTCAACAGATAAAGGCACATGTACAGCCATCTGGTCACCATCAAAGTCGGCGTTGAAGGCCATACATACCAAGGGGTGAAGCTGAATTGCCTTTCCCTCAATCAGGACAGCTTCGAAGGCCTGCATGCCAAGACGATGCAGAGTTGGAGCACGGTTGAGCATAACAGGATACTCTGTAACCACATCCTCCAGGACATCCCAAACTTCCTTGGTGCCCTTCTCCACCATCTTACGGGCACTCTTGATGGTCGTCACGTAACCAAGCAGTTCCAGTTTGTTGTAAATAAAAGGCTTAAACAATTCCAGTGCCATCTTCTTGGGAATACCACACTGGTGCAACCGAAGATGTGGCCCGGCAACAATAACCGAACGGCCGGAATAGTCGACCCTCTTTCCAAGGAGATTCTGCCGGAAACGCCCCTGTTTGCCTTTGAGCATATCACTGAAGGACTTAAGCGGCCTTTTATTGGGACCGGTAATAAGCCTGCCGCGCCTGCCATTATCAAAAAGCACATCAACCGCTTCCTGCAGCATGCGTTTTTCGTTGCGCACAATAATATCCGGGGCATCAAGCTCAAGAAGTCTTTTCAACCTGTTGTTCCGGTTGATGACCCTTCGATAGAGATCATTAAGATCGGACGTTGCAAAACGCCCACCCTCAAGGGGCACCAAAGGCCGCAAATCCGGTGGCAGAACAGGAATAACTTCCAGTATCATCCATTCAGGTTTGTTACCCGAGTCACGGAATGCCTCAACAACTTTCAACCTTTTGCCCAGTTTGGTTCGTTTAGTTTCAGAACCTGTGGAGCGCATCTCTCCACGAATGAACGTTGAAAGTTCCACGAGATCAATGGACTTAAGTAGTTCACTGATGGCTTCTGCACCGATACCCACTTTAAACTGATTACCATGCTCCTCAACCATCACCCTATAGTTTTCTTCATTCAATAAAGAACCAGCGGGCAGAGATTCAACTTCAGAGCTTGTAACCACGTAGGCCTCAAAATAAAGTATCCTTTCGAGTTCTTTCAATGTCATATCAAGAAGGTTGCCGATCTTTGTCGGCAAACTCTTCAGAAACCAGATATGGGCCACTGGTGCAGCCAGCTCGATATGTCCAAGTCTTTCACGTCGAACCTTGGACTGGATTACCTCCACACCGCACTTTTCACAAACCACTCCACGGTGCTTCATGCGCTTATACTTGCCGCAATTACACTCATAATCCTTTACCGGGCCAAAAATCTTGGCACAGAACAGGCCATCTCTTTCCGGCTTGAAAGTCCGGTAGTTAATGGTTTCAGGTTTTTTCACTTCTCCATGGGACCAGTCCCTGATCTTGCCTGGAGAAGCGAGAGAAATTCTAACAGAATTGAAATTTACTGATTTCTTTGCCTTAGCAAAAAAGCTAAACAGTTCTTCCACATCAGCACCTATTTATTGAAGTAAAAGGCAATAAGCCGTTTATAAATTAAATATTACTTTTTATCGTCTAAAAGTTCTACATCCAGGCAAAGGCCTTGGAGTTCCTTTACCAGAACGTGAAATGATTCAGGCAACCCGGTTTCCAGGAAATTTTTTCCTTTCACCAAGTTTTCATACATGGTCGTCCTTCCTTCGACATCATCAGACTTGACGGTCAAAAACTCTTTAAGAGTATAAGCCGCACCATATGCCTCCATGGCCCAGACTTCCATCTCACCAAGTCGCTGCCCACCAAACTGTGCCTTACCACCCAGTGGTTGCTGGGTCACCAATGAGTAAGGACCTGTGGAACGGGCATGGATCTTGTTATCAACCAGATGATGTAGTTTCAAAATATACATTATTCCTGTAGTTACCGGCATATCAAATGCATTACCGGTCAAACCGTCATACAGTTTACTTTGTCCAGTTTCATCCACACCGGCTTCCACCAGCAGGCTACGGATCTCCTCTTCTGCAGCACCGTCAAAAACCGGGGTAGCAATATGCACTCCTTCCTCAAATTTTCTGGCTCTGTCCAGAAGCGCCTCATCGGAAAGATCCTTAAAGTTGTCTTTATATTCCTGTGTAGAATATATCTTTTTAAGCTTTTTCTTAACCTCTGCAACTTCATGCCGCTCGGCAAACTTCTGCAGCTGTTCACCCAGCTTCTTGGCGGCAAAACCAAGATGGGTTTCAAGCACCTGGCCCACATTCATACGTGAAGGTACACCCAGGGGGTTGAGCACGATATCCACCGGTGTCCCGTCCGCAAAAAACGGCATATCCTCTATCGGTAGAATACGGGAGACAACACCCTTGTTACCATGGCGACCGGCCATCTTATCTCCTACTGCCAGCTTCCGCTTTACAGCAACATAAACCTTCACCATGCGGATAACTCCCGGAGGAAGATCATCACCTTTGCGGTGGCGGTTTATAATACCTTCATAGCGCTCCCGGACAAGCTTGGCCTGCTCACGGTATTGAGAAAACAAAACCTCGGCCTTCTCTCCCTCTTTCTTCCAGGCTGAGAAATCAATTTCATGCAGGTGGGCAAATTCGGCCTCATCAATAATTTCCTTGGTGAATTTCTTGCCCTTGGCCAGAAGCGTATTATTGTCCTTTCCTTTCAGAGCATCTTTAGCTACCTTGCCTACAAGTATTCTACCCAGACCATCGCGCACACCCTTTTTCAGGCAGCGAAGCTCGTCATCCATGTCCTTGGTGAGCTTATCAACTTCCATATCTTCAATGGTAAGGGAGCGCTCATCCTTATCAACTCCTTTGCGGGAGAAAACTTTAGCGTTAATAACAACACCTTCAACTCCCGGAGGCACCCGCAGAGAAGAATCCTTCACATCACCAGCCTTGTCGCCGAAAATAGCCCGCAGCAGTTTTTCCTCGGGGGAAAGCATGGTTTCACCCTTGGGAGTTACCTTGCCAACCAGAGGGTCACCAGGTTTAACTTCAGCACCAATCCTGACGATGCCGCTTTCATCAAGGTTCCTTAAGGCTTCTTCCCCAACATTAGGAATATCTCTGGTGATTTCTTCCTTACCCAGCTTGGTATCCCTGGCCATGGTCTCAAAAACCTCAACATGAACAGAGGTATAAGTATCATCCTTTATAAGTCGCTCGGAGAGCAGGATAGAGTCCTCAAAATTGTATCCCCGCCAACTCATGAAGGCTATGGTGACATTCTTACCGAGTGCCAGTTCACCCAGATCACAGGAAGGCCCATCAGCAAGAACTGTGCCCTTTGTAACCCTTTGTCCCGGTAGGACAAGAGGTTTCTGGGTGAAACAGGTATTCTGGTTCGATTTTTTGAACTTGCTCAGTCGATAGACACCAACTCCGGTCATAAAGCCATCGGTTCCCGGCTCGTCATAATTCACCACGACACGGGTGGCATCCACCTCCTCGATAACACCATCTCCGCCAGCAAGCAAACATGTCCCTGAATCCCTGGCAACCACCTTTTCAAGGCCGGTACCAATCAATGGAGCGGATGTACGCAGCAGCGGCACAGCCTGGCGCTGCATGTTGGAACCCATCAAGGCCCTGTTGGCATCATCGTTCTCCAGAAAAGGAATCAAGGCCGTAGCAACAGAAACAAGCTGATTCGGTGCAACATCGATGTAGGTAATCTGATCTCCAGAGCTGATAACAACCTCTCCCTCTTCGCGGGCAATAAGATTATCGTCGACAATTTTACCTTTATTGTCCCGTTCAACCTTGGACGGAGCGATCAACTCATTTTTTTCCGCCATGGCGTTCAAAAAGACAACGTCATCGGTAATTTTTCTGTCAACCACCTTCTGGTAAGGAGTTTCGATAAAACCGAATCTATTAACCCGGGCGTAAGCAGCCAGTGAAACAATGAGACCGATATTCGGGCCTTCTGGCGTTTCAACGGGACATATCCTGCCATAATGGGTGGGATGAACATCCCTGACTTCAAAACCTGCACGCTCTCTTGATAAACCACCGGGACCAAGAGCACTCAATCGACGCTTATGTGTAACTTCGGACAGAATGTTAGTCTGATCCATGAACTGTGAAAGCTGGCTCGTACCAAAGAATTCCTTAATAGCTGAAGTGATAGGCTTGGGGTTTATCAGGTCATGGGGCATGAGAGTTTCAACTTCCTGAAGGGTCATACGCTCCCGAATTGCGCGCTCCATGCGTACAAGACCTATACGGTACTGATTTTCAACAAGCTCCCCTACAGTTCGTACACGCCTGTTACCCAGATGATCAATATCATCGACCTTGCCCTGTTCATCTTTCAACCGGACAAGATACCGAACAGATTCAATAATATCTTCCTTGGTCAAAGTCTTTACTGCGATATCAGTATCGATCTTGAGTCGGGCATTAATCTTGAATCTTCCTACCTCAGAAAGGTCATAGGTGGAAGAATTGAAAAACAGATTGTTGAAAAAGGAGATAGCCACTTCCGGGGTAGGAGGGCTACTCGGGCGCAGTCGCCTATAAATCTCGAGCAAAGCCTCATTGGTATCTGTAACCTTATCAATGGCAAGTGTTTTTCTAAATGAATCCGTTACATGGGTGCCATCAATAAAGAGAATTTCAAACTTCTTTATTTTGGCTTCCAGTATGGAATCTAAAACAGACTCTGTAATTTCAGAATTAAGTTGAGCTAGAACCTCCCCGGAAGATGGGTCCACAATGTCATGGGCCAGATATTTGCCCAGCAACTCTTCAGGCTCAACACTGAACTCCTTCACCTGGGCTTCCACCATTTTCTTAAGAAGGGTTTTGCTTATTTTTCTATTCTTTTTAATCAGTACCTCGCCCGTTTCCGGGTCTAGTATGTCCTGGACGGCACGCTGTCCCAGTACAAGTTCAGGGTCAAATTCCTTTTTGAACTTCTTGCGCTTAACTGATATTTTCTCTGAGTTATAAAAAAGTTTCATAAGCTCTTCAGATGTGTATCCAAGAGCCCTCAACAATGTGGTTACCGGAAACTTCCGACGCCGGTCGATACGAACATAGAGCACATCTTTGACATCAAATTCAAGATCAATCCATGAACCACGTACCGGAATAATTCTGGCAGAATAAAGGAGTTTACCACTGGAGTGGGATTTACCGTTGTCATGGGCATAAAAAAGCCCAGGAGACCTTTGCAACTGGCTTACAATAACCCTTTCAGTTCCATTAACGACAAAAACTCCATCCCTGGTCATTAATGGCACTGAACCCAGATACACCTCCTGCTCCTTGATGTCCCTGATGTTCTGGACCCCGGTCTCCGTATCAGTATCATATGTTACCAACCGTACGGTAATCTTAATGGGCACATCAAAGGTCATGCCCCTTTCTACACATTCTTCAACCGTGTATTTCGGTTCTCCATAATTGTAACGGACAAATTCTAAAAAGCATGTGCCGTTAAAATCCGAAATCGGGAAAATGCTCTTAAAGATTCCTTGCAGCCCAACATCTTCCCTTTTATCAGGAGCTTCATTCAACTGCAGAAAATTTTCATAGGAAATTCTCTGCATCTCAATGAGATGCGGAATCTCCACAATACTGGTAGTTTTGGCAAAATTCTTTCTGACTCTGTTCATCATTCCCATCGAGCAATGCCCTCGTCTTGTGTAACCGGTTTCAGCCCTTTGAAATTCTTACAGGCTCTGGTTGCTGAAAAGGATCTGCTGAATAACTTTTCCACAAATCCTTTACTTTTTCGTTTGATATTAGCTGGTTGCAGCACATTAGAGAAGGCTGCGGCTACCCACTTTTTTTCTATTCCTTGAGAACACAACGACGCTACGGAGAATTTACTCCGTAGCGTCCTATTCTATCATACCAGTCATATTGTTCAGACTGGTTACTGCCTTGAAAAAAATCTGGCAGGGTCTGGAATTCCTATAACATAACGTATCATTAACTGATTTACTTGATCTCAACAGACCCGCCTACAGCCTCAATTTTTTCCTTGATTTCAGCAGCTTCTTCCTTGGATACGCCTTCTTTAATAGGCTGAGGAGCAGATTCAACCAACTCTTTTGCTTCTTTCAGTCCAAGAGAAGTGATGGCACGAACCTCTTTAATCACCTTGATTTTCTGATCGCCTATTGCCGCAAGAATCACGTCAAAATCAGTCTTCTCTTCTTCTGGTGCAGCATCAGCAGGTGCACCACCGGCAGCAGCAACCGCAACAGGTGCGGCGGCGGAAACACCAAATTTCTCTTCCAGTTCCTTAATAAATTCAGAGAGATCTAAAACACTCATTCCTGAAATAAATTCAACTACTTCATCTTTTGTTACAGCCATTTTCTTGTCCTCCTGGCGACGTTGTTAACTTTATAAATATTTTTAATTAGCATCCTGCTCTTTCTGTTCCTTAATTGCCTGTAGTGCATACAGGAAAGTCCTTGGAACTCCACTTAAAACCCGTACAAGACCGGTGGGCACAGCATTCATGACCGATAGCATCTGCCCCAGCAAGACTTCCCTGCTAGGCAATTTTGACAATGCCATTACGTCGTCTACTGACAACAACTTACCGTCAAGCGATGCTGACCGAATCTTCAATTCAGGGTGGCCTTTAGAAAACTCAGCGAGAATCTTTGCAGGAGATACCGGATCACCGTAAGAAACAGTTACTGCTGTTGTTCCCACGAATTGATCCTGCAATCCCTTATACTCAGTATCCTCAACCGCCCTGATAAGCAGGGTATTTTTCCCAACCCTGAACTCGGCATCGTTTCTGCGCAAGTCATGACGCAATTCTTGCAGAACCGGTACTGTAAGGCCCTTATAGTCGGCAACAATGGCAATCTTTGCTTTTTTAAACTTGCCACTGAGTTCCTCGACTTCTGTAACCTTTTCCTCGCGATTCACTTCTTTTCCTCCAGTTTTAGTCCAAAATAAAATCTGGACCGATCAAGGTTCCCAGCAGGTACAGGCTTTTTATCTGTCGCCGAGCATTTGCTAATTGTTACTTCAAAATAATTCCAGAGGATTGAGCCGGAGCTCTTACCTGCAGATATTTTAATTGTTCACAAATAGTGCCTCGGCAGGTCAGCATTGCTGATTAAACAAAAAAAGTACCTGCTGTCTTCGACATTGAAACCCGGCTATGTTTACAACCGGACTTCTATATAAACTATGCGGTACTCTTCAATGAGTTCCGCTTTGATTTTTTCGCTAGTGCAAACCATCAAACCAGGAAATCGATAGTTTTATATCTTGATACTTCACCCCTGGTGTTCAATCCCGTCAACCATGGCTGACTACTTCATAAAAATTATACTGTTCTGCTATGCCT
>Ga0224507_10000326_pt1 | contig 19060 bp, 15 predicted proteins | sample SF_Jan12_sed_USG_3_FD_170159 | JGI IMG/M metagenome (GOLD analysis project Ga0224507, IMG submission 170159) | Sediment microbial communities from San Francisco Bay, California, United States - SF_Jan12_sed_USGS_13 | ecosystem: Environmental > Aquatic > Marine > Sediment | place: USA... | reverse complement strand
ATCGGGCTGGATGTACATGACGTGGGTGATTACAAGGTGGGGGACGAGTGGCGGGTCCTGGAGCCGGGAATGGTCTTGACCATCGAGCCGGGTATATACATTGCCGCCGGCACCAAGGGCGTTGCCAAGAAATGGTGGAACATCGGTGTGCGTATCGAGGATGACGTACTGGTCACCAAGGATGGGCACGATGTACTTAGCCACGATGCGCCCAAGGAAGTCGCCGATATTGAACAACTCATGACCAGGACGGGAAAGCTTGCCTGAGGCCGTCCGGGAGTAGCCTGAAACGTGGACAGGGATTTTGATCTCGTCATTGTTGGCGGCGGCATGGTGGGGGCCAGTCTGGCTGTTGCCCTGTCGCCCTTGCCCCTGCGGGTGGCCCTGGTAGAAGCGTTTGCCCCCGACAGCGATGCACAGCCCAGCTACGATGATCGCTGCACGGCGATATCTCATGGTAGCCAGGTAATTCTGAACACCATGGGTGTCTGGCAGGACATGGAAGCTGACGCATCGCCGATTACACGCATTCACGTTTCCGAGCAGGGTCGTCCGGGCATCGCGCGGATAGACGCCCGGGAGCAGGGCGTGCCGGCCCTGGGTTACGTGGTACCTAATCGCAGTGTTGGCAAGGCCTTGTGGAAGCGCCTGCCGGCCCAATCCAACCTGCAAAGTTTCATGCCTGCAAAACTTGTTTCCATGCAGCCCGGCGAAAACGCAGTGGAACTGGACCTGGAGCAGGCTGATGGCCAGGTACTGTCAGTGGGCGCTCGATTGGTTGTTGCGGTTGATGGTGCGCGCTCGATAACCCGTGAAATGGCGGGTATCGATTCGGATGTCCTGGATTACCAGCAGACCGCGATCATTTGTAATGTGACGCCGGAGCAGGGTCACCAGGGTCAGGCGTATGAACGCTTCACCCAGAGTGGCCCGCTGGCGGTGCTTCCCCTTGGAGAGAAACGTTGCAGCGTTGTCTGGACCGTCAAGCGTGAACTGGCGGAATCGATCATGGGCCTTGATGACGAGAGTTTTCTGCTGAGGCTGCAGGAACACTTCGGCTATCGCCTGGGCCGCTTATTGGTGGCAGGAGAGCGATCAAGCTACCCCCTGTATCGAGTCAAGGCGCGGCAACAACTTGCCCAGCGCCTGGTGGTCCTGGGTAACGCTGCCCACAACCTTCATCCGGTGGCTGGCCAGGGTTTCAACCTCAGTCTTCGGGATGTGGCGGCTCTTGCCGAGGTGATGGCTTCCCTGGAAGGTGTGGATCCCGGTACTCCGGCGATGCTGGAGCAGTACATGCAGTGGCGACGTGAGGACCAGGACAAGGTGCTGGGATTTACCCACGGGCTGGTGCGTCTGTTTACCAGTTCCCTGGCTCCGGTGAAATTGGCCCGCAGTGCCGGCTTGTTGTCCTTTGACCTGGTGCCCGGCGCCAAGAAACTGTTTGCCCGTCATACCATGGGTCGGGCAGGCCGACTGCCGCGCCTGGCCCGGGGAGTACCCCTTTTATGAAGGCAGTGGGCAGGACAGATTTCGACCTGATCATTGCCGGTGGCGGAATGGTCGGCTCCGCACTGGGTTGCCTGGTGGCTGCACAAGCTCCGGAAATCCGGGTCTGCGTGTTGGAGCCACGGCCACCCGAAAGCCCTCCGGATGACAAGAGTTGGGCCTTGAGAGTGTCGGCGATTTCCCGGGCGTCCCAGGCTGTGCTTGGGCATGCCGGCGCATGGTCGGCGATCGCAGCAGGCCGAATTTCACCTTACCGTCGGATGATTGTCTGGGAAGGAGATGATCCTGGCCGCGGGCTGAGCTTTGGTGCCGAGGATGTAGGCGAGTCCGAGTTGGGCCATATTATTGAAAATGCCCTGGTGCAGTGGGCCCTTGCCAGCCGCCTGGAGCAACTTCCCAACGTGGTGCTTATCCCGGCTGCGGTAGAGGCGGTGGGTGTTGAGCCTGCGCAAGTTACGGTGATTGCGGGCGGCCATGGAACCATAGCCGGCAGGCTGTTGGTGGGGGCCGACGGCGCAGGATCGCCGACCCGTTCCATGATGGGTATTTCCACCCGGGGCTGGAGTTATCAGCAGCGGGCGATCGTCACCACGATACGAACCGAGCGCGCTCACAAGGACACGGCTTTTCAGCGTTTTTTGCCCGGTGGTCCTCTTGCATTTCTTCCCTTGTGCGACGGCAGTATCTCGATTGTCTGGTCTACACCGGAGCAAGACACCGACGCCTTGCTCGCGCTGGGCGACGACGCCTTCCTGGAGGCGCTGAGCGAGGCCAGTGGCCATGTGCTTGGAAAGGTGGTTGCCACAGCTAAGCGAGCGGCCTTTCCATTAGGCGCCCAGTATGCGACCCGGTACACGGATAAGCGGTTTGCCTTGATCGGGGATGCCGCCCATGCGGTGCATCCGCTGGCGGGGCAGGGCGTGAATCTTGGTTACCTGGATGTGGCGGTCATGGCGGAGGTGTTCCTGGAATCTCTTTGCCAGGGGCAGGACCCTGGTGATGCGCGCTGCCTCAGAAAATATGAACGCTGGCGAAAGGGTGAGAACCTTGCCATGCTGGCGGCGATAGACGGCTTGGGACGCGCCTACAAGGTTGGCAGCGGACCCCTGCCTTATCTTCGCAAGATCGGTGTGGACCTGCTTGGCCGCACGCCGCTGGCGAAAGAATTATTTGTTCGCAGGGCCATGGGACTGGCGGGGGATCTCCCGCGCTGGGCCGTTGCATAGCCGCTCGGACGTAGTATCTGAAGGAGTAAACGCATATGCCCACCCAGAAACTGGAAAAATTGCTGCAGGAACTGGAAGAGCAGATCGAGAACGAGGCTCTGGAGAGCGATGATCTGAAACGTCAGTTGAAAGATCTCAAAGGCTCTATCGAACGCAGCATCGCCGGTCAGAAAGACGATGAACCAGAGACCCTGGTAGAGAGTGCCATGGATGCGTTACGGGAGTTCGAGGATTCCCATCCCACGCTGACCATGACCCTGGGGCGCATCATGGACCAGTTGAGCAAACTGGGCATCTGAACGGCCGGGTCCGGAAAATACCGGGCCGCTTGCTTGCAGCCCTAGCTGACCAGGGCGTCGATTTTTGCCGCGCAGATAAAGTCGTTGTCCGACAATCCCTTGATCGCGTGAGTGGTGTATCGCACCACGCAACGGCTGTATCCCACTTCCATATCCGGATGGTGATCCTCGTTGTTGGCGATCCACGCCACGGCGTTCACAAAACTGATGGTTTTGTAATAACCCTTGAAGTGGAATGTCCGCGCGATCTGCAGGCCGTCCTCGCTTAATTCCCAGCCGGAATCGATCTGCTTGAGTAAGGCTTCTGCCTGGCTTCTGTCCAGTGCGGGTATGCCGCCCTCGCAGGGAACGCAGTGTCGTTGATTCAAGTCGCTCATTGGCTGTTTTCTTCTATTTGAATTTCCAGCATCTTGTCTGTCATCCATCGCTGCATGCGTTTTTCCAGCAAATCCAGTGGCAGGGCGCCTGCGCTAAGCAGGACGTCATGAAACTCTTTTACATTAAATGCGGCACCCAGCCTGGTAGTGGCAGTTTCACGTAACTGCTTGATTCGGATTTCTCCGATCTTGTAGGCCAGCGCCTGGCCAGGCCAGGCAATGTAGCGGTCGATTTCGTTGACGATATCCAGTTCACTCTTGGCGGCGTTTTCCTTGAAGAAATCGATGGCCTGCTCACGAGACCAGCCGCGGTAATGAATGCCGGTATCCACAACCAGTCGGACTGCCCGCCACATCTCATAGGTCAGCTGCCCGAAGCGCGAGTAGGGGTCCTTGTATAGCCCAAGTTCGGCGCCGAGACTCTCGCTATACAGGCCCCAGCCCTCTACAAAGGCGGTGGCGCCCTGGTAGCGACGGAATTTCGGGATCTCACCCAGTTCCTGTGCCAGGGCGATTTGAAGATGATGGCCGGGCATGGCCTCGTGGACCGTCAGGACTTCAATTTCATACTTGGGCCGGGTTTCCGGGCGGTACAGGTTTACGTAGTAGTAGCCTGCGCGGCTGCCATCGGCGGCGGGACGCATGTAATAGGCGGTGGTGGTGTCGGGTGCACTGGCCTCGGGTATTGGACGCACGCCATAAGGTGTCCTGGGTAACTTGCCAAACAGTTTCACCAGTTCCGGATCTATTCGTTTGCTGGTGGCCAGGTAGGCCTGGTACAGGTCCTGGGGGTCGTCGTAATAGAACTGGGGATCGCTGCGCAGGAAGTTCAGAAAATCGCTGAAACTGCCTTCGAACTGCAGCTCCTCAATGATTTCCTGCATCTGGCCACGGATGCGCTTTACCTCGTCCTGACCCAGTTGGTGAATCTGGTCCGGTGTCAGGTCTGTACTGGTGTAATGTCGCGTCCTGAATTCGTAGAAACTTCGCCCGTCAGGCAGGTCCCATGCGCCAACCGTGTTGCGGCAGGCCGGCAGGTATTCGTTGACAAAGAAGTTGTGGAAGTCACGGTAGGCGGGAATCACGACCTCCACGATAGTCTTGCGGGCAATTTGCTGCAGTCTGTCCTGGTCGTTCGGGCTGACCGTATCGGGAAACTCCAGGAAGGGTTTGTAGAATGGGCTGCTGGTCGGGTCACTGACCAGCTGCTGTTCGATCTGGGCAGGGATTCTTTCCATGATGATCCGAGGCTGCACCCAGCCCTCGGCAATGCCCTGGCGCATCAAGGCGATATTCTGCTGCACCAGTATGCCGATGCTTCTCAGGCGGGCTATCCAGTTCGCATAGTCCTTAAGGGACGTAAAAGGCGCGGCCGCTGCCAACTGGTCGGCGCTTTGTACGCCACCACGCTGGTTTAGGGGCATCAGCCAGGTGCGATACGTCCATGCCTCCATGCGCTGCTGGTAGGCCTGTTCGAAAAGATCGAAATTCAGTTGCTCTTCGTCCGGGAGCAAGTCCCTGTTCACCTTGGAAAGCTGGACCAGGAATTGTCCCTCGGCCAGATGATTTTCGCTCTGGGCCGCGGCGGAATAATCCGTCCAGCGGTGGTTGTAGCGGGGATCGCCCAGCCGGGTGGCCATCTCCGGATTTCGTTTTAGATCGTATTCCCAGGCCTGCTCGAACAGGCTGTGCAGCTTGGCGGTTTCGGCTTCAATATCCAGGGGGGATTGCGCAAAAAGCGAACCAGTCAGGCAGAACAGGGTAATAAACAGCAGTCTCTTCATAGTGAATGTCACCGAAATCGTAATATTTTCAACGTTTCTTAAGCTGCTCATTGTGAGCAAGGCCGCGGCTCAGGGCAACAGTAGAGGACGTGGACCGGATGGGCTATTATTATTCATTCCAATCATACGGCTCCCCTGGAGAGATCCCGTTTGTACCAAGTCGGTGCGAAATGGGACGCCGAAGGCGCAACCAGCCCGGAAACGCTCAGGCAAACGGACAGGGAAGACGGATTGGCTCTGGAGAGTGGCGGCATAAGCTGCCCACCGAAGGGGCTCGGTGTCCTGATCTGGACGCCCGATCTCTCAGGTTTCAGGACAGAGGGGCGGCGAGACTGAAGAGTCTCGAGTTCGCTGTGTATTCTGTTTTGGAGACCTTGAATGGGACAACGTACCCCCTATTACGACACGCATGTTGAAGCCGGCGCACGGATTGTGGATTTCGGCGGCTGGGATATGCCCGTTCACTATGGCTCCCAAATGGAAGAGCACCATGCGGTTCGGCGCGATGCCGGAATGTTTGATGTCTCTCACATGACCGTGGTGGACCTGGAAGGCGACCGGGTGCGAGCGTTCCTGTCACACTTGCTGGCCAATGATGTATCCAGGTTAAAGGTTCCGGGAAAGGCGCTTTATAGCTGCATGCTCAACGAGCAGGGCGGCGTGATTGACGACCTCATTACCTATTACATGAGCGAAACCTTTTTCCGCATGGTGGTGAACGCCTCCACCCGCGAGAAAGACCTGGCATGGATTCGTGCCCAGGCGAAGGCCTTCGACGTAACCGTTACCGAGCAATCCGAGACCGCCATGCTGGCAGTCCAGGGTCCCAATGCCCGGGAAAAAGCCGCCAGTCTGCTCAGCCCCGAGGGGCGCGAGATTGCCATGGGGCTGAAGCCGTTTTGTGCTGCAATTATCGACAACTGGTTCGTTGCCCGAACCGGCTACACAGGTGAAGACGGTTTCGAAGTCGTGATGCCTCTGGAGGGAGCGGTGCCAGTGTGGGATCGCTTTGTACAGGCGGGGATTCGTCCCTGTGGCCTGGGCGCCAGAGATACCCTGCGTCTTGAGGCAGGCATGAACCTGTATGGTACCGACATGGATGAAACCACCACGCCGCTGGAATCAGGCCTGGCGTGGACCGTTGTGATGAAAGATGACGGACGTGACTTTATCGGTCGCGCCGCCCTGCAGGCACAACTGGATGCCGGGGTGCCGCGCAAGCTGGTCGGGCTGGTGCTGCTTGATCGGGGTGTGCTTCGCGGCCACCAGCGTGTTGTGGTGGAAGGCGTGGGAGAGGGTGAGGTGACCAGTGGTACCTTTTCGCCTACGCTCAGTGCATCCATTGCCTTTGCCCGGGTTCCCGCCGCGACTGGCGATACCTGCCAGGTGGATATCCGTGGCCGCTTGCTAAACGCCAAGGTGGTTCAGCCGCCTTTCGCTCGCAACGGCAAAGCCTGTATCGACATTTAATCTGGATTTAACAGAGTTCTGTGAACACGAGGGGAGAAACAAACATGTCAAACGTTCCTGGCGATCTGAAATACAGCAAAGATCATGAGTGGATTCGTATAGAAGAAGACGGCACCTGCACCGTGGGAGTGACCGATCACGCCCAGGCTGCCCTGGGTGACCTGGTTTTTGTAGAGCTGCCCGAAGTGGGCTCGACCCTGGCCGAGGGCGATGCCTGTGCAGTGGTTGAATCCGTGAAGGCTGCCTCCGACGTATACAGCCCGTTGACCGGTGAGGTCACTGCTGTGAACGAGGCCCTGGCCGACGCCCCCGAGCTGGTGAATACCGATGCTTACGGTGAAGGTTGGATCTATCGCATGAGCCTGGACAGCGAAGGTGAAGTGGAAGAGCTCATGAGCGCCGAAGAATACCTGGCCTTGTTGGAAGACCAAGACTGATCGCCCAAGGGAAAGTTAGAGGATACCAAGCATGGCATTTATTCCCCATACCGAGACTGATGTCCGCGAAATGTTGCAGGCCATTGGTGTCGATAGCATCGACCAGTTGTTCGATGAAATCCCCCAGGCCCTGAGGGTTGACGGTCTCAAGGGCGTACCCGAAGCGGTCGGTGAGATGGAAATCACGCGGATCATGCACCAGCGTGCTGCGCGTGACGGCGAACCGCTTACCTTTATCGGTGCGGGGGCTTACGAGCACCATATCCCCGCCGCGGTGTGGGAGATCGCAACACGTGGTGAGTTTTACAGCGCCTATACGCCCTACCAGGCCGAGGCCAGCCAGGGAACCCTGCAGCTGATCTACGAGTTCCAGACCATGATGGCCAGCCTGACCGGCCTGGATGTCTCCAATGCTTCCATGTATGACGGAGCATCTGCCCTGGGTGAGGCGGCGCTGATGGCTGTGCGGGCCAATCGCAAGTCGCGCAGCGGCAAGATTCTCATGCCACGCACGCTTCATCCCCTGTACCGCAAGGTTGCCAGGGCGGTTGCCGGCAACCAGGGTCTTGAGTTCATCGAGGTGGACTACGACCATGCCAACGGTACCCTGGATCTGAAAGCGCTTGAGGCTTATGCAGACGAGGACGTGACCGCGCTGGTGATTCCCCAGCCCAATTTCCTGGGTCGATTCGAGGATGTGGATGCCCTGACAGACTGGGCCCATGCCCGGGATGCCCAGGTGATCGCGGTGGTAAACCCCACTTCCCTGGCGCTGATCAAGCCCCCGGGTGAATGGGGCGAGAAGGGCGCTGATATCGCCTGTGGCGAGGGTCAGCCCCTGGGCATACCCATGTCATCGGGTGGTCCTTTCTTCGGCTTCATGACCTGCCGCCAGAGCTGGGTCAGGCAGATGCCGGGACGTATTGTCGGGCGTACTACCGACATGGACGGGCGCACCGGTTACACATTGACCTTGCAGGCCCGTGAGCAGCATATCCGCCGCTCCAAGGCTACTTCGAATATCTGTACCAACCAGGGCCTGATGGTTACCGGCGCGACGATTTACATGAGCCTGCTGGGTGCCGAGGGGCTGGCCGGTGTGGCCACTGCCTGTATGAACAACACTGCTCGCATGGTTGAGGTGATGAGTTCAGTGGACGGTGTTGAAGTTGCCTTTGCCGGTGGTCAGTTCCATGAGGCGGTACTCAAGCTGGACTGCCCGGTTGCGCCAGTGCTTGAAAGGCTGGCCGCCGAAGATATTGCCGGTGGTCTGGACCTGTCTGCGGAGTACCCGGAGCTGGGTAACGCCCTGTTGGTGTGTGCAACGGAAACCAAGTCCGGGGACGATATTGTCCGATTCGGCAAGGCCATGGCAGATGCTGTGGCAGCAGTGGCAGGGGGTAAGCGGTAATGACTGAGAAACTGATATTTGAAAGCTCTCGCGAAGGTCGTCGTGCCACCGCCCAGGCTCCGCTGCGCCAGAGGGTTGACCTGCCCGACCACCTGCGTCGTAACACTCCGCCCTTGTTGCCCCAGGTCTCGGAGTTGCAGACCGTCAGGCATTTTACCCGCCTGTCACAGATGAACTTCTCGATCGATACCCATGTATATCCCCTGGGTTCCTGCACCATGAAGTACAACCCGCGTGGCTGTAATACCCTGGCCATGCTGCCCGGTTTCCTGGCACGGCATCCCCTGTCTCACGAGTCCATGGGCCAGGGCTTCCTGCAGACCATGTACGAGTTGCAGGACATGCTTAAGGAAGTCACCGGTATGAAGGGCGTGTCCCTGACCCCGATGGCCGGCGCACAGGGTGAATTCGCCGGTGTAGCCATGATCAAGGCTTACCACGATGCTCGTGGCGATTCGGCAAGGAACGAGATCCTGGTTCCTGATGCAGCCCATGGCACCAATCCCGCAACGGCTGTGATGTGTGGTTGCAAGGTGGTCGAGATTCCCACTGACGACCAGGGGGACGTGGACCTGGAGGAACTTCGCAAGGCCGTGGGACCCCAGACAGCGGGCATCATGCTGACCAATCCCTCTACCCTGGGCGTTTTCGAGCGCCACATTGAAGAAGTCCGTGGCATTGTTCACGACGCCGGTGGTTTGCTGTACTACGATGGCGCCAACCTGAACGCCATTCTTGGCAAGGTTCGTCCTGGCGACATGGGTTTTGACGTGATTCACATGAACCTGCACAAGACCTTCTCGACACCCCACGGTGGCGGTGGTCCGGGTTCCGGTGCGGTGGGCGTGGGCGAGCGACTGCTTCCCTATATGCCTATACCGGTAGTTGGAAAAGATGGCGACACGTATCGCTGGCTGGACGAAAAAGATATTCCCGGCACTATCGGTCGCCTGTCTGCGTTCATGGGAAATGCAGGTGTGTTGCTGCGCGCCTACATTTACATGCGCATGCTGGGTCGTGACGGCATGTCCCGGGTATCCGAGTACGCCACCCTGAACGCCAACTACGTGATGGTCCGTCTGCGTGATGCAGGGTTCGACCTGGCCTTTCCGCGTCGTCGCGCCAGCCACGAGTTCATTATCAGCCTGAAACGCCAGGCCAGAGAACTCGGGGTGACTGCCATGGATTTTGCCAAGTCCCTTCTGGACTACGGTTTCCATGCGCCGACCACCTACTTCCCATTGCTGGTTCCGGAGTGCTTGCTGATAGAGCCCACCGAGACCGAGGCGAAGGAAGACCTGGATGGTTTTGTGGAGGCTATGGTGGCGATTCTTGCCGAGTCAGCTCACGATCCGGAGAAGGTGAAGGGCGCTCCTTACACCACGCCGGTGCGCAGGCTTGACGATGTGAAGGCTGCCCGCCAGCTGGACCTGGTGTACAACCCGGCCTCTGCCGACGCGTAACACTCCCGGGGCGCGGCGTTGGCCGCGCCCCGTTTCTTATTCACCTGTTTTCCCGGCTGCCGGCTACGATCGGCAGCTTGTCGGCTATGCAGGTACAATCACCCACTCATCTTCATGCCTTCGGGGAGTTTAATCACTATGTCTGCTCTTATTTGCGGTTCGCTTGCCTACGACAACATCATGGTCTTCCAGGGGCAGTTCCGCGACCACATCCTTCCCGACAAGATTCACATGCTGAATGTGGCCTTCCTGGTGCCCGAGATGCGCCGCGAATTTGGTGGCTGTGCCGGCAACATCGCCTATAACCTCAAGCAGTTGGGTGGACAGGGCGTGCCGGTGGGCACGGTAGGACATGATTTCGGCCCCTATGGTGCCTGGATGGACCGCTGTGGGGTCAATCGTGAGTACCTGTCAGTGGTATCCACTGCGTTTACCGCCCAGGCTTACATCACCACCGACATGGATGACAACCAGATCACGGCATTTCACCCCGGCGCCATGAACCACTCCCACGAGGTGGACCTTCCCCTGGACGCCGGCGCCACCCTGGGAATTGTCTCCCCTGATGGCCGGGAAGGCATGCTGAAGCGTGCGACGGAATTTGCCGAGGCAGGCATCCCGTTTATCTTCGATCCGGGACAGGGTCTGCCCATGTTCGGTGGACCCGAGTTGCTGGATTTCGTGGAAAAAGCGACCTGGGTTGCCGTCAATGACTACGAGGGCGAGATGCTGCGTGAGCGCACTGGCCTGAGCCTGGAAGATCTCTCCCAGCGGGTAAAAGCCCTGGTGGTGACACGAGGCGCCAAGGGCTCGGTGATTTACCTGAATGGCAAGACCATCGAGATACCTACCGCCCCGGTTAACTTTCTGTCGGACCCCACCGGCTGCGGTGACGCATACCGGGCCGGACTCATTTACGGCTTGATGAACGATGCAGACTGGGAGACCACCGGCAGGCTGGCGTCCCTGATGGGCGCGATCAAGATTGAAAGCGGTGGCACCCAGAATCACGCTATCGACGCCCAGGCGTTCCGTCAGCGTTACCAGGAAGCGTTTTCGCGCACGCTGGAGCTCTGATTGAAATGCAGCGGAGCTTGATAAGGCAGTTTGCGATTCGTTGGGCCACCTGTGTGAGCCTGTTGGGACTGGCGGTCTCTGCCCACGGGGAAGAGAACGGCTGGACCCGGACGCTGGATGCCGTTTCAAGCGGAGTGGTCTCCATCCAGATTGATGGGGTCCGGGCCTTCGATACCGAGTGGAGTATCTCCAGCCAGGCCACGGGTTTTGTGGTGGACTGGGAGAGAGGACTGATCCTGACCAACCGGCACGTGGTCATGCCTGGGCCGGTGACTGCCCAGGCGGTGTTTTTAAATCACGAAGAGGTGGACCTGAAGCCCGTCTACCGGGATCCGGTTCACGATTTTGGAATTTACCGTTTCGATCCCAAGGCGCTGGGATTTATTACTCCCCACGAGTTCGCACTGCGGCCCGACAAGGTCAGGGTGGGTAGCGAGATCAGGGTGATCGGCAACGATGCAGGTGAACAGTTGTCCATCCTGGCCGGGACTCTCGCCAAGCTGGATCGCCGTGCGCCGGACTACGGGCGGGGCAAGTACAACGACTTCAATACCTTCTACCTGCAGGCTGCATCGGGAACCTCGGGCGGCTCATCGGGCTCTCCGGTGGTGGATGTGGACGGCGATGTGTTGGCGCTGAATGCCGGGGCCAGCATTGCCGCTGCATCCAGTTTTTTCCTGCCCCTGGACAGGGTGCAGCGAGCCCTGGACCTGATTCGCAAAAACATGCCCGTCTCGCGCGGAACCTTGCAGACCGTGTTCGATCAACTGCCCTATGACGAACTGCGCAGACTGGGCTTGCAGGCAGCCACCGAGGAGTTGCTGAGAAGGGAGCGGCCGGACCAGGTGGGCATGCTGGTAGTGGACCAGGTCACCCCGGAGGGCCCCGCCGAGGGACAGTTGGAGCCAGGGGACATCCTGGTCAGGGTAAACGGGGAACTGGTGTCCGGTTTCGTCCCGCTTGAGTCTATCCTGGACAACAGCGTTAATACCCCGGTTACGCTGGAGTTACAGCGAGGGGGCCTCACCCGGATTGTCGACATCACCGTGCAGGACCTGCACAGCATTACCCCGGACCGTTACCTGGAAATCTCCGATGCGATTTTGCATGACCTGTCTTACCAGCAGGCACGACATGTGAACATGCCGGTGAGAGGCATCTACGTGGCCAATCCCGGATATATGTTCAGTACAGCGATGATTCCCAGGGGATCGGTGATCAACGGTCTTAACGGTCAGCTTGTCGAAGACCTGGACGACCTGCTCAAAATATTTGCCGAACTTGAAGATCGCTCCAGGGTGATGGTCAGGTATTTCACCTTTGAGGATCCCAAGGCGAGCAACCTGCGCAGCGTGACCGTGGATCGCAGCTGGTATCCGGCAAGGGTTTGCAAGAGAGATGATGTAGCGGGAATCTGGCCCTGTCAGGCCTTGCCGCCGGTTGGGCGTGCCGCCAACGCTGAACCTGCGAGTACCCGGTTTTCTGCCGTGGGGGATTCCCGTTTGCAGAAAATCGCACCCTCACTGGTGTTGGTGAACTTCGATATGCCCTACACGGTATCGGGTATTTCGGATCGCCATTACCGGGGTACCGGCCTGGTAGTTGATGTGGAGCGCGGCCTGGTCCTGGTGGATCGCAACACGGTTCCCACGGCAATTGGCGATGTGCATTTGACCTTCGCAGGCAGCGTGGAAGTGCCTGGAAGGGTGGAATATGTGCACCCGCTGCATAACCTGGCAATCGTCTCTTACCCGCCGGAGCTGATCGGGGATACGCCGGTGAAAGCTGCCCGGTTCTCTGACAAGGCTCTGTCTGATGGTGACCCGGTTTGGGTCGCCGGCCTGAAGAGCAACAGTAAGCCGTTTATCCAGAAGACAGAGGTCTCCACGGTAGATGCGCTTACCTTGCCACTGTCGCGCACCATGCGATTTCGTGAATCCAACCTTAGCGCGATTGCCCTCGTTAATGCACCGGGTGACACCGATGGTGTGCTGATGGACAGCCGGTCCCGGGTGCAGGCCCTGTGGACCAGCCTCGCGTTTCAGACGGGGAACAATAATCGACAGATCAACCTGGGCTTGTCTGCAGACATCGCCCGGGACCTTGTCGAAAATGTTCGCCTGGAACGTGATTTGCAGTCCCTGGAAGCAGAATTCATGCACTTGTCCCTGGCTACTGCCAGGAAGCTGGATTTGCCTGGTGAATGGCTCAGGAAGCTGGAGAACCATAGCCCTGAACAGCGCAATATCCTTCAGGTTGTGCGCCTGGTAGGCGGTTCCGATGCGGATGACAAGTTGCGCCCGGGCGATCTGCTCCTGACCCTGGATGGGCGGGTGATTAACCAGTTCCGGGAAGTCGAGCGGGCGGTGCAGGGCAAGCAGTCGGTGCAGGTGGAGGTCTGGCGTCAGGACCGGGTTGAGCAGATTGAAGTCGGCACCGCCACCCTGGACGGCGATGGGATAGACAGGCTGGTGAGTTGGGCCGGTGCCCTGTTGCAGGCGCCTCATAGAGCCTTGTCGGCTCAAAGGGGCATTGAGCCTGAAGGTGTATACGTTTCCTTTTTCAATTTTGGCTCACCTGCCAGCCATTACCACCTGGTTGCGGGGCGCCGGATTGTCGAGGTGGACGGTGCACCCACCCCGGACCTGGATGCCTTCCTGGCCCGGGTTTCGGGCAAGCGGGACGGGGAGTCCTTGCGCATCAAGACAATCAATTTGAACGACCAGGTGGATGTCCTCACGCTGAAACTGGACAAGCATTATTGGCCGTCTTATCAATTAATTAAGATTGATGGGCAGTGGGTGCGCGAGGAATTGGACTAGCGTATTCGGCAGAAAGGGCGGAAAATCCGAGGCAAGGCTGCTTGCAGCATAATATTAACCTTCAGCGTGTGCTGGACTTACCGGGGTAGTGAATGATGAGTTTGGTGACTTCCAAACAACTGATGTGCGCAGTTTTCCAGAGCGAAGACGGGGCAGATGAGGCGCTGGAAGAAGTTCAGGCCAGCATTGAGGATGACGAAAGGCTGATTGATGCCATGTCCTTGCTATGCATGGACGAGGACGAAGTCATCTCCATTACCGAGTCCCAGGGTGAGGATGCCTACTGGTGTGGCGTGCTTGCTGCCGTGGTGGGCCTGATGGCCGGTCCCATTGGCGCCATGGAAGATTCCGGCGAAGGCCTGCTGGCCTGGCTGGACCAGGAAGCCGGCCTGACTCACGAGTCCATGGAAGAGATTGTCGCCTCCCTGGAAAGCGGCGGTTCGGTCATGCTCGGCATTATGGATGCCGAGATTGGCGAACTGGTGGAGGAAGCCCTGGAAGAGTCCTGTGAAGAAGTCACCTGGTATGACCTGGGTGGCGTGCTGGACGAGGCCGACTAGGTCCGCCTCAGTCCTGCAGCTGTTCCAGTCGGCGGCTTAATTCATCCAGCATTAAATTCGCGCATGCTCCGGGTGACACCCTGGCATCAAGACTTTGGCTTGCCTCTCTGCCGGCCAGTTCGGGCATTTCGTTCATCACGGTGCGGTACGCGTCCCGGAATGGCAGCCCGGCAGCAGCAAGTTCCATGGCCCGATCAGTGGCGTGCATGGCGGGCTCGATGGCATTTTCCAGCGCTTGTTCGTTGAATTCGAGGCTCCCCACAAGGTCCGGAAAAATATCCATTACTGCGCGACCCTGTTCCAGACCGCGCAGCAACGGAGGCTTGGTGTTTTGCAGGTCACGGTGATATCCGCTGGACAATGACAGCAGCGACTGCAGTTCAATGATCGCGGCCTCGACGCAGGGATAGGCGCCGCGCAGTAATTCCACCAGGTCCGGATTTCTCTTGTTGGGCATGATGGATGAGCCGGTGGTGAAGCGATCCGGCAGTTTTACGAAGTTAAACTCCGATGTACTGAAAAGACTGATGTCCCAGGCAAACCGGCGCACGTCCTGCAGGGCCTGGGCAAATGCGGACAGGCCCTGGATTTCGAATTTCCCGCGACTGTTCTGGGCGTAGATCGGATTGACCTGCATCCGTGAAAAACCAAGTTCCCGGGTAGTGAGTTCCCGGTCCAGGGGCAGGTTCACACCGAAGCCTGCGGCGGTCCCCAGCGGGTTGGCGTTTATCCAGTTACGGGTGTCCCGGGCCAGTTGTGCGTTATCGATGAAGCTCTCGGCAACGGCGGCAAACCACATGCCCACAGAGGACACCACTGCGCGTTGCAGGTGGGTGTAGCCCGGCATGGGGATGTTTGCGGTGGCCCTGGCGCGCTCTATGCACAGGCGTGCGGTGGCCAGGCATTGTTCCTGGAGTTCCTCCAACCTGTGGCGAAGTAGCAGCCGGGTTGCGACCAGTACCTGGTCATTTCTGCTGCGCCCGGTATGCACCCGTTTGCCCAGTTCGCCGAGTTGCTCAATGAGATACGACTCGATGGCCGAGTGTCCATCTTCAAATCGATCATCCAGTGTGAAGGCGCCGGATATGAATTTATCTTCCAGGTCTGTCAGCGCGCCCAGCAGTTTTCCGGCCTCTTCGGGGCTGAGTATCTCTATGCTTTCCAGGCCTTTCACGTGGGCCGCCGAGGCCTGCAGGTCGTAGACAAATAACTGGCGGTCCAGCACCACGTCCTGGCCGGCCATGAAGGCCATGATTTTTTCATCCACCGGGACATCGGTTTTTTTCCAGAGAAAATCAGCCATGAGGAATGCCCTCCAGTTCGTCAAAGCCGCAGGCCAGGTTGATGTTCTGGATGGCCTGGGTTGCGGCGCCCTTGAGCAGGTTGTCCAGGGTGACATACACAACCGCGTACTGCTCGCTTTTGCCAGTCGTCCAGCCGCCGACGGTGGCGTGATGCATGCAGGCATTGTCCCGCACGTAGGGAATTTTTTCCTGCAGCTTCACCAGTGGTTCATCGCCATAGGCCTTGTTGTAGATGTCGCTGAGTTGGGCGTTGCTCACCGGCGCGCTCAGCTCCGCGCAGACAGTCATGTTGATGCCGCGAAAGAACGCGGCCACATGGGGCATGAAACGCAGCCGAATCCCCAGTTGGTGGCTCACCTCGGCCTCGTGTACGTGACCGACGGGCGCGTAGGGTAGAAGGTTTTCGCGCAATACTTGCGGATCGTTTTTCTCGGAGGGTGTGGTGCCCGCGCCGCTGTAGCCGGAGACGCCGGCACAATGCGCCGGTCCCTGGAGCAGTGGGCGCAGGGGTGCCAGGGCCAGTTGCATGGCGGTGGCATAACACCCCGGGTTGGAAATGCGTGTCTTGCCGGCCGCATTGCCCCGGGTCAGCTCGGGCAGGCCGTAATACCAGTTCTTGTCGAAGCGATGGTCCGCGCTGAGATCCACGATGATGGTGCCGGGACGGGCCTGGTCCAGGGCCTGCACGTAGGGCTCGGACAGGCCGTTGGGCAGGGCCAGAACGCAAATGTCCGCGCCCCGCTGGGCGACGTCCTCAGGGTCCAGGTGCTCAAATTCTCCCCGCAGTACGATGCCTGAGTCTGGCTGGGCGATGGCCTGGCCGGCCAGCTCCCGGGAACTGGCATAACTCAGTTCCAGGCCCGGGTGATCCTGTATCAGCTTCAGAATCTCAGCCCCGGTATAGCCTCTTGCGCCTACCAGTCCCAGCGTCATTTTCTTATTCACGTGAATTGTCTCCCTGGCTGCTAGTACAGTGTTATCGGCGCCTGGTTTGCCCGCTGAACCAATGCCTGTATTTGCTGATAGTCATCCACGCCATACCAGAAAATATTCCAACTGGAACCCTTGATACAGCCATCCGCCTGCTGAAAATAAAACTGATTGATCGGGTTGCCCGGTCGTGCCCGCCAGTACATGGACGGGTAACTCTCACGGACCTGTTCCCACAGCGACCTGCCCAGTCCTTCGCCCTGGGCTTCCTCGGTAACCGAGAACTTGTCCAGCCGCACGATATCTTCTTCCTGCACGATGACGGCGGCGGCCCGATAGCTGTCGCTTACAAATACGGCAGCAAGGTCGGTGCTCTCGAAGTAGTCCGCGGACAGGGTCTTTTGAAAGCTCACTTCCAGCAGGTTTTTCAGCCTTCCCTGGTCAACCTCGGACCAGTCTTTGCAGACCTGGATGTTCTCGCCGTAGCGAACCAGGGTGCCCGATCCGCGATAGGTGAACAATTCCTTGGCCAGCATGGCCGGCTGGGTGATGGATACCGAACTTGAGTGTGGCAAATCCAGCAGCATGTCATGCACTTGCTGCAGCTTCAGGCGCATGCCCGAGTGCAGCCAGTGGCTGGACATGAGGTGCCGGTAATCGGTGCTCAGGTTGATGGAGGAAATCAGGTTGCCGTCGTGGTCCAGTATTCCGCCTGTGCCGGTCAGGAAAATGATCTTGAACGGTTGGGCTGCATGGACCAGTTCGCTGGTGGCCATGTCCGCATTGACGTTCAGGATCTGCCCGTCGACGGTTTCTGCGAAGGGTGAGATGACCGGCATGGACTGGGCTCGCAATGCCGCCCTGATCAGCTCCATGTGTACTCCGGTGATCTTACCCACCATGCCGTATTTTTCCTGGTCCAGCAGTTCGGCCTCGAATACACCGCTGGTGATGGAGGTGGCGCGCACGCCTGCGTCACGCAGGGCATCCACAAGGCGCAGGTTTTCTGCCTGGAAAACCCGCCGGGCCAGCTTGAGTACCTCGGGGGTGGTTACTCTCAATCCGTCCACCACCCGGGACTCGATGCCTTCGCTTGCCAGGGTCTGATTGAGCTGGGGGCCGGCGCCGTGAACGATAATCGGGGCGAGGCCTACCTGCTGCAAGAAGGCCAGGGAAGAGGACAGCGCGGCTATGTCTTGCTGCAGAATCTCGCCACCAACTTTCACAATGGCGAACTTGTCGGTTTCCAGGGCGGAGAATTTCTTCAGGTATTGCTGAACTTCTTTCTGGCTACCCAGGTTGTTCAGCAGTCTGAGGATGACTTGCCGGGTTTGTTTACTAGAGTCCATGGGTGATCAGTCTTTCGTAGGTTGTGGTTACGGTGGCCAGTTGGTCCAGTGCCACCCATTCATCTGCCGTGTGTGCCTGGGCTATATCGCCACTTCCGTAGACGATGGTGTCCAGGCCTGCCTCGCCGAACAAGGCAGCCTCGGTCCAGAAATCCACGGCCGGTCCCAGGGGCAGTCCCAGGTCCTCGGCCACGGCAACGCTGGCTTCCAGCCCGGATTGTCCGCGGCTTGCGTCGGGCAGGGCCGGGGCCAGGAATCGTGGCGCCCAGTGGGCCAGGTGTTCTCCGGGGCTCAATGCCACCAGTTTCTCAAGCAGCGCCTGGCCGTCCTGGCCGGGAAGTGTTCGCAGTCCCATCGCCAGTGATGCTTCGGCGGCGATCATATTGGGTTTGATGCCACCATTGATTTGACCGATGTTGAAGCGCAGGCCCTGCAGGTTCTCGAACGCGGTTTCCTGGTGGGCCCGTATGTATTCCAGCGCCCTGGCGGACCAGTGCACGGCGCGATGCACGGCGCTGTCATCCAGGGCCCGGGCGGCGGATGCGTGACCGGGAATACCTCTAAACGTAAGCCCTGCCGTGGCGATGCCACGGTGGGCGCAGACCGCCCTGGCCTGGGTAGGCTCGGCGATAATCGCCCGGGTGAAGCCGTGATCGGATTCCAGGAAGCGGCGTATGCAGGTGCTGCTACCGGCTTCCTCGTCGCTGCTGAAAAGCAGGGCCACCGGTCCCTGGCAGCGGTTCACTGCGGCTAGCATGGCGGCGGAGGCGCCCTTGATGTCGCACGCTCCAAGTCCGTAGGCCCGGTCGTCTTGTACCTGTAATTCCAGGGGATTCATGCTCCACTGCTGGTTTGCCGGGACAGTGTCCACGTGAAAGTTGAACAGGGTGTCGGTTTCGCCCCGCACGGCCAGCAGGCTGATACAACCGTCTCCATGATCCTGCTCGGAGAAATTGAACCCGGGAAGCTGCGCCCGCAGGTAACTGAACAGCGGGCCGTCAGCCTTGATGGCCCGCGGTGGATTGCGACTGTCGCAGGCCAC
>Ga0224507_10000323_pt1 | contig 19158 bp, 19 predicted proteins | sample SF_Jan12_sed_USG_3_FD_170159 | JGI IMG/M metagenome (GOLD analysis project Ga0224507, IMG submission 170159) | Sediment microbial communities from San Francisco Bay, California, United States - SF_Jan12_sed_USGS_13 | ecosystem: Environmental > Aquatic > Marine > Sediment | place: USA... | reverse complement strand
AACCGTCATTTTTTGAGACAAAATAGAGATAGGGAACATCGGCAGGATGCAATACCGCTAGGATGGAATCACGTCCCGGACTGCATACCGGGCCGGGCGGAAGCCCGTCGATCACATACGTATTATAGGGATTTTTTTGCTGTAAATCCTTACGGGTCAGGTCGCCGTCAAAATTCTCCTGAAGGCCGTAAATAACTGTGGGATCAGACTGCAGGCGCATTTTTTTCTTCAATCTGTTCAAAAAAACCTGTGCAATCAGCGGGCGTTCATCGGACATCCCGGTCTCCTTTTCCACGATTGAAGCCAGGGTTATAGCCTGATGACGGGAAAGACCGGCCGGCAGGTCTTGTTCCAGATCGTTCCAGATAACCTGAAATCGATTTGTCATCATTGTTATGAGCTTTTCTTCCGTAACCGTATCGCGGGTCAGGGTATATGTGTCCGGAAACAGGTATCCCTCAAGATTTTCAAGGTTGAAGCCGATTTTCCTTATGAAATCAGCATCCTTTGTCAAGGCAAGAAAACGGTCCGGTTTTATCCAGTTATCGCGGGCCAGAATTTGTATAATCTGTCTGGTGGACATGCCTTCGGGAATGGTTACCTGGTGACGGAGCACTTTCCCCTGTTCTATCAGCCGGAGAATTTCAAGGGGTGTCAGTCCCGGATGAATGAGATATTCCCCGGCACGAAGGTGGCCGGCTCTATCTGTAATTCTGGCGAGAATGAGGAAACGGATATCATCATTTATAATGCCGTTCTCTCCCAGAATGGTCTTGATCTGGCGGACACCCGATCCCTTGGGGATCAGAACTATTTTTTCAGAATCTTGTGTGGAGGGCGAGTGGGCGTATGACCATATCCAGCCGCTTAATATGAGGGGAACCAGCAGAAACAGGCTGGTTCCCCACAGTAAAAATGTTTTGAAACGCCTGAGGGAGAATCGATCAGGCGGCCGGCCGTTTTGTTTTGGCAGATTTTGATTTAAAACGTTTTGGCTGTTTTTTGATATTTCCCAATGCAAGTTCTATCACCGCATCCATATCTTTGACCGGATAGAAGGTAATTTTTTTGCGAAGTTCCTCAGGGATCTCAACGAGGTCCTTCTTGTTTTCCTCCGGAATAATGACTTTTGTGATACCATATCTGAGAGCGGCGAGTGCTTTTTCCTTCAAACCGCCAATCGGTAACACCCTTCCTCTTAATGTCACTTCGCCGGTCATGGCAAGACCTTTTTTGACACTTTTTTTCGCAATAGCCGAATAAAGGGCTGTTGCCATAGTTATGCCGGCGGAAGGGCCATCTTTGGGAATAGCCCCGGCAGGGACATGAATATGGATGTCATTTTCGTCAAAATAGCTGCCCGTTACCTTGAGTTCCTGGTTGCGGCTCCGGCAGTACGTGAGGGCTGCCTGGGCAGACTCTTTCATGACATCGCCGAGCTGGCCGGTCAGGATAAGTTTTCCCTTGCCAGGCATGATATTGGTTTCAATATGCAGCAGTTCGCCGCCGACTTCCGTCCAGGCAAGACCGATCACCAGACCGGGCTGGCTGAGGGTGTCCAGTTCGGTTTCCGGAAGAAACTTCTGCGGTCCCAGGTATCTGCTCAATGTGTTTGCAGAAATTGTGTATGGACCCTTTCCGCCTTCGGCAATTTTTCGGGCCAGCTTGCGGCATATTTTACCCAGTTCACGTTCCAGGTTTCTCACTCCGGCTTCATGGGTATAACGGGTAATAATCAGTTCCAGGGTTTTATCATCCAGTTTGATCTGGCTCGGTTTGATGCCGTTTTCCTTGATCTGCCTTGGGAAAAGATATTTGCGGGCAATGACCATTTTTTCTTCCAGGGTATACCCGGAAAGATGAATGACTTCCATTCGATCCAGCAACGGCGAAGGGATTGTATCGGTCATGTTGGCAGTGGTTATAAACATGACTTTTGATAAATCAAAAGGCAGGTTGAGATAATGATCGGAAAAAGTCGAATTCTGTTCTGGATCAAGCACCTCGAGCAGAGCCGATGATGGATCGCCGCGGTAGTCTGCCCCGATTTTATCTATTTCATCCATCATGAAAACGGGATTGTTGCTGTCGACATTTTTCAGACCCTGAAGAATTCGTCCGGGCATCGAGCCTATGTATGTGCGACGGTGTCCGCGGATTTCCGCTTCATCGCGCATGCCGCCAAGCGATATACGGTGGAATTCTCTGCCCATGGCCCGGGCAATAGCCTGGCCGAGAGATGTTTTGCCGACACCCGGAGGTCCCACAAAACAGATAATAGGCCCCTTGGTGGCCTTGTTAAGTTTGCGGACCGAAAGGTATTCGAGAATTCTTTCCTTGACCTTGTCCAGACCGTGATGGTCTTCGTCCAGCACCTTGGCAGCAATTTTAAGGTCCAGGTGATCTTTCTTTGATTTTTTCCATGGAAGGTCAAGTATCCAGTCGATATAGGTCCTGACGATTGTAGCTTCGGATGCATCAGGGTGCATCATTTCAAGACGTTTGAGCTGCTTGCGCGCCTCTTTTTTGGCATGCTTGGGCATTTTTTTCTTTTTGATTTTTACCCGCAGCTCTTCTATCTCCTGAGAATAGGTGTCTTCATCCCCGAGTTCTTTTTTGAGTGCATGCATTTGCTCACGGAGAAAATATTCGCGCTGAGACTTGGTCATCTCCTCCTTGGCGTCGGACTGGATTTTGGCCTGGACCGTGGAAACCTCGAGTTCCTTATGCAGCAGGTCAGCAACCAGCCGTAAACGCTCAACCGGATGAATAGTTTCGAGAATCTTCTGCGATTCACTGACCTTCAACCGGAGATTGGAGCCGACAAGATCTGCCAGACGGCCCGGTTCTTCTATATTGTTAATGATCAACATCAGGTCTGATGAGAGAATACCTCTCAGTGACATGATTTTTTCAGTCTGTTCACGAACCGTACGCATAAGTGCTTCAACATCAACGGTTACTTCAACTTCATCCTGTTCTTCAATAAGTTCTATTTCTACCCGGAAACTGGGATCATGCTGGATAAATTCCTTGATCTTTGCCTTGGACAGAGCCTGCACCAAAACCTTGAGCCTTCCATCCGGCAGTTTCAGGGTACGCATTATCATGCTGACCATGCCGACTCGGTAGAGTTCGTCAGCCCTGGGATTATCCTTGGTCGCGTCTTTCTGGGTAACCAGCATCAGGAGTTTGTCTCCCTTCATTGCTTCGTTGACAGCTTCAATAGAACCGGGCCTTCCTACGAAGAGAGGGATGATCATATAATTGAAAACCACGACATCGCGAACTGCCATCAGCGGTAATGAATCAGGTATCTCGAGATCCTGAAGGTTATCGCCGAAATCCTCCATGCCGGTCGTTAATGAATCGTTAAATTCCACAAATACCTCCTTTGCGACAGCCCATAAGGGGCTGAAAATTGTTTAGTCCTGTCAGAAAGTAAACACAGTAACACTTTAAGTCAACCTGATCTGTTGCAGAGAACGGTTAAAGAGTTTTTTTTCTTGAATAATATATCGCTCTTCAATATAGAATGCTTGTGTGAATGCTTAAATGTCGCTGCGAATCTTTACATGCTCTCATCCGGTATGAAAAATGTATGATGCACCATCTTTTTTTGATCTTACCGATTATCCGTATACAGAAGTTTTTTCTGATACAGGGTATGCCTGGCAGGCGCTCGCTTTGCTGAAAGAATTTGTCGATGATAGAGTTGAGGCTCCTTCGGCTCTGCAATCCCTTGAAAACGGCGTACCGCTCTCTGAGCCTCTTGTTTTGCATGAAGGCACTTCCATTCCCGCTCGGGAATGCGATATTTTCTACGGTGACACGGTCAAGGGGGGGCTGGAGGTCTATTGCAGAGGTGAATTTTTACCGGGAGCCTCAGTTGTTATGGCAGGGGTGACTCTCATGGGCAGGAAGATAACGATCGGCATGGGAGTGCTGATTGAGTCAGGCGCTCTGGTCAAGGCGCCGGCAATAATCGGAGATCAGACTGAAATCCGCCAGGGAGCGTATCTGCGCGGGTACTGCCTGGTAGGGAAACGGTGTGTGGTAGGGCATTCCACAGAGGTCAAGCATTCTATTTTTCTAAATGATGCTAAAGCCGGGCACTTTGCCTACCTGGGTGACTCCATTCTGGGAGGCGATGCCAATCTCGGAGCGGGCACCAAGATGGCCAACCTGCGCTTTATCAAGGGAGAGGTAAAAGTCAGAACACCCGAGGGGATATTGAATACCGGCTTGAGAAAGTTCGGTGCAATTCTCGGAGACCGGGTTCAGACGGGCTGTAATTCTGTTACCAGTCCCGGCACACTGCTCGGCAGAGGAAGCCTTCTCATGCCCAATACCACAGCCCCTTCTGGTTTTCATCCGCCTGGAAGCGTGATACGGTGACCTTGTTTTTTTCCAGCCGCTGTTGTTCCAGAGCCCCTCTGACATACAGGTTATAGATAAGGCCGAATATAATGCCGACTGTAAAAAAAATGCGTAGTATTCTGTCCCAGGGCGGCCATTCTCCTCCAGATGCCCGGCGGATAAGTGTGAGAACGAAGTAGGTCATGCCTATTTCAAAGGGGAGGGTGTTGGACAGAGCCGTCAAAGTTCCCGAAAGAACGGAACCCGTTGATGGAGTTTTACCAAGGTGAAACAGCAGGTATGCACCTGCTGTCAGAATAAAAGTAATTTTTTCGTGTAACGTTTTCATATGAAAAGACATTCAGCTGTGCTCTTTCCGGAGACTGTTCCTGACCATCAGATTCTTTTTCCTCTTTTACTGGTTTTTCAACCGCTTGTCTACTGCCAGCCTGTTGAAAATGATCAACAGGAAGAAATATGTTCACCTTTATGCGCAGAATTTTTCCGTCAAGCCCTTTATCAACCTGTTTTCCCTGCTCCTCTAGGTCCGGATAAAGAGAGATTTATGCGTCTACTTTCGGACCTGCGCCACAGGGGGGACGATTATGCTGCGCAGCTTTCACACGTCTCACTGGCTTCACTTGGATCGGTGAGTCGGAAAGAGCCGGAAACGAAAGGGACCATCCTCGCAAATCTGCTCAAAAGTCACGGTATACAGCAAGTCAAATCAGACAGGATCGCCATGATTCTCTGGCAGGCACGGCTGATTTTGAAGCTCGGAGAATTTTTCGACGATGATCAGCGGATGCTCAGGAAGGAAATGGAAAAAATCAGCGTAAGGGAAAAAGGACTTATTTTCGATTTGCGAAAAGAATCGGAACATTCTTTCTCTTTGACAGAGCAGCTTTTTTCCGTTTCCTCCGAAGACGATGGTCTGCAGCGTTTGAGACTGAAGGCATGGGCTAGAATTTTTGCACTCGGATCGGCAGGCCCCGAGAAGCCCTCTGTTTTTATAACAAGAAATAATGATGCTCTTGAGCGGCTTGCCGAGGAGTATGAACGGATGAAAGGTAGCAGTCCTGAGAAAATTATCAGCCTGTTGCTGCCGGCTAATGCCAACGGAGCTTCTCCTGCCGTGGAGCAGTTGAAAAAGTTCTCCGGAGACGTTGAAGATTTTCTCGATCAGTTCTATACGCAATTATCTGGATCATCCCGGGAAAGCAATCTGCAGGAAAAAAAAGGTGCATGGGAAGATCTCCTGGAACAGTATTTTCCGGCTGGGAACTGTGGGCGCAAGGAGTTGAATCTGTACCGCTTTGATCAGGTTTCGGCCCCCGGGCTCTTTCTTGACAGTTTCAGTCAGGATGATGATATACAACTGGCGGAGTCTGTCGAAAATACTGAATCTGATATCGTTATAGGGGTGCTTTCTCAAGCGTAACTCGGCAGGAGTTGTGCTGAACTGTTCTGCAGTGAACGCCTCGAGATAAATATCGACTAGTTTACCCCGGCATCAGTTCTTTTCCGGTATATCACTAATACCCTATTTTTTCCCCTCGCAAATCTCCTGGTAAGGGTTGATGGTCATTACCGGACAGCAGGCGTTTTTCACAACTTTGTCTGCAACACTACCGAAAATTATGCGTTCAAATCCTTTGTAGCCGTGCGTACCCATGATAATGAGATCACAATTGTTTGACTGTTGATAGCTCAGTATTTCTTCTGCAATGTCGCCGGTGAGAACACTGCTTTCCACGGAGGATATGCCCGCTTTTTTGAATTTTTCTTTATTTTCCTCAACAAAGGTATTCATCTGCAGCTGGGCGGATTCCATAATCTCTTCCTTCAGGTTCAGCATATTCACAGGCGGGGCCATAAAACCGCTATAATCCTCAAAATCCTGAACGACAAAGACAAAGTTAAGCGATGCCCCGAATTTTCCTGCTATTGTGACAGCAGCGTCAGCAATAATCGTAGCGTTTTCGGAAAAATCAATCGGAGTCAGAATTGATTTTATTTCTTTCATACAGTCATCTCCTTTGTTTGTTGTGCAGAATGAAAAAGGTAATTATTATTAAGTGAAAGTTTTTCATTTATTTTATATATTGTCGCATAGAGGACAATACTTTACAAGTGCTATTCAACGTTAAACGACAAACAAGTTGACCGAAGATATGAAGATGAATATATTTATAATCTGTTACCCTGTAATACTTAATTGTGGAGAACAATATGGATTTTGAGCCCAAATGGATTGCCTGGGAGATTACCCGCCGATGCAACCTGAAATGTGTCCATTGCCGCTCCTCTTCGGAGCTGGAAGTCATCGGACATCCCGATTTTTCTTTTGAAGAAGCTAAAAGGGTTCTGGATGATATCCACAGTTATGCCGATCCGGTCATGGTTTTGTCCGGAGGCGAGCCGCTTTTAAGAGAAGATGTCTTCGATATAGCCTCTTACGGCACGAGTCTTGGTATGCGTATGTGCCTGGCAACGAACGGCACCCTGGTCAACGAGGAAATTTGTCGGAATATAAAGGAGTCCGGCATCAAGATGGTTTCGCTCAGTCTTGACGGTTCAACACCCGAAGTGCATGACAATTTCCGTAATCAGCAGGGCGCATTTGAGGGGACGATGAATGCAATACGCCTGTTTAACGAGCATGGAATTCAATTTCTGGTCAACTCCTCTTTTACCAAGCGCAATAAGGAAGAAGCGCCGAAGATTTACGAACTCGTTAAAAAACTAAACGCCACTGCCTGGTACCTGTTTATGATAGTTCCGACCGGCAGGGGAGAAGAGATAATGGCGGAGCTGATTCCGGAAAGTGAATACGAAGACATACTGAACTGGCATTATGATATGGAAAAAGAGGAGGACGTGGTGCTGGTGCGTCCAACCTGTGCGCCACAATACTACCGGATGGTTCTGCAGCGTGCCAAGAAGGATGGGGAGAGATTCAAGCGGCGTACCCTGAAGTTTTCCACTGGCGGTTCAAAAGGCTGTCTGGCCGCCCAGCTTATCTGCCTAATAGATGTAGATGGCAATGTTCTGCCCTGCAGTTATTTTCCGAAATCAGGAGGCAATATCCGGGAACAGTCGTTCAAAGATATCTGGGAAAATTCGAAACTTTTTCTGGAATTAAGGGATTTCAAAAGTTATAAGGATAACTGTGGCCGTTGCGAGTATGTCAATGTCTGCGGCGGATGCAGGGCCCGGGCATATGCAATGACGGGTGACTACCTGGCCCAGGAGCCTTTCTGCAGCTACCAGCCTGGCGGCCAAGGCAATTAAAGATTTAACAAGGGAAAAATTGATGAATGATACTTTTTTACGTGCATGCAGGGGTGAAAAAACTGACTATACACCAGTATGGTTCATGCGGCAGGCGGGCAGATATCTGCCTGAATATCAGGCGGTTCGGGGCAATGTAACTTTTCTGGAATTATGCCATAATCCGGAGCTCTGTACCGAAGTTACGCTGCAGCCCATTGATATTTTCGGTTTTGACGCGGCTATTCTGTTTTCTGATATTCTCATTCCCATGGAGGCAATGAACCTGCACCTGGATTTCCATGAAGGGAGAGGACCTGTTTTTCGGGATCCGGTTCGCGACCGGAAGGCGGTGGATAACCTTATTGTCCCTGACCCGGAAGAAACCATGCCGTTTGTTATGGAAACCATTCGCCTGCTGCGGCGTGAACTGAAAGTGCCGCTCATTGGTTTTTCAGGCGCCCCCTTTACTCTCGCAACGTACCTGATAGAGGGAGGCTCATCCAAGGTTTTCCTGGAAACCAAGAAGATGATGTTCCAGGAACCGCAACTGTACGACGCGCTCCTTTCTAAAATTACCGATTGTACAAGTCTTTATCTCCAGGCCCAGGCAAAGGCTGGAGCACAGGCTCTGCAAATTTTCGATTCCTGGGCAGGTGTTCTCGCTCCGGGAGATTTTAAACGGTTTGCCCTTCCATACGTTCAGTCGATTATCAGTGACCTGCGGAAGGTAACCGATGTGCCGATTATTTATTTTGCCAATAACGGCGCTACCCTCCTGGATTACTCCAAGACTGCCGGCGCGGACGTTCTTGGGCTTGATTGGCGCATTAATATCAAGGATGCCATTGACAGGGTCGGTAATCATGCCGTTCAGGGAAACCTGGATCCCATCGCCCTGTTCCTGCCCAAGGAAGAGTTGGAAGACAGGATCAAAAGACTGCTTGATGACGCGGCCGGTGCTCGTGGTCATATTTTCAACCTTGGGCATGGCATTCTGCCTCAGACTCCGCCTGAACAGGCAAGAATCGCCGTAGAGGCTGTGCATCGATTCAGTGGTAAATAATTTTTTAAATTTTTCATGACCAGGATTCCCGACGCTGAACAATGCTTCCGGTTGATGGAAGAGTATGCAATGCTGCCGAACATAAGGCGTCATTCCATAACTGTTGCCAGAGTTGCCATACATATACTGGACGCATACAGAGCAAACAAAACCCTGCATGTTGAATTTCCAGACCATGATCTGATTATTGCCGGAGCTCTCCTCCATGATATTGCCAAAACCCCCTGTCTGCAGAATGATTGTGATCATGCCAGGGCAGGAGCTGAAATCTGCATCGAGCTCGGGTATCCGGACATAGCCCCTATCGTAGGGGAACATGTTATATTAAAAGAGCATGATCCGGTCCGGTATAAACGAGGTGTATTTTCAGCCACGGAAATTATCTACTATGCAGACAAGAGGGTCCGTCACGAGGAGATTGTCAGCCTTGAAGACCGTCTCGAATATATTCTTGAACATTACGGCATGGATGACTCGATGCTGCACGGGCGTATCAGGGAAAATTTTGAGAAATGCGTCCAGCTTGAGCATTATCTTTTCAGATTTCTTCATTTTTCTCCTGAGCAGCTTGCCGAAAAGGTGTGCGAAAGCATCTCGGAACGGTTGCCGGAATTTATCCCGGGAGAAAAAGGGATAGCGGCATGAACAGGGTAAACCCTGATCACAGCTGGATCGAAGAATTTCCCTCTGCAATAACCGTGTGTGATGACAAAGGGATTATTGTTGCCATGAATGAAACCTCACGATTAAATTTCAGTAAAAAGGGAGGCGGGGCTCTGATAGGAAGCAGTCTTTTTGACTGTCATCCCGAATCGGCAAATAAAAAAATTCGGAAAATGCTGAAAGAAGAAATTCCGCAAACATATTTTTTAGAAAATAAAGGTAGAAAAAGGTTGGTTCATCAGTCACCTTGGTATAATAATAAAAAGTTTGCCGGACTGGTGGAAACCATTATTGACCTTTCCGGAGATATTCAAATACGCAAACGGAACTGAGGGATTAACAATATGGACGTTTTCTTCATCGGTGTTGGAGATGCCTGTGATCCGCAACATGGTAATACCTCAATTCATATCAAAACCTGCAACGGAGTCAATATTCTTTTTGACTGCGGCTTTTCCGTGCCTCACAGTTATTTTGCCTTTGCCGATGATCCGGAACAACTTGACCTGGTCTGGGTTTCCCATTTTCACGGGGATCATTTTTTCGGCTTGCCCCTGCTGTTCCTGAGATTCTGGGAGATGGAAAGGAAAAAACCCCTGCTGATAACCGGGCAGAGTGGCGTGGCGGATAAGGTGCTGACAGCCATGGATCTCGCTTTTCCGGGTTTCAGGCCCAAGCTTTGTTATGAATTGCAGTTCCAGGAAATTGAGCCGGGAAATACCCGAATGCTATCCGGTCTCACCTGTCAATCCGTGCAGACGGATCATTCGGAGCGTAACCTAGGCATTCTTATAGATGATGGCGAGAAGAATTTTTACTACAGTGGAGATGGCCGTCCAACACGCCATGTTGCTGAACTTATTCGTGATTGCGATTTTGCTGTACATGAGGCGTTCAGGCTCGATGAGGAGGTCCACCACCACGGTTCAATAACAGGATGTCTTAAGCTGGCGGGACAAAGTAATATCAGGCATCTTGCACTTGTTCATCTGGATCGGGCATTCCGCAGGGAAGAATCTGTGACCATCAGCAAAATGCTTGAAGTCAACTCCGCTGTGATTCTCCCTGAGCGCGGGACACAACTCTCCATCTGATCTTCGCAGGAAAACAGGTATTCTCACTTTGCCGGTCTGCAGGATTGCATAAAGACAGGCTGGACGGAGATTTTTTAACCTGACCCTTGCGGAGTTCTCTCTCCCGGTGGACTGCGTTGGTTACCCGGAAACTTCAAGACAGGCTTCACTGCTACAGGTGTTTATCTCTATCGTTAAATGCGAGAGCGAGTCAAATTCACGCAACAGGTCCTGGTAGTGTTCAATTTTCCTGGGGTAATGTGTTACGATGGAAATTATAGCTGCATAATGAGCCGGTCCGACTTTCCAAACATGGATATCCGCCACCCTGTTATCCGCATCAGTTTCAATCTTTGCGATAATATTGTTTATATACTTTTCGCCGATGCTTTCATCGAGCAGAATAGGGCCTGTCTGCAGCAGAAGGGAGTATGACCATCTGGATATAACCAGGGCGCCGACGATGCCCATAAAAGGATCAAGCCAGTTCAAGCCGAAATATTTTCCCGAGAGCAGAGCGGTAATGGCCAGCAGGGAGGTCAAAGCATCAGCCAGAACATGCATGTACGCAGCTTTCAGATTATGGTCTTGGTGGTGTTGATGTTGGCTGTGGTCCCGTGTGTGTTCATGGTGTCCCTGGAGGAGGAAAGCGCAGGCAATATTAACAATGAGGCCGATGACGGCAATACCAATCGCCTCGTTAAAATGAATAAGTTGCGGGGTGAAAAAACGCTGGATGGATTCCAGGCACATCATCAGGGCAACAACAGCAAGAGCAACAGCACTGGCAAAGCCCCCCAGCACACTGACTTTACCCGTGCCGAATGTATAGGCCGGGCTATTGGCATGTTTGCGGGCATACCGGTAGGCAAAAATTGTTATCAGAAAAGCAACGACATGTGTGCTCATGTGCCAGCCGTCAGCCAGGAGAGCCATGGACCCATAGGCAAGCCCTGCCGCAATCTCAACGACCATCGTAACGGCTGTAAGAGCGAGAACCTGGAGTGTGCGTTTTTCTCCGTGTTCATGGATGACTGCAAAGTCGTGAGGGTGCTGCCAGTTTTCTATAGTATTTTTATGCATGTAATTCCTGTTAATTTATTGCTTTTCTTGAAAACAAGTCACCGGCAAAGTATCATTTCCGTGAATGGCTATTAATTTTATAAACATAAGTATGGTTAGAAAAATTTCAAATCAGATCGAGAGGATTGAATGAAGATTGAATTTCATGGTGCCAACAAAAACGTGACCGGCTCCTGCCATATGGTCAGTTGCAGGGGAAAAATGATACTTGTCGACTGCGGCATGTATCAGGGAGGCCGGGAAATGGAAGAGGAAAACAGGGATGACTTCGGTTTTGATCCGGCTACTATCGATTTTCTGATCCTGACTCATGCCCACCTTGATCACTGCGGGCGTATTCCGCTTCTCGTCAAACAAGGGTTCAAGGGGAAAATTATTTCCACCCCGGCAACCCGTGAACTGGCACGCCTGGTTATGCTTGATTCAGCAAGAATCCAGGAAGAAGAGGCCAAGTATAAACTTAAAAAAGCCCGTCGGAATGGCTACGAAACGGTGGATATTGAACCCCTGTATGATACGCTGGATGCCCTGAACAGTTTAGATTATTTTTCCGATATAACCGGTTTTCAAAAGAGACATCGTCTGGACGATGGCATTGATATTACTTTTTTTGATGCCGGACATATACTTGGATCAGCTTCTGTTGCTATGGACCTGGAGGAGAACGGGGTCAAGCGGCGCATACTGTTTTCCGGTGATCTCGGCAACAGTGGCCGGGTTGTTCTGCGCGACCCGGCAACACCGCCTGATTCTGATATGGTAATCATGGAGACTACGTATGGTGATCGGCTGCATAAACAACTCGAGCCGTCAATTGAAGAGCTTTATTCGGCAATTAACAGAACGCTGGCACGGGGAGGAAACGTCCTTATTCCTAGTTTTGCCCTCGAAAGGGCACAGGAAATTCTCTATTATCTGCGGGAAGGAATCGAACAGAATCTGCTGCCTGAAAACATGCAGGTGTTTCTTGACTCTCCCATGGCTATTTCAGCCACCCAGATTTTTCGACGGCATCCGGAATGTTATGATGTTGAAGCACTTCAGGTTTTACGGGCCGGGTATGATCCCTTCTCTCTACCGGGTCTCCATTTCACGCGTGAATCAGCAGAATCAATGGCGATAAATAAGATCACGGGTGGGGCGGTGATTATTGCGGGATCCGGCATGTGTACCGGCGGCAGGATACGACATCATCTCAAGCACAACCTCTGGCGGAGAGAATCCAGTGTTGTTTTTGTTGGCTATGCTGCCCATGGAACCTTAGCCCGCCGGATAATTGACGGTGAAGATTTTGTCAAAATTTACGGCGACGAAATTGCGGTAAATGCTGACATTTATACTATCGGCGGGTTTTCTGCGCATGCGGACCAGAAAGAACTCCTTGCCTGGCACCGGCAGACCGGTTCTCCTGAAAAGACTTTCCTGGTGCATGGTGAGGAAGAGACCATGCAGGTTTTTGGAAGTCTTCTGAAGGATACCACCGTGGAAATTCCCGAACTGCATCAGTCGTATGAAATTTAAAAAGGTTTAAAAAGTAGAATTTTTCCTGATAGACCGGAGGCTTTTTTCAATACTATAAAACGGACCGAAATGAACTTTTAAAATGGTTGTCGGTTAGTCCCTGTGGAAATGCTTATAAGCCCGCAAAGAAGTGAAGAGATCGGGAAAAGCCGGGAATACCGAGATTCTAATTTTTTTGGAAGAATTTTTTCACGCAGGGGCTGCCGTTTATATAAATCGTTTCAAGATATGACAGTTTTCTGGGAAGTTGGGCAGGAGTACCTCGGGCCACAATAAAATTGGCAGGTCTGCCTGCGGAAACAAGTCCCATTTTATTTTCTATACCGAGCAGTTGTGCGCCGCTGTAAGTAGCACATCGCACCGCTTCAGGCAGGGAATAACCCGCCTTGATAAACAGTCTGAGCTCTTCCGCAACAGCCTCGCCGTGGAGAACCCCAATGCTGCCTGAATCTGTTCCCAGGGCAATGGTCACTCCGCATTCCCTGGCCGATGAGATCTATTCCAGCTGGAGAATAAGGTTTTTCTTGACTACTGACGGGTCGCAGTTTTTGTCATCCCAGCTGATATTTTCCAGGCAGGCTTTCATGGCAAAGACAGTCGGCACCCATGCGAACAGGAATCCTGCCATTGGCATGAACCATCACTTTTCTCCCTTGTTGTACAGCCTGGGCAACTTTTTTTTTATCTCTTCGCTACAGAACTGGGGAGGGATTTCTCGTGAAAATGTTTTTAAACTGTTTGGTCCGGAATTGATCAGTTTGACTTGGTCTATAGGATCGTAATCTTCTGAGTATGCAGTGGACAAAGATTCGTTTTTACCAGGATGCCTGCCAAGCATGCTTCCATAGCGGTCTTTCTGATGCCAAGCTCTTCCCGATGTTTTCAGAACAACAGGATTTTCTTTGTCTCCCATATTTTCGTTTTTGTACTGCAGGACATGCCCCTTACCGTCACCACCATCGCGCATCCCGAGAACGCCGTGAGTAAAATTGTAATGGATGTGCCGGGTAATAAAACAAGCGGATTCCTGATATCCTGCCCATAGCTGCTGCTGCCGGGCACGTTTGTCTATAGTGCCGGACATGCTGAGGTGGACATGACTGTCCACCAGGGGGGGAGGATTGTGCAATGGGATAAATCCGTGACAAAATGTGGGTTTGGACAATTACTGCTGTCAAACCTGTCAATGGAGGTAATCTTGCCTCCTGTTACCTGCAGAAGCATTTTTTTTCTTAGGGGGCCGCCACTGCCGTCGATCAGCCAGCCCACATAAATATAATGAGGATTTTCCATAGTTATAGCCTTCGTGCAAAATGAGCATGTTAAAAAATGATTTTCTTGCGCATCGCACCTGTTTTTGCTCTACATAAATCAGTTTAATTTTATATAATAAATGATAACGACGGAAAGATACAAAAACAATCAGGGAATATAACATACTAGAACAGCTAGAGAATTTTCTTTTGAGTATTCAGGATAAAAGGAAAAACAGGGGAGCCGTTTCCGGCCCCCTGTCAGCAGACTGTTAGTCTATCGTATTAGAAAGGTCGAAGAGTCCAGATACCGCATGGACAGGTATCGGCGCAGAAACCGCAGGCAATGCATTTGGAGTCGTCGGATACATATTCATAATTAACGCCGTCTGCGCCGGGAACGATATCCCTGCGGTATATCGCATGCGTCGGGCACATGGTTTCGCAAAGATGGCAGTCGCGGCAGGAACCGCAACTCAGACAGCGGGTAGCCTGGTCTTCCTCGGTAAGTCCTTTGGAAGGTACAGGGCTGTAATGCTCGGTTGTCAGTGATTCATATTGAATCACTTTCATGGTAAAGGGTATCCAGCTTTCACCTTTAAGAGTTGTCACAATATACTCTGCCGTCCGCTTTCCGGCGCCCAGTGCATTAGTTGCCAGGCCCGGCTTTTCAACATCACCGACCGCTAGAATTTTGTCGTCGCTTGTCCGTCCGGCATCGTCAGTCTTGATCCAGGCTGCTCCGCCGACGGTGACAGTCTCAACCGAATCAGGCAGGAAGGTGAGCTTGGGAACATCACCGATGGAAATAATGACTGTCTCGGCAGGGTACAAAGTGCCGTCATCACCTACAAGTCCCTTATCGGTTACTTCCCGGGTCATAACGGGCCACTTGAAGGTTGCACCCAGCGCTTCCGCGGATTCTTTTTCCTTGCCGAAAGCAAGGGGTTTCTGGATATCCACCAGGGTGACCTGGTCAGCTCCAAGCCTGTAGGCTTCTGCAGCTACATCGCAGCCCACATTACCGGCGCCGATAACGACAACCTTTTTGCCCGTTTTCATCGGTTTTTTGCTTTTTGCCGCTTTCAGGTAATCAAGGGCAGGAATGACTTTATCGTGACCCGGAAAAGGAATGATTCGCGGCTGGTGTGTACCGACAGCGATGACCACATAGTCGAATTCCTTTTTCAGTTTCTCCATCTTGCCCTTGCTCATTGATACTCCGGTGTGAATGTTGATATTCGGTGTATCTTTAAACCGGTTGATTTCGCGCTCCCATACAGCACGGGGGAGTCGTTCCCAGGGAATGGTCTGGCTGAGCTTGCCGCCGATCTCCTGATTTTTTTCAAAAATATGGGCTTCGACACCATTTAATGCCAGGTGCCAGGCTACCGCCATTCCTCCCGGACCCCCTCCGATAATGGCCACTTTCTTGCCGGTCGGAGGCAGGGTTTTCGGCGGTTCTGCAGTGTTGACCGCCCTGCCTAGAACCGCAACATCAATGCTGAAGTCAACCGCCTTCCTGGAACAGTTTTCCATACAGAGGTTAGGGCATATGGTGCCGCAGACCGATGCGGGAAGAGGGGTGTAACGAAGAATCATCTCATATGCTTCGTCAAGTTTTCCGTCACGGATAAGCCGCAGTCTGTCAACTGTCGGTATATGTATGGGGCAGTAAAAAGTACAGGGAGCGGCAGAGTCGCGATTTACCCAGTGCGGCTTACGCCGTCTCAGATCTCCGGTCTCAATAACGCCGATAACACTTCGATCGAGATCCGGGGCCAGGTCGCGGAGGGGATCACCTCCGCCGAAGCCCTGGTCCCATATCCTTTTGCGGAATTCCTCCATCGGCATGGGCCCGGAAAACATCAGAGCCCGTTCCTGTGGAGAAATGGCTATGAGAAGTTTCCAATCGTCACGAACACTGAGTTCTTCAAGCAGTTCTTCTCGATCAATTGCCTTTAAAAATTCCGGCATCCGGTACATGAGCCATTGCCACTGCTCATCGTCAGGAGCAATCAGCTTGGCATTGGTTCGTGAATAGGTGTCATCGGTCGTGCCCCGATAGTAAATCGAACCGCCAACCATGCCGACACAAGGCCTGTAACCAAGGACATTGTCCGGATTTTTGGCATTAACGCCACAGACAACGCCAATGCCGCCGCAGTTAAACTCGGCAAAGGTGTCTCCAACAGATCCGAGCACCCACATTTCCGGTTTGGTATATTCCGGATTCCACTTTGTCATAGTCAGGCCGCGGGAACCAATGGAGCCGCCAATCATTACCCTGCCTGCAGCCATGGCATTACAGGCACCGTTTGTGGCATTGCCCTTAACAATAATATCTGCGCCGATATTGAGATAGCCGACATCATCGGATGTCGGTCCTTCACAAACGATTGTTGCCCCCGGTTGTCCCATACAGCCGAGCCGCTGGCCTGCAGGCCCTTTGACCTGGATATGAATGGGATGGTCGGGTGTACCGAGGCGTATGCCTATATTCTGCTGTCCATAGGATTCAAGAATAAGGGCCTCGGACAGAGCGGCAGCCTCTCTAACTTTTTCCTCAAAGATTTTCGAGGTTAAGCGGTTGCCGTTCTCATCCTTGCCGGAGACAGTTTTAATCTTTTTGCTAGCTTTGCTCATTGTATGTTGCTGTATGTAAAAATTTCAGTTTGAAGAGTAAGGACGTATCTAACAAACGTATTTAATCTGCAGAAGCTTGGCTGCGGCAGCGTCATCGATTCCCAATGCATCTGACATGCCGATGGGGAGGCTTTGTGAGCGTCCAAGCGGTGCCATGATCTTTTTCATTTCCGTTTTAATGGCCATAAAGGTATCCGCAACGCGCTGCGCAACCAGATCAGGATCAAGGCGACGGAAAAGTTTTTCATTCTGACTTGTAATGCCTTTCGGACAAAGGCCGACATTGCAGACATTGCAGCGGTTCATTTCATTGCCCAGACAGCCGGCAGATGTCTGCATCATATATTTGCCGATATGAACTCCCGAGGCTCCAAGCATAATGAGCGCCATGCCGTTCTGGGTCACATTACCGTTTTTGCCGACACCGCCTGCCGCAAAGAGCGGAATTTCGTTCTGTCTGCCCTGGGCAACCAGGTCGAGATAGCACTCACGAAGGTTAGAGGCAATGGGATGTCCGGTGGCATCCATGCTGACATTGTATGCAGCACCGGTGCCGCCGTCTATACCGTCAATCAGCAGGGCGGAGGCGTACGGATTACGTACCAGATTGTTCAGTACGGATTTGGCCGATGTGGAGCCTGATATCTTGGGATAAACAGGAACCCGGAATCCAAATGCCATTGACAGGGTCTGGATCATTTTCATGACACTTTCCTCGATGGAGTAGAGCGTCTGATGAACCGGAGGCGAGGGAAGGTCTACGCCTTCCGGGACACCACGAAGCCTGGCAATCAATTTGGATACTTTGAACCACATAAGGAGTCCGCCGTCGCCGGGTTTTGCACCCTGACCGTACTTGATCTCAATGGCAGCAGGATCACACTGCATTTCCGGAATTGCCCGGATGATTTCATCCCAGCCGAAATAACCGGAGGCAATCTGCAGGATAATGTATTTCAGGAAAGGACTTCTCAGAACCCATGGCGGAACACCACCTTCACCGGTTGCCATGACCACCGGAATACCGAGTACTTCATTACAGTAGGCAACGCCTTGCAACAGGCCGAGCCACATGTTGGGTGACAGTGCCCCGAAAGACATGGAACCGATTATAAAGGGAAAAATCTCCCGGGTCGGAGGTATCCATTCACCGGCTGCCTGCCGTCTCAGGTATTCCTCTGGAGAAAGGACCCTGCCCAGAATCGTGTTGGTGTTGAATTCATGGCGGCCGGCATCAAGTGCCGGGTCGGTGAGCATGGAGATTCTGTTGAAACAGATCTTGTCGAGAATCGTCCGGCCGGGAAGGTTGCGTCGTCCGCCGCGCTTCCATGCCTCGCCTTTCTGTTGCATGTGAAATAAGGAGCGGTTTTCGTTGGTGTTCGGTACCGGACCGATCGCCTCATTGGGACAGACCATTGAGCACATGCCGCAGCCGATGCATTTGTGCTCTATCCTCGTCCGCTGGCGGATTCCGACGAAGGTGCGGTATTCATTGCCGCGTTTTTTCTGCAGGATATCAAGTTTGGGCACCCTCTGGCGCCGGTACGTCAGGTAAATGGCTTGAACCGGGCAGACGGATGTACACTGTCCGCAGAGGGTACAGCGATCCTCACGGTGTTTAATTATCCAAGGCAGATCGTGATATGTTAGGCTGCTTGGGGAAGTACAAACTGATCGAACTGAGACCATATTACCATCTCCTTACGGTCTGGAGGAATAATTACTGTGTGTTCTCTCATTGGTTGAAAATCCAGTGAGCGATCCCGGTCGGGAATCATGGCATCCACCCCGCATATTTCAGAGGCAATTGCCCATACTCCAGGCTTGCCTCCGATTGTGGCCGGACGAAGTTTTTTGTGATCCATAACCAGCATGCAGGTTTCGTCAGGCAGTGTGCCGATGACTGCATTGGGGCCGTCAATAATGAGACGGCGGCAGGCTGCCCGCAGACCTTTGAGAAAATCGCCCTGAGGATGATTGTCGAGCTCTTCAGTTTTGAGAGGGGTTATAACGTGTTTGTAGGCCTCTAGCGGGAGTTTGAGGCGTTTTACAACGTAATGCAGAATGTGGGTAAAGACCTCTGAATCGCTCTGGTAGCCTGTGTATCCGGGTATCTGCTTTCCGGAAAGCCATTCTTTGATCGGAATAAAGGCAGTATTTTCGCCATTGGTCATGCTGGCTATTCCCTGGATAAAGAAGGGATGACAGGCATAGAGGTTGA
>Ga0224507_10000322_pt1 | contig 19158 bp, 17 predicted proteins | sample SF_Jan12_sed_USG_3_FD_170159 | JGI IMG/M metagenome (GOLD analysis project Ga0224507, IMG submission 170159) | Sediment microbial communities from San Francisco Bay, California, United States - SF_Jan12_sed_USGS_13 | ecosystem: Environmental > Aquatic > Marine > Sediment | place: USA... | reverse complement strand
CAGCGTCGTGCGCCCTGCCGTAGCGCCGATCAAAAAGCCGCGCGACTGCATATCGCCGCCCGCCCAGATAAAGTCGCCAATGCGCTGGAAACCGAACATCGAATAATAGATATAGAACGGCACCATTTGCGTATTGTGATTCGAGTACGCGGTGCCGGCTGCGAGCCAGGAACAGAATGCACCTGCTTCGTTGATGCCTTCCTCGAGAATTACGCCCTTCTTGTCCTCTCGGTAGTACATGAGTTCGCCGGCATCTTCAGGCTCATACAACTGCCCTTTCGATGCGTAGATGCCGAACTGCCGAAACATACCCTCCATGCCGAACGTGCGTGCTTCATCGGGCACGATCGGCACGATGTGTTTACCGATCTGCTTGTCTCTCGCGAGCGCGGTCAGCATGCGCACGAACGCCATCGTCGTCGATGCTTCACGCTCACCGGTGCCATCGAGCTGCGTCTTGAACATCTCAAGCTCCGGGACTCGCAACGACGCTGCCCTTTTGCGTCGCTGCGGCACGTGACCACCCAACGCCTGCCGCCGCTCAAGCAAGTACTCGAGTTCCGCGCTGTCCGCAGCAGGCTTGTAGTACGGCACGCTTTCGATGTCCTTGTCGGACACCGGGATATTGAAGCGATCGCGCATCTGCTTCAGCGCCTCGAGATCAAGCTTCTTCTGCTGGTGCGCCGTGTTCTGCCCTTCGCCGGCTCCGCCCATACCGAAGCCTTTGACCGTCTTCGCCAGGATGATGGTCGGCTGGCCGGTGTGGCGTACGGCAGCGTCATACGCCGCGTACATCTTGATCGGATCGTGGCCGCCACGATTTAGCCGCCAGATTTGCTCATCCGGCATGTTGGCGACCATCTCGGCAGTCTCGGGATGCTTTGCAAAAAACTGCTCGCGCACATAGGCGCCGTCTTTCGACTTGTAGTTCTGATATTCACCGTCGACGGTCTCTTCCATGATACGCCGCAGGTGGCCGTTCTGATCCCTGGCCAGAAGCGGGTCCCATCGTCCGCCCCAGATCACCTTGATGACGTTCCAGCCGGCGCCACCGAACGCCGCTTCGAGTTCCTGAATAATCTTGCCGTTGCCCCGCACCGGTCCATCGAGGCGCTGCAGGTTGCAATTGACAACAAACACAAGGTTGTCGAGGCCTTCGCGGACGGGCATCGTGATGGCGCCCATCGACTCGGGCTCGTCCATCTCGCCGTCGCCGAGGAAAGCCCACACCTTGCGGTCGGACGGCGCCACCATTTCCCGATTCTGCATGTAACGCATGAAGCGTGCCTGGTAGATCGCCATCATCGGGCCGAGGCCCATTGACACGGTGGGAAACTGCCAGAAATCCGGCATGAGCCACGGGTGCGGGTATGACGACAGGCCGCCACCGCCGACCTCGCGCCGGAAGCGATTCAGATCGTTTTCGTTCAGCCGTCCCTCGAGATACGCGCGCGCGTAGATTCCCGGCGACGAGTGCCCCTGTATGAACACCATGTCACCGCCGTGCTCCTCGGTCGGCCCTCGCCAGAAATGATTGAAGCCAACCTCGTACATCGTGGCACACGATGCGTAACTCGAGATATGACCGCCGTACTCGGTGCTCTTGCGATTGGCTTGTACGACCATGGCCATTGCGTTCCAGCGCAGATAGGCCTCGATGCGGCGTTCCAGCGATCGATCGCCCGGATACTCGGGCTGACGGCCCGTGGCAATCGTGTTCAGGTAGGCCGTATTCGGGCTGTAGGGCAGATAGGCACCCGAACGACGCGCGAAATCGATCATCTTATTGAGCAGGAAATGTGCCCGCTCGGGACCGTGCTGTCCCAGCACCGAATCGATTGACTCGAGCCACTCGCTCGTCTCGATCGGATCAATATCATCAAATGGATTGAATCGGCTCATAAATCATTCACAATAGGATTACCGAGATGTGCACCGGACCGTGCAATTCGGCCTTCGGGCGCGTCATATTCGGCGTTTGTGCCTTGTCGGTCAAGCACTTAACAAAGGTTTCCACAGCATGCAAAACACATTGCCGGATTCTCGCGGGCCTCGCTGCACGCAGCGGCCCGGGCGGGTCGATTCTAAAGGTCTTGCGGCAATTGATCAGTTACTTCTGATTCTACCGACGCGAGCGCCGGCGGCCCTGTGGCGCCGGATTCCACAGGGCAGCAAATTGCAGGCGCTGCTCAGGAAACGATCGAGCGGCGACGTTCCAGCCTTGCAGACGCGACTCGCGAACAAACGGCAGACTCTGGTCGTAGCTGCCAGGACTGCTGCGGGTACCGGCGCGTTTGACCGCTTGACACTGGCCCGCAAACTCGTCGCGGCGGCGACGACTGAAAAAGCCGGCAATCTCGGCATCCTCGTCGTGGGCTTTGACACCGAGGAGCAGCACGCCTTGTGCGATGCTGGAGTTGCCGCCGCCCTCGCGGCCGGCTTCAACCTGCCCGAATTCAAGAGCCAGAACTCGCCTCAGAGGATCCGCAGTATTTGCGTCCTGGGGCTCAACGAGAAAATCGACCTGAGCCGGACAGTCGCCGAGGCTGAAGGCAATAACCTGGCTCGCTGGCTCACTGCCTTGCCGCCTAACAAGCTCGATGCCGTCAATTATGCTGCCGCACTCAAGGATCTGGCCAAGGATAATGGCTGGCAATACAAGCGATTTACGACCAAAGATCTTGAGAAGCTTGGCGCGGGCGCGTTTCTGGCCGTCGCTCAGGGCAATGACAATGACAGCGCGTCGATCGTTCGCCTACGCTATCGGCCGCTCAAGGCGAACGTCGCGCCAGCCCTGAGCCTGGTTGGCAAGGGCATCATTTTCGACACGGGCGGCACGAACCTCAAACCGTTCTTGTCTATGCTCGGCATGCACGGTGACATGCAGGGCAGCGCCGTGGCGGTAGGCACATTTCTGGCTATATCCGCGCTGAAACTACCTATCGCCGTGGACTGTTGGATCGCGATCACCGAGAATCGGACCGGGCCGAGCGCCTACAAACCGCAGGATGTCGTTACGGCCGCCAACGGCAAGACAATCCAGACGGTTCATACCGACGCCGAGGGCCGCATGGTGCTCGCCGATACGTTGACCTTCGCGAGTCGCGAGAAGCCCAAACTCATCATCGACTACGCCACCCTGACCGGGTCGGTGATCAGTGCCATCACGACCCGCTACAGCGGCGTCTTCACAAATCGCGCTGACTGGCACCCCCGACTCAAGCGTGCGGGCCAGAATTGTGGCGAGCGCGTTTGGCCGTTCCCGATCGGCAAGGAGTTTCTTGAGGATCTCAAGAGCGATACTGCTGACATCCAGCAGTGCTCGGCAAAAGCACGTGGCGACCATATCCTCGCCGCCAGTTTTCTCGCCGAGTTTATCGAGAACGATACGCCGTGGATTCACATCGATCTTGCCGCCGGCAACCGCAAAGGTGGACTCGGGCACATTCCGACTGAGGTCACGGGCTTCGGAGTACGTTACACAATGAGTCTGATCCTGGACGATCATATTCTTCGAGCAGACCACTAGGTGAGCGACAAGCCGTCAATGGCGGACCGCTTTCGCGGTTTTCTGCCAATCGTCGTCGACGTTGAAACTGGCGGCTTCAACGCAAAGACCGACGCATTGCTCGAGATCGCGGCCGTGTTTGTCGACTACGGCGACGGCGGCATACTGACGCGCGGTGAGACTATTCGTTACCACGTCAAGCCGTTCGAGGGCGCGAACATGGATCCGGCGTCACTTGCCGTAAACGGCATCGACCCGCATCACCCTCTGCGTCCTGCCATTGACGAGCGCGATGCCTTACAGCGTATTTTCCGCGAGGTCCGCCGTGCTGTCAGAGACAATCGCTGTCAACGTGCGATTCTCGTCGGACACAACGCGGCGTTTGACCTGGGGTTTCTCAACGAGGCGATCGAACGCTCTGCAATCAAGCGCAACCCGTTTCATCCGTTCAGTTGTTTTGATACAGCAACTCTTTGCGGCGTCGCATTTGGACAAACGGTCCTCGCACGCGCGGTTGCGGCTGCAGGATTCGAATGGGAAGAAGAGTCAGCTCACTCGGCCGCCTACGATGCCGAGATTACCTGTGACCTGTTTTGTGAGATTGTGAACCGGTTTCAGTCGGTGTACGAATCGAACGCCTAAGCTGCAATTTTGTCCAGCAACTCTTTCAGCTCGCCCGAGTGATACATCTCGATGACGATGTCACTGCCGCCGATCAGCTCTCCTTTGACATAGAGCTGCGGAAACGTTGGCCAATTCGAATAAGCCTTCAGGCCTTCCCGTATTTCTTCGTCTTCAAAAATATTCACAAAAGCAAACGGTTTACCGATCGCATTCAGTGCGGCAACGGCCTGACCTGAGAACCCGCACTGGGGAAAATCGGGCGTTCCCTTCATATACAACAGAATGTCGTGTGACTTCAGTTGCTCTTCGATTCTGTTATTCACATCCACGCTTTTGTGCCTCTTTCTCGCTTTCTGAACAATTATCCTGCCCGCCTGAATCGGCTGCACCGCCGACCAGCATGGCCGTACAGCCCGACAGCGTCACAATCATGACCAGCAAAACCAATAATCGCATCGATCAACTCCTTGACTGCCGCGATTGTACCCAGTTATTTGCGGGGATTCCCGCTTAGCCTTGAGAGATTTTGGGATAAATTCGCCAATTGTTCTAAAATAGGGGCCAATAATTACAATCAGTCAGGGAGAAACAAGCATGAATCCATTGAATTCCGTCGCCGGAACGATTATTGGTGGCATCATTCTCGCCGTAGTCATTGGCCTCGCGACGATGGGGGTCTCGTTCAATACTGGAAGCTTCATAATTTGGGTGCATGTGATGGCCGGCATTACCTGGATCGGCCTTCTGTACTATTTCAATTTCGTACAGGTCCCGGCACTCGGCGAGGCCGCCAGCGACGAGGGTGGTCCGGGAGGCGCCGGCATCACAAAGTACGTGGCTCCGCGTGCGTTGTGGTGGTTCAGATGGGGCGCCCTGCTCACGTGGCTATCAGGTGCCGCATACTTGGCTCACTTACGCATTTTTGACGATGCATTCGCCCTGGGACTAATGGGCGAAAACGTAAACACGCAGGCGATGATCATCGGCATCGGTGCATGGCTGGGCACGATTATGCTGTTCAATGTCTGGGTTTTGATCTGGCCAAACCAGAAGAAAATTCTCGGCATGGTCGAAGCAAGTGCCGACGAGATCGGAAAAGCACGTAGGGTTGCGTTCCTTGCGTCACGAACGAATACATTGCTCTCCATACCTATGCTTATGAGCATGGTCGGATACGGCCACGGCGGCTTTTTTGTGTGATCGGATAATTTCCGATACTTCTATCGAAGCTTGACGACCGCCCGCCGGTGTACTCAGCGGGCGGTGATCCTGGTCGAACTGCTGGGACCCGGCTTCGATCTTGATGTTGATGTCGCGTTGAAAGCAGGATCTGACCGCCGGTCGTGGCATTGGTGATGCCTCATAAGCCGCATTGATGACGGATTTGTGAATTTGCGCGTCATCCGTGCGTTTGGCAATACCAACATCCATGACTTCCCCGCGAAAATTCTGTTTGACCAGTACTGTGCACTGGATGCTGGTGTCCCCATACGGAACTTTCCAGCTCTCATACCGTTTCGTAGGAATCTCACCCAGGTAATTTTCGAAATCCACCGCGGTACATTCGCGCGGCTCATCCTGCGCTATCGCCGCAGACGCCAGCACCAAGATCGCAAGCAATTTGCAATTGACCCGCAGAATCATCGCTTCAGGCGACGGCCCGCGTAACGCGCTTGGGCTCTGAGACGCCGTAGCCCTGCGCGTAGTCGACGCCCATGCCGCGCAGCATAGTGATGATTTCTTCGTTCTCGGCAAACTCCGCAATCGTCTGTTTGCCGGTAAGGTGCCCGATCTCGTTGATCGAACGCACCATCTCGCGGTCGATCGGATCATGCAGAATCTCTTTGACAAAGCTGCCATCGATCTTGAGGTAGTCGACAGGAAAATGTTTGAGGTAGCCGAATGACGACAAGCCCGTGCCGAAATCGTCCAGCGCAAACTTGCAGCCCAGTTCTTTCAAAGCATTGATAAACCGATTGGCCTGAGAGTAGCTCGCGATTGCGGCGGTTTCCGTGATCTCGAAGCAGATCTTCGTTGCGTCCAGACCGCTCATCTGAAACTGATCGACGACGAAGGGTAGAAATTTTTCATCGCCGAGGCTCTGCCCGGACAGATTTATCGAACACAACGACAGGCGCTCGCGTTCATCGGCCTCGGAAACCAGCCAGCGAAACGCGCTGCGGATTACCCAACGATCGATGTTGGGCGTAATGCCGTAGCGCTCCGCTGCCTCGATAAACAGCCCGGGCGCGATAATGCCGCCTTGCTCGTCGCGCATGCGCAGCAGAATCTCGTAATGCGCACCCTCTTCGTCCGCCTGCAAGGGCTGAATGGTCTGCCGAAACAGCTCGAAGCGGTTCTCCTCGAGTGCGTTGTTGATGCGAGCAGCCCACTGCATTTCGCGTCGTCTGCGCATCAGGTCGATATCATTTTCCTGGAAGCTGTGGATGCGATTGCGTCCCGCTTCCTTGGCCGCCGCACACGCGTTATCGGCGGCGCTTAGCAGCGCCGCAACGTCTTCATTGTCCGCCGAAACCGGCACAACGCCAATACTGACGCCCAGCCTGAAGCTGCGGTCGTCCCACATAAACTTGTACTCGCTAATCGCCACGCGCAATGATTCCGCCGTCTGCATGGCCTCTTCCAGCGAGCAACTTTCGAGGAGCACGCCAAACTCATCGCCACCAAGACGCGCCAGCGTGTCACGCCAGCGAATCTTCGACTTCAGCAACGCACCGAGCTGCCCAAGCAGCGCGTCGCCGGCACTGTGGCCACAGGAGTCATTCACGATCTTGAACTGATCGAGATCGAGATAGCACAAAGCGTAGGATGTCTCGCGGGCCTTGGCGCTCTTGAGCGCGCGCTCCAGTCTATTCTCAAACTCACGCCGATTGACGAGCCCCGTCAGGATGTCGTGGCTCGCGTGATAACTGAGCCGTCGATTCAATTCGCGCGACTCGCTGACGTCATGGAATACAAGCACTCCGCCGGTCACGTTGCCTTTGCCATCGCGGATTGGCGAAGCGGTGCACTCGATATAGAGCTCATTGCCGTCGCGGCGAATCAGCAGGGTGGGACGCACCGACTTGATCGACCGATTGCGCCGGATTGAAACTGCGAGCGGGTTTTCCAGCGGCTCGCACGTTTCTTCATGAAAGCCGCGGAAAATCTCATCGATTGGGCGGCCGCTCGCGTCATCAACCTTCCAGCCGGTCAATTCCTCCGCTACCGGATTGACGTACTCCGCATGGCATTCTGCGTCGGTGGTGATGACACCGTCACCGATCGACTGCAAGGTGATTTGCGCGCTTTCTTTTTCACGAAACAGCGCTTCTTCGTACAGCTTTCGCTCCGTGATATCGACCTCGACACCGAGTAAGCGCACCAGGCGACCGTTTTCGTCGAGCACTGCCTTGGCGCGGCTGCTCATCCAGCGCCAGTCACCATTTTGGTGCTTCATTCGGTGGACGGACTCGAAAAACGGTGTTTTGCCCTCGAGATGCTGTCGCATCTTGGATTGTACGCGCGACATGTCGTTTGGATGCACCAGGTGATACCAATCGAGCAGCACGTCTTCTTCGTCGAGGTCGTAGCCGAGCATGGATTTCCAGCGCCTCGAGAGATTGATGCGTTTGGACTCACCGTCAAAATCCCAGATGCCGTCATTTGCGGTGGCAGCGACGAGCTCATTGCGCTCGTTCATTTCGTTCAGTACTGCACGATCTTCCGCCCGCTCGAGACCAGTCGCCAGTGACGCGCCGATCAGCTTGAGCAACAGATGCAGATTTGCGTCCCAACTGTCGACCGGGTGCTCATTGGCCAGTGCAAGAAAACCGGCAATCTCGTCACGTACCGAGAAACCGATCATCAGAATAGAGCCGATATGCAACTCCGACAGCCGTTCCAGTTCAGCTTTGGAATTCCTGGAGCCCTTCAGCGTGTCGGCTACTTCTACGACCCGCAGATGACCGAGGCGCTTGCGCAGCCAGGGCCAATTGTCTATCGCCTCTCCGCTGAGCACCGCAGGCTTGCACTGGGCGAAACCGCCAGTCGTAGAGATGACCTTATCGAATTCCGTACCGTCCGCCGAGATCAGCGCAATAAATGCGGCATCGCAGCCAGCCGCATCGGGCAGCTCATCGATATGGGCCTGCAGTTGTTCGTGGACGGAGTCCGGGTCGAGATCGAGAAGGCCGACGGCGATTTTGGTTTGAAGCGCGTCGGCGGCACCGCGGTTGCGGGTTCCGGCTCGCGGTCTGCGATACCGGATACTGCTTGCGTCAACGGTATTAGGCGGATTGCTCACTAGACATAAGTTCCGTACCCAAACGGGTGTGCCGTACGGGAAAGGATTGTGACATGTCGCCGCGGGAATACAAGGTAAGTCGCTGTATTTTTTTACGTTATTTCAGAAATCGCCCTTTGAAGTCAACGGTTTGGCGTCGCCCCCGTTAAAGACCATGTAATCGGACAAACGCGAACAAGGAGAGACGCATGAACTTCGCAACCATTGGGCGCACGACTCTGTTGCTGACCGCCCTGATACTCACCGCCTGCGGCGGAGGTGGCAACACCTCCTCGAATAACGTCCCGGGCCCCACCGTCACCTGCAACCCGAACGATTCCGCGACATTTGATGAGTGTGGGACGGTTCTGATTGGCTTCACGGATGCCGATGGTGATTTTCTAAACTACACGGTCGATGTGCTGTCACTGACGCTCGAAACGGCGGATGGCAGGACTGTCGAAGTAATGCCAAACCAGACCCGCACGAACTTCACCGACTACGTTGACCTGACCGAACTCGTAAGTGCGGCTGTTGTGCCGCCCGCAACCTACGTTGCCGGCACGATCAGCCTCGATTATGACAACGCCGAAGTTTATGTGGAGGTGGACGGTGCCGCTAAAGAGGCCGTCGTCACGGATCTCACCGGCGCCCGGCTTGCGCAGACCGATCTGAAGATCGTTTTGTCGAACCGTGACCAATTGACCGTGACGAAACGCCGCGCCCACCTGCTGCAACTCGACTTCGATCTCGCGGCATCGCATGACGTCGATGTCGTGCCGACACCGGCAACCGCTGCCTCAGCGCAGTTCATCGCCGCTGAGGTGCATCCGGTCGACGAGAAGGATATTCGCGTACGCGGACCGTTGCTTGCAGTCAGCGAGGACGAGATGAGCTACACCATTGCCATTCGTCCGTTCCATGACCGCGCCAGCGACTTCGGGCGCTTCAAGATCTACGTGACGAATGACACTGAGTTCGAGGTTGACGGTGCCATGTGGGTAGGCGTCGATGGCCTGCGGGCACTTAATGCTGCGGGTCAGGGCACGCCGACCATTGCCAGGGGCACCCTGAATGTAACCGAACGTAAGTTCACTGCCGACCTCGTGCTTGCGGGTTCGAGCGTACCGGGCAACGACCGTGACGCAGTTGTCGGTAATATCATCAAACGCCAGGGCAACTTCCTGACGGTTCGTGGCGCGACCATCATTCCGCGGGCTTTATCGGTCGGTCGTCCGGTGCATTTCCACGATGACGTGGTCGTCGAAGTCGGTCCAAACACGAAAGTGTTCAAAGACGGCTATCGCCAATCCGACTTGAGCATTGAAGCGCTGTCAATCGGTCAACGTGTGACGATTCGCGGTAACCAGCCCACGCCGACGACCGATGCACTGGCACCGCAGATCCTGTTCGACGCCACTCAGGGGGCCGTGCGCATGCACGTCACGCACCTGTCAGGCATCGTCAACACGGTAATGACAGGTCAGACGGATATCACGCTGCACTCGATCGATCGTCGTCGCGTCGGAATCTTCGACTTCTCGGGCACCGGACCGACACCTTTGGACGATGCCGATCCAAATGATTACGAGATTCGGACGCACAGCCTGTCGCTGGCGGACTTCTCGACCGGCAAGCCGATCGTTGCCTGGGGTTTCCCGACCGCATTCGGTATGGCACCGCCTGATTTCACGGGTCGTACCCTTATCGACTACACGGATGTTCGCAGCGCACTCGGCGTTGGCTGGGGCGCGGCAGGGACGATGGCCGCGTTTACGAGCATGGGGACCAACGGCCTGATTCTGAACAACCAGAACCGGGATATCGATCAACGTCACTACATCAAGCAGGGTCCGGTCCTAATCGACCTGACATCGCTTGACACCGACACGGCGATCGTTCCACGCGAGACCGGGCGTATGCTGTTCTCCATCAAGTCACAAGACAGCCTGCGTCTGTATTCACACTGGGATGACTTTGTCGGCGACCTGATCAATAGCTACACCGGTGCGACAACCGCACGATCGATGTACGCCTATGGCAAGTACGACGTTGATACCAACGTCTTTATAGCCTACAAACTCGGCGTCTACCTTCTGGAGCCCTGATGACGAAGTGAAGTTGTTCTGAATCCCCCGCGGTTCCACTTCTGCGGCTCAATTGCCCCGCATCGCAAGATGCGGGGCTTTTTTGTTGCCCGGTTGCATGTTCTATCCAACCGTCGTGACCACGGCCTATACAACTTCAAGACCAGTTTCTTGTCCGTTCGCATAAGCACCAGTCGGCGATCGGCGACAGATTGATTTCTGTATCAATTTAGGGACAATGTGTGTGTCCTCGGATCCCGGAGATTCGGAATGCGCTTCGTTTGGCGACTCAAGCAAGTTTGGGCCGTATTGACATGTACGCTCGCAATTGCAGCGTGTCCGGCCACCCCCACCGTACCGCCCGAAGAGAACCTCATCCTCAAAGGCGAAAAACTATTTTTCAATGAGACGTTCGCAGGCAACGGCCGTACCTGCGCAACTTGCCACCGAGCTGAAGACAATTTCGCGCTGTCACCGCGCTTCATCGAAACATTGCCGCCCGACGACCCATTATTCGTCGCCGAATTTAACCCGGATCTTGCGGAAAATTTCGAAAACCCGCGGTTAATTCGCGAGCTGGCGGTGATACTCGAAAACCAGGACGGATTCGATGATTTGGCCAACGATTTCAACATGCGTGGAATTCCGCATACGCTCGCATTACGCACGTCTGTCGTTAGCGCTACTGGGCCGCAAACTGGGTGGTCGGGTGACGGTTCACCTGGCGATGGTTCAATACGATCCTTCGCGGTCGGCGCAGTCATACAACATTTCCCGAAAACGCTAAATCGCGTCGCAGACGTTGATTTCAGGCTGCCGACGGACGATGAACTGGACGCACTCGAAGCATTTCAGTTGTCTCTCGGCCGACAAGAGGACCTGTCGCTGCCGTTGCCGCTCAAAGGAACGGTTGCCGCCAGAGGCCAGGAAATATTTATTGATCGGTCGCTTGGCAAATGTAATGCCTGCCACTTCAATGCGGGCGCCAACGGCGACCCATCGATCTTCGGTCCCACTGCCGGCAATCTGAACTTCGATACCGGCGTCGAGGACCTTCCCGACCAGCCCGCGGATTTGACGGGCGAACTCGTACCGCCCGACGATGGCCTGGGCAGTCCTGGCAGCGGCGAGTTTAATACGCCGCCGGTCGTTGAGGCAGCGGACACTGGGCCGTTCTTTCATAACAATTCGGTTGAGACGATCGAAGGTGCCGTAGCTTTCTACAACGGTGATGCGTTTAACAATTCACCGGCTGGCCAATTGGTGGCCGGGGCAACGGGCGGCGGTATCAACCTGGATGCCACACAAATCGTCGCCGTGGCGGCGTTCCTGCGTGTTATCAATGCACTTGAGAATATCCGCGCCGGTGACGAACTGCTTGATCGGGCCTTTCCGGTGTTTCGAATTGACCGCGAATATCAAACGTCACTGATCAGGCGGGCCGGTTTTGAAATCGAGGATAGCGTCGAAGTCCTCGCTGGTGCCGGGCTACACGCGGCAGCGGTCACACTGCTCCGCAAGGCCCATTCGCTCGCGCAGGAATCCTTAGAATACACCGGTCAACGACGTCGGCAACTCGTTGATGATGCCCGGGTGCAGCTTAACAGTGCAAAAATACGGATGGTCGAACTATGAGCAATCGATTTTTCAGAGACTGCTTCTTTTTGACTTGCCTACTCGTCTTATCTGGAAGTGTTCAGGCGCAGCAAACGACAGAGCGGTATATTCCAATCGGCAAGTCTCCCGGCGTTGCCGATACAGATACGGTCATCGGCGAAATTATCGGAGTCGATTACGAAACACACAGTATGGAAGTCCGAGATTCCGTGGGAGTCAAGACCGTTAGGATGATTGAGTCCACCCGATACTTCCTGGATCGCACAAAATACAAACGATCGAACCAATCCGCTACGATGCAAGATTGCAGAGTCGGGAGCAAAGTCGAAGTGAAATTGCGTTCCGATGACATGGTCGACTGGGTCAAAATCGAATCCGAGTAAATCATCCTGTTAGATGAATGCCGTCTGATAATCACGCCATCGGCAACTTCAGGTCGTTGCGTGCAGGTCGGCGAGATAGGCCTGCACCTGCCCACGCAGTGCAGCTTCTTCGTCCTCCCAACGCTGCATGGCAGCCTGCACGCGCGGGTCCGCGACAATCTCCCTAAACTGCGGCAGGACAAGGGTCTGTTGCCAGTCCAGATGCATCGCGACCGATCGCGTGAAGACCTTTGCCAACGCAACTTCAATCGCCTGTTCGACCTCACCGCGCAACGCCAGCACCTCAAATCGCATCGCCGGATCCTGCTCAAGATCGAAACCGTATGACGACGCTCCCTGCAGCATCATATCGAGCCTCTGCAGCAGTTCCTCGCGTGGTAATGAGACGAACCAGGCATCGAATGCCATGTATTGCGCGCGACGATATTTGAGGGGCACAGATTCGGCGCGGAAATCGAGAATGCCCGGCGCCTGTCGTTCCATCCACGCTATCTCCGCGGCGACTGTGCCGCGAGTGGCGGCGACCCGTAGCAAGTATTGTACGGCCCTGCTAAATGCAAATTGCCGATCGTCGATGTCGTCCTCGATCGCGCGCCGTGCGCTCCGGATGCTGGCCTCCTCGTCACCGCTGTTGATCGCGCGTAGCAATTCGATTCCGTAGGCCATCTCGCTCGTTGGCGCAATTGCCATGACGCGATCACGAAAGTCATCACCGGCTTCGAACAATTCCAGCTGATACAAAAACGCAGCGAGCATGCCGGGGAGTTCATGATCCTTGGGGTCCGTCTCAAGCGCCCGCAGAAAATTTTGTACAGCACCAGCGCCATCTCCCAGCTGCAGATTTACTTTTCCAAGGTGAAGGTAGGCATTTGGCTGCGCAGGCTCTATCTCGAGCGATTTCTCGAGCGAAGCCTTCGCGCTGTCCCAATCCTCGAGACGAGCGAACAGCGTGCCGAGCTCGTAATGGATTTGCGGATTAAAGGGATCGCGCCGCAGCGCGTCCCGCAGTATCGGCACCGACCTCTCGAACTGCTGTGTTCCGTGGTAGGCGCGAAGCAGCAGGAGCCTGGGCTGCAGCTCGCCTGGTGCTTTGGCGACGATAGCCTCCAACTGGCCTGCAAGATCGGATATGCCCTTCAGATCACCCTCAGTCGCTTGCAGCATGGCCTTTGCATACAGATTGAATGCGCGCGCGACGACATCGTCAGGACGTTCAGCCAGCACCTGATCGGACAGCGCTTTGACCGCCATATTCACTTCACGACTGTCCAGCAATCCGGTCTCGCTTTGCGCGACATAGTTGGCCGCAAGCTCTGTCTTCGCATCCAAAAAACCCGGATCGATAATCAGCGCGCCCTTTAACAGGTTTTCCGATGCTTGCAGGCCGCCGTACGAGTACGTCACGCGCTCCTTTCGCGCCTGCAAATAGAGGTCATAGGCATCCGGATCTGTCGTGTTGACGCCGGCGAGCTTGCCGCGTCCGCCCGCACCGAGTAGTGAATGGGACAGTGCATAACCGACTTTCTCAGCGATCTCGTCCTGTACGCCGAAGATGTCGTCGAGCGTGCGATCGTAGCTCGACGACCATATGTGAAAGCCGTCGGAGGCACGAATGAGCTGTGCTGTAACACGCACGCGATCCCCGACTCGCTGTACGCTGCCCTCCAGGACATGGGCGACCTCAAGCGCAGCGGCAATTTGCTGGACGCTGATGTTCTTGCCCTTGAATGCAAAGCTAGAGGTTCGTGCGGCAACCTTGAGGTCTGGTACCTGCGTAAGCATATGCAACAGGGTCTCAGTCAAGCCGTCCGAAAAGTACTCGTTGTCCTTGTCGTTGGACATGTTGACGAACGGCAACACGGCGACAGAGGCATCACTTACCGCAACTTCAACAGGCGCGCTGTCATCGCCAGTTTGCCGCGCACTAAATAGCCCAACAAAGACGATCAGAATCACGACTGACGTGACCGTAATATAATCCAGTTTCTTGCCTGTCTTCGTCGTGATTATTTCGTCACGCTCGACTTCGCGCTCTCGCTTGATGCCCTCCGAGGTTAATTCGTAAAACCAGGAGAAGACCACGGCCGGAATAAACCCGAACGCAAAAATCAGAATGACTGCCCGTGCCGCCCAATCCGGCGCCCCGAGCGTCGGCAGGATCGTCGTAAGAACTTCGGTTAATAGCCAGCCAACGACCAGATAAGCAGCCGCAACGCGAAACACGTTGCGGCGTCTGAGTTCGGCAACCAGGGACATCAGGGCACTCTGCAATTGCGCGTAGAAACAAAGACTACACGATACTTAGATGCGTAACCGGCGGCAAAGGTTTCGCTTGAGTAGTACGATATTGTCCTCCGACGCCTCATAACAGAGCGAAAATGACAACAATCGTCAAAGTTGCAGCAATTCCCGGCGACGGCATTGGCACCGAAGTCATGCCCGAGGGCATGCGCGTGCTCGAGGCTGCGGGCAGCAAGCACGGCATCAGCTTCGACTGGCAGGAATTCGACTGGTCTTGCGCGGCGTATCTGAAGACCGGCCGGATGATGCCCGCAGACGGCATCGAGCAACTCCGCAGCTTCGACGTGATCTATCTCGGCGCCGCAGGGTTTCCTACCGTCCCGGATCATATCTCGCTTTGGGGGCTGCTGATTCCAATCCGTCGGGAATTCGATCAGCACATTAACCTGCGGCCCGTGCGCCTGTTCGATGGCGTGCCGTGCCCGCTCATCGGTCGCAAAGCGGGTGATATCGATTTCTACGTCGTACGCGAAAATGTTGAAGGCGAATATTCGACGATCGGTGGCATCGAGAATAAGGGCACCGATGAAGAAGTCGTAACTCAGCAAAGCGTATTCACTCGCCGCGGTGTCGATCGTGTATTGAAATACGCATTCGACCTGGCACAAAGTCGACCGGCCAAACATCTGACCTCCGCAACGAAGTCCAACGGCATCGTCCACACGATGCCGTATTGGGATTCACGCGTAGAAGAGATGGCGAAGAGCTACCCGGACATCGAGGTCGACCAGTATCATATCGATATCTTGACCGCAAACTTCGTACGCATGCCCGACTATTTCGATGTTGTCGTCGGTAGCAACCTATTCGGCGACATCCTCTCGGATCTGGGTCCGGCGTGTACCGGCACGATTGCGATTGCACCGTCCGCGAACCTCAATCCGGCCAAAGAACATCCATCGATGTTCGAACCGGTGCACGGTTCGGCACTGGATATCGCCGGCCGGGGCATCGCCAACCCAATCGGCACAATCTGGGCCGGCGCAATGATGCTCCAGCATCTCGGACATCAATGTGCCCACGATTCGATCATGGCGGCGGTCGAAGACACACTCAGGGAGCGCGCTAATCTCACACCCGACATGGGTGGCACGGCAAAAACCGAGGAACTCGGTAAGGCGATCGCCGCGAAAATCTAGCGTTTCGGATCCCCGCCAATTTCGAGCATGGCGATTATTTCGGCTTCTTCCACTTGTCTGCAAATTCAAGCGGTGCGGCGACTTTGGTGCTTACAAGTTTATCGCCCCTCTCGGGAGTCCCGGTCAACAATATTGGAGCTGCGATAGAGAATTTCTCCTCAACCTGCTTGACCTCGATTTCGCCGATAACAGTCGAACTACCACCAAGTGAGATCCCCGTTTCGGGATCGATCAGTTGCTCACCCACTTTAATCACTTGCAGGCGCTCTCCAGGGGCGACCGAATCCTGGCCCAGATTGGTATAGATCTGAGTGGGTTCGGCTTTCACAATAGAGCCTTCGGCCGGTTTAGCTCCCACCTGTTTAACCAATTCGAAGACCGCCTGGTTTACACCGGCAATTACCGCCTGACCGATCGGCGTTTTTGAGTAATTGGAAAGAAAGCCTCCAAGCGCCACATCGCTGCCCCAACCTGCGCCGGCGAAACCGATATTGGTTTCTTTGATGACCGCCTCAATCTGCTTCGTAAATGTAATCTCGCTGGTCTCGGCGTCGATCAGACGGATATTCAAGCCAACGCGTCCGCTGCTGCTGCCTGCCTTTACGCCACCTATTAACGGAACCTTGTTTTTCAGGAGACCGCCGACCCCTTTATCGGAACCTGATGTGCTGGTCTCGTAGTCAGTAACCACAAGCTGGACCAGGTATTCGGCGCCCAACACTTTGCCTGTTTTAGCGCCCGATGGTTTTGCTATCCGGCCGCTAGCGGCCAGATCTTGTTCATCCAAGACACTGCCAAGTTCGGTTCTTTCCACAAGCCGGAATCGACCTGTTCGCGACAACGCATCAATGACAATCGCTTCGATCCCATTCACCGGCACGCCGGTTGCGGAATCCGAATAGTCGATGTCGCCCATTATGGTCGAGACGGTATAAGAGCTGCTGGGACTGTCGTTATCGACTTCCATCACGCCGAGTCTGGCCTTGCGGCCCGCATATTCCCCCCATTCGATATCCAGAAGGAATTTCGTACCAATATTGTCCACGTGCTCCGGGAGTGGTGACCTGCCCTTTTTGCTGACCGAATACGCCACGTAATCGGCGACCGCGTATTGCATGCCAGTCAGTGCCAGAACAACCGAAAGAAATACCGGTAACTTCCGAAAATTCATCGTATTCACCTCTTGTCAACTTACTTTAAACGTAGACCGATGGGCGGCGAAGAGCAAGAACGCGGATGCCACCAGCAACAGAGGCGACGACAGCGCGCCCGGCGCCAAACGACCTAGATAAAGCGATGCACTAATGTGACCAAGGCCATTCGCCGACATCAGGATACCGAGGAAGTAGGACACCGGTCGCATAAACTGCTTGCCGGCGAAGACCTGCGGCGACAGCACAAATATCGCCGAAATTCCAACGGCCAATCCAGCACTCCATTCCCCGAAACTGAACGTGGGCAGCGGCACCCACGACCAGCTTTCAGGCCTCGAACGAACAAGAGAATTATACAGAGGAAGAAAACCGGTCATCGCCTCGTCGATGACATGCAGCGCCAGAGCGCAGGCGAGCGACACCCAGGCTATACCCCATCTGCGGTAGTGTTTCATCTTGATGCCGAGAACCACGGGTGCCTGCCGAACTGATCCCGGGGACCCGGCTCATCGCGCTTTATGTACCACTCAAATCCTTTTAGCACTGAGCTCAGATAGAACTCCAGGATTGGACGCAGCCGCAGCCTGTACGGCAGCCAGCGAACCAGCGCGGGGATATTCTGTAGCGTGTGTGGCAGCACCGTGATCGCGAGCGTACAGTTTTGCGCATCAATCGGTGAGATACACCAGGAAACGAACGACGTTCCGCCGCCACGGCGGCCGATTTGCAGGTCATAGCCCTTGCCTTCCAGCCACTTCTGGAAGCGACGCTCGTATACCCAACCGCTAAGGTAATGAACCTCGTCGCGCGAGTCCGCTCCGGGCCATACATGGACCGGATTCATGTTGCAGAATGGATGGCAGACCTCTAGGTTGCCAGGCATCGATATGGCCCCCCAAACTCGCTCCGCCGGAGCCGCAATAGGATGCACAACTGTGACCGGCCACTTGAAGTTCGAAATGGACTCTTGCATCGACACCGCAGCCGATTCTGTCAGGCAATCATGCACATAATGCAATACCGGCCCTCGGCCACGACCGGGCCCGCAAAGGATCAAGACGAACCGAACTCAGGACACCCGGTAGACGGTGTCGTGCTCCCTGGCGTGTTCGATCACCGTGAGCCCGATGTCGTCGCCTGGTTTGGCAACGTCGATCGTCTTGTGATCCATCTCCATTGAGTCGACTTTCTGCTCGAAATCGGAGGTGTGGCCCTTTATGTGTATGGTATCGCCCTTATGAAGCTCGCCATCGGTGAGCATCACACCTGCTACGTGTAAGTGGGTGTAATAATGGGTCACCGTACCAATTTTTGTCTCTGCCATGTCGCTCTCCCGACGCACACTGCGTAAATGAAGTGTCCCATGCGCCAGGAAGCAGTCAATTCTGGGAATTACGTAGGCCCAGCCGGTCTACGCCGCGGGCTCACCGGCAACGCCCAGCGAAGGGCCGATTTGACTCGGAGCTTCGCGGTTTCTCAGGAACGGGATGAGCAGACGCGGAATGATGACAAGCACAGAATCTAGATAAAGGACCATCGCATAGTCCACTCGCTCTGCGACAATTCCCTGCCAATAATTGCCGATACTAATGGCCAGATTCGACATCGCCATGAAGGAATGCAGCACTCGACTATTTATCCAAGTATCCCGGACGTTGAGACTCCGCCGTGAGGCCCAGCAGATTCGCTGGAGCTCGGCGGTCAGGGCGCGACTCTGGAAAGCTTGTGCTGGCAGTTTCAAACGCTGTTATTCCTGCCGGTTAAATGGCCGCTGCGCGCCCGATAGCAGACGCTAAGCCGGTATCATGCGGGGAGGCTGCTCATGACCAAAAGCGGAGATCGGCGTGATTGGATTTCTTCGATGGGCACCGCTCGTGACCATGCCACAGACAGCCGCCCCACAGCAGCAAGTATAAGTGTAATTCCGAATTGCGTAGGCCGACTATCAGGCGCATAAACTTCCAGTGCATGGTTCGGTCACGTGGTGGTTTCGTGACGGAATCAGCGTAATGGGAGAGATATTATGAATACGCTGAAACTCACGTACGATGGCGATCAAC
>Ga0224507_10000321_pt1 | contig 19253 bp, 18 predicted proteins | sample SF_Jan12_sed_USG_3_FD_170159 | JGI IMG/M metagenome (GOLD analysis project Ga0224507, IMG submission 170159) | Sediment microbial communities from San Francisco Bay, California, United States - SF_Jan12_sed_USGS_13 | ecosystem: Environmental > Aquatic > Marine > Sediment | place: USA... | reverse complement strand
TCTTGCAGCAGTCACGGCAACATGCGCGCGGCGAGATCGCGAGGGCCTTGCATATCGAGCAGGGAGTCGACGTGTTTCATTTGCTCCTGGTGCATTTCGAAAACGGCGTTCCGATCCAGTTAGAAGACCGCCATGTCCTCGCAGAATTTGCACCGAACTGCCTCGAGCAGGACTTTCGGCACATTACGCCGAGCGCGTACCTGACCGCCATTTCGCCACTCCAGGAAGCGGAGCAGGTCGTGCGGGCGGCGGTACCGAATGCGGCGGTGCGGCAGCGATTGCAGATGGCCGACAACGAACCGGGTCTCGCCGTTATTCGCCGCACCTGGTCGCGTGGCCGACCGGTGACCTTCGCTCGACTGCACCATCCGGGCAGTCGCTACGAGCTAACGGGACATTACACACCGCCAGGAACACCCAAATCGACAACCGACAATGTCGTCGAACTGGAGAAGTTACAAGCATGAACACCAAGCGAATAATCAAGGCGCCGACGGGCACGAGGCTAACGGCGAAGAGCTGGCTGACTGAGGCGCCGCTGCGCATGTTGATGAATAATCTCGATCCCGAGGTTGCGGAGCGGCCCGAGGAACTCGTCGTCTATGGCGGCATCGGCAAGGCGGCGCGTAACTGGCAAGCGTTCGACAAGATCGTCGAGACATTGCGGGACCTCGAAGCAGACGAGACCCTGCTCGTTCAGTCCGGCAAGCCCGTCGGCGTGTTTCGCACGCACATTGACGCACCTCGGGTGCTCATTGCGAATTCAAACCTCGTTCCCGCCTGGGCGAACTGGGAGCACTTCCGCGAACTCGACAAAAAGGGATTGATGATGTTCGGTCAGATGACGGCCGGGTCGTGGATCTATATTGGCAGCCAGGGAATTGTGCAGGGCACCTACGAGACTTTTGCCGAAATGGGTCGGCAGCACTACGGCGGCGAGCTTGCCGGCCGCTGGATTCTGACCGCCGGGCTGGGTGGCATGGGCGGTGCGCAGCCGCTCGCGGCGACGATGGCCGGCGCGTCGATGCTTGCTGTCGAGTGCCAGACAGACCGCATCAACAAGCGACTCGAGACCGGTTACCTCGATACACGTGCGGACACGCTGGACAAGGCCCTCGCGCTCATCGACAAGTCGTGCGCGGACCAAGAGCCGCTCAGCGTTGGGCTGCTCGGCAATGCAGCCGAGGTCTTGCCCGAGCTTCTGCGTCGTGGCGTGCGGCCCGATGCTGTGACGGACCAGACATCTGCGCATGATCCGGCTAACGGCTACCTGCCGATCGGGTGGACAGTCGAACAATGGCTGCGGGGCAGACACGATGATCCAGACGCCGTCGCGGCCGCGGCAAGAAAATCGATGGCTGTGCACGTTCGCGCGATGCTTGAGTTCCATAATGCCGGAATACCCACTTTTGATTACGGCAACAACATTCGCCAGGAAGCGCTCAATGAAGGCGTTGACGACGCGTTCGATTTTCCCGGATTTGTTCCTGCCTACGTCAGACCACTGTTCTGCCGTGGCATCGGGCCGTTTCGCTGGGCCGCCTTGTCCGGGGATCCGGAAGACATTTACAAAACCGATGCCAAAGTAAAGGAGATGATTCCGGATGATGCGCATCTTCATAATTGGCTCGATGCAGCGCGCGAACGCATCCATTTCCAAGGGCTGCCATCGCGCATTTGCTGGGTGGGACTCGGCCAGCGGCACAGATTAGGTTTGGCGTTTAACGAGATGGTGCGTAGCGGAGAGCTGCGTGCACCCGTGGTTATTGGCCGCGACCATCTCGACAGCGGCTCCGTTGCGAGTCCGAACCGCGAGACCGAAGCAATGCGGGATGGCTCGGACGCGGTTTCGGACTGGCCGCTACTCAACGCGCTGCTCAGCACGGCGAGCGGCGCCACCTGGGTATCGCTGCATCATGGCGGCGGCGTCGGCATGGGTTACTCGCAACATGCCGGCCTCGTGATCGTCTGTGACGGCAGCGAGGCGGCCGACAAACGCATCGAGCGCGTATTGTGGAATGATCCGGCGTCGGGCGTCATGCGGCACGCCGACGCCGGCTATGAAGAAGCGATTGACTGCGCGCGCGAATACGGCCTGCATCTGCCGATGTTGGGCAGCGGAGGGTCAACATGAAACTGACGATAGACAAGCAGTTGGTGGGCCTGGCCGAATTGCGCGAAGCGTGGCTGAAGCCGGTCACCGTCAGTCTCGGTGCCGAGGCGCGCCGATGCATTGCCGAGTCGAATGAACTGATAAACGATGTACTGGCGAACGGCGAGGAAGTTTATGGAGTCACGACAGGTTTCGGCCAGCTCGCGAATGTGCATATAGGCCACGACAAACTCGAACAGCTGCAGGAAAATCTCGTGCGCTCACACGCGATGGGTGTGGGCGAGGATCTTGATGACAACATCGTGCGGCTGGTCATGCTGATGAAGGCCATCGCACTCGCCGAAGGATTTTCCGGTGTGCGGCCGGAACTGGTCGAAGCGCTGTGTGCTTTGATCAATCACAGAATCTATCCGCGCATTCCGTCACAGGGGTCCGTCGGCGCATCAGGTGACCTGGCGCCGCTGGCGCACATGGCCGGCGTACTGATCGGTTTCGGCGAGGCACGCGTGCAAGGCACGGTTGTGCCCGCCGAATTGGCACTCAAGGAGGCCGGGCTCAAGCCCATCACATTGGCGCCCAAAGAAGGACTGGCGTTGCTTAACGGCACGCAGGTCTCCACAGCATTGACACTTGCAGCCATTTTCCGCACCGAACACGTACTCGCCGCGGCGTTGGCCGCCGGTGCATTGTCGTCCGACGCCATCAAAGGCAGCGACACGCCGTTCGACAAACGAATCCAGAGTGTCCGCGGCCACGGCGGCCAGATTGCTGTGGCGGGAGTGCTTCGTGATCTCATGCGCGACAGTGAAATTCGCGCGTCTCACGTCAAATGCGATCATGTTCAGGATCCGTATTCGATTCGGTGCCAACCACAGGTCGTCGGCGCATGCCTCGATGTTCTACGCCACGTCTGCAGTGTCATCGAAACCGAGGCAAATGCCGTTACCGATAACCCGTTGGTATTTGCCGATTCGGGCGTCGTCCTGTCGGGCGGGAACTTTCATGCGGAGCCGGTCGCGCTGGCCGCCGACTACCTGGCGCTGGCGATAGCCGAAATCGGTTCGCTGTCCGAGCGGCGGACCGCGCTGCTGATCGATTCGCACCTGAGTGGTTTGCCCGCGTTTCTCGTCAAGGAAGGCGGGCTCAACAGCGGTTTCATGATTACGCAGGTCACTGCAGCCGCACTGGCGTCGGAGAACAAGTCGCACGCACACCCGGCCAGTGTCGACAGCATCCCGACCTCGGCAAACCAGGAAGACCATGTCAGCATGGCGACGTTTGCGGCCCGTCGGCTGCATACGATGCTCGATAACACCGCCAATATTGTGGCGATTGAATTGCTCGCTGCCGCACAGGGCGTGGAATTTCACCACCCACAAAAAAGTTCTCCTGTTCTGGAGCAGGTGCTCGCGGCGCTTCGGGAGGTTTCACCTGCTTACACCGAGGATCGGGCGCTTGCAGCCGATGTTACCCGTGTCGCATCGTTGATCGAGACTGGACGTTTTTGTCAGTACTCGGCATCGATCCTGCCGAGCTACGGCGACTGAGCGCCTGATGACGAGTGGCTACTCGTTTCACGCGGGCAACTTGCCGCTACTCGTCAGCGTGCCGCACGACGGCCGGTCTGTACCGGATGACATAGCTGCGCAGATGACCGACGTGGGCAAGTCGCTGCCCGACACTGACTGGCATGTTGCGCGATTGTACGATTTCGTGAAGCAGCTCGGCGCTTCGATGATAAGCGCAATCAATTCGCGATACGTCGTGGACCTGAATCGTCCTGCCGATGATGCAGTGATGTATGAGGGGCAACTTGCGACTGGCCTGTGTCCGACGCAGACGTTCACCGGCGAAGATATTTACGTGGATGCAGCGGTCAAAGACAAGGCTGAGCGTGTCGAACGTTACTGGCGACCGTACCATAGCAAAATCGCAGCAACGCTCGAACGACTTCGCGCCACGCATGGTTACGCGCTGCTATGGGATGCGCATTCGATTGCAAGCCGGGTACCGTTGCTATTCGATGGTGAGCTTCCGGTATTGAATATCGGAACCTGGGATGGTCGCAGTTGTAACCGAACCATCGCGGATGCGGTTGTACATGATGCTGCGGACAGCAGCTACGATGTCGCACTTAACGCGCGCTTCAAAGGTGGCTATATCACAAGGCACTACGGACGGCCGGGTGACAATGTACACTCGATACAACTCGAACTCGCGCAGCGGGCGTATATGGACGAGTCCACGACGCTCTTCGATGAAGAAAAAGCGTCGCAATTGCGCGACACCCTCGCAACAATGCTCGAGGCATTCATAAAGACTGCCGCTGATAACGCAGTTATACTCTCGCGATGAAAACGAAATCACTCTACAAGACCGTAATATTCGTCGCCCTGGCTACACTGTTGGGCGCCTGTACTTCGATGCAATGGTCGGCAACCAGGATCGATCAGGAAGCCGATGATTCCCTGCAGGTTTTTCAGAAACAGATAAAGGGCAGTGAAATCTTTCTGAATCAGGCCGCCGGTTATCTGGTGTTCCCGCGTGTGTTACGGGCCGGTTTGGTCGCCGGTGGCGAGACCGGTGAAGGCGTACTGCGCGTGAGCGGCAAGACAGTCGACTACATTCGCATAACCAGCGGCTCAATCGGCTTGCAGGCCGGCGCGCAGGCTCGCTCGATCGTGATTGCATTCATGACCCAGAGCTCGCTCGATCAGTTTCGGAACTCGAATGGCTGGCGGGTCGGCATCGACGGCTCCGTCGCTTTGATTGACATCGGCGCCGGCAAAACCATCGACTCGCAAAATGTGCGCGATCCCGTAGTTGGATTTATCTTCGGTTCTACGGGCCTCATGGCCAACCTGACTCTCGAAGGCACGAGGTTCACGAGAATCATAAAAGAGTAGATTCGGGTGCTGGATAAGGCGGAAAGGTGGTTTCGCCGCTGGTTCGCAAAGGTCTGGAAAGTCCGTGGCGGAGGGTTTTATGCGCTCGGGTTTGTAGCGACCTTCATCTATCTCGAAGTCACGACGGTGGCGGGCGAGTTCATCGAGAGCCCGAGTATCGGCGCGTTTCTTAGCGAACAGCTCGTCGAGTTCGTGTTTCGTTTCGCGGTCGATTCCCTGATCAACACGGTTTACGCGTTTATATGGCCGGTTTATTGGGTGCAGTGGCAACCACCGGTCGGCCTGATCGCACTCGGCGCCGGCTACGTCATTTTTGCGAAATTCATCAAGCAGTCAATAACCGACTGGCTGTTTCCGGATGGCCAATCGGCCACCGACGACCCTAATTCTGAGGAAGCGTCGTCCGAAGAAAGTTCGTAAGGCGTAGGGCGTTTGGCGCGGGTGCTCGTCCGCGTCATGGCTCGCTGCGCTGCGCTTTACTTCCGCTGAGGAGCACCCGCGCCGAATGGCGTATGACTAAGTTGTTTCGAGAATCTTACCCTGCCGCTTCGCATTCTCGTCGAAATGATGCTGCCATTCGGATCGATGCGTTGCCGGAGCGATCTGTACGGCCGTGACTTTGTACTCGGGACAGTTGGTTGCCCAGTCGCTGTGCTCGGTCGTCACGACGTTGGCGCCGGTCTCCGGGTTGTGGAAAGTTGTGTAAACGACACCGGGCTGCACACGCTCGGTGATGGTGGCGACCAGCGCTATCTCGCCCTTACGGCTCGACAGGGAGACAAGATCGCCTTCTTTGATGCCGCGCATTTCGGCATCGCTCGGATGCACTTCCAGTAGATCTGCGTTGTACCAGACCATATTTTCGGTGCGACGTGTCTGTGCGCCGACATTGTATTGCGAAAGTATGCGGCCGGTGGTTAGTAGCAACGGGAATTTTCGACTGGTGCGTTCTTCAGTTGGAACGTAGTCGGTCTCGACGAACAGGCCCTTGCCGCGAACGAAGTTATCGATGTGCATGATCGGCGTGCCCATCGGCGCATTTTCATTGCACGGCCACTGCACGCTGCCGACTTCGTCGAGGAACTTGAAGCTTACATTGCTGAACGCCGGCGTGAGCTCTGCAATTTCGTCCATGATTTCGGCAGCACTCTCATATTTCATCGGATAGCCCATTGCCTGTGCTATTTCCTGGGTGATGGCCCACTCGTCTTTGCCCTGGCGGGGCCTCATGACAGGGCGCACGCGGTTGATGCGTCGCTCGGCGTTGATGAAAGTGCCATCCTTTTCGAGAAAGGAAGTGCCTGGCAGGAACACGTGCGCAAACTTGGCAGTCTCGTTGAGAAACAGATCCTGCACGACAACGCAGTCCATACTGCCCAATGCCGCCTCGACGTGCGTCGTGTCCGGATCGGATTGCGCCAGATCCTCACCCTGGATATACATGCCTTTGTAACGTCCAGCGCAGGCCTCGTCGAACATATTCGGGATGCGAAATCCGGGCTCGGGATCGAGCGTAACGCCCCAGTGCTTTTCGAAACTGCCGCGAACCTCGTCGTCCTGCACCGGACGATAGCCGGGCAGTTCGTGCGGGAAGGAACCCATGTCGCACGAACCCTGTACGTTGTTCTGGCCGCGCAACGGGTTTACGCCGACGCCCGAGCGTCCTATGTTGCCAGTCGCCATCGCGAGGTTGGCCATCCCCATGACCATCGTCGAACCCTGGCTGTGCTCGGTGACGCCGAGGCCATAATAAATCGCTCCGTTCTCCGCCTGTCCATACAACCTTGCCGCGGCCCGGATGTCTGCGGCCGGCACACCAGAGATCTTCTCGACGGCTTCCGGCGAATTCTCCGGCTGCAGAATCATCGTCTTCCAGGCGTCGAACGACTCGACGTCGCAGCGTTTTTGGACATATTCCTCGTCAACGAGGCCTTCGGTAACGATGACGTGAGCGAGTGCATTGACGATGGGTACGTTCGTGCCGGGAAGCAACGGCAAATGATAGTCGGCGACGATGTGCGGCGACTTCACGAGGCCGATGCGCCGCGGATCGACGACAATCAATTTTGCACCCTCACGCAGTCGGCGCTTCATCTGCGAGGCGAAAACCGGATGCCCTTCGGTCGGATTGGCGCCGATGACAACGATTACGTCGGCGTCCAGTACACTGTCGAAGGGCTGCGTGCCTGCCGATGTGCCGAGCGTCGTTTTCAGGCCATAGCCTGTTGGCGAGTGGCAAACGCGCGCACAGGTGTCGACATTGTTATTGCCCATCGCGGCGCGGACCAACTTTTGCACGACGAAAACTTCTTCGTTCGTGCAGCGCGACGACGTGATCCCGCCAATCGACTTCCTGCCGTGCTGCTTCTGTATTTCCTTGAAGCGCCTTGCCGTGTACTGGATCGCCTCGTCCCAACTCACTTTGCGCCACGGGTCGTCGATACTGTCACGAATCAGGGGGTCCATGACCCGGTCGCGATGCGTCGAATAGCCCCAGGCAAAGCGGCCTTTGACGCAGCTATGGCCGTGATTAGCCTGGCCGTCTTTGTCGGGGATCATGCGCACGACCTGGTCGCCTTTCATCTCGGCAATGAAGGAACAGCCGACGCCACAATATGCGCAGGTTGTCTTGACGCTGTGCTCGGGCTGGCCGTGGTCGATGACGGTTTTTTCCATCAGTGTCGCGGTCGGGCAGGCCTGCACACAGGCGCCGCAGGATACGCATTCGGAATCGAGGAACGACTCACCGATACTGGCCGAAACTTTCGAATCGAATCCGCGCCCTTCAATCGTTAGCGCGAACGTGCCCTGGACCTCGTCGCAGGCTCGCACGCAACGCGAGCAGACGATGCACTTGCTGGCGTCGAATGAGAAATAGGGGTTGCTCGCGTCTATTTCGGCATCGAGATGGTTGTCGCCATCAAAGCCGTAGCGCACTTCCCGCAGTCCTACGGCGCCAGCCACGTCCTGCAATTCACAGTCACCGTTGGCCGAACATGTCAGGCAATCGAGCGGATGATCCGAAATGTAGAGTTCCATCACGTTGCGCCGCAACGTCGCAATGGCTTCAGTCTGCGTACGAATCTTCATGCCGGCTTCTACCAGCGTCGTGCATGACGCGGGGTAGCCCTTGCGGCCTTCAATCTCGACGAGACACATGCGGCAGGAGCCGAACGGCTTCACGTTGTCCGTTGCGCATAGGCTCGGTACATCAACGCCGGATTCGCGCGCAGCGCGCAAGACGGTCGTACCGGCTTTGACTGTCGCCGGCAGTCCATCGATCTCGATTCTGACCGTTTCATGCGTTGCGACGGCCGGCGTGCCGAAATCGACTTGTTTGAACCTGTTCATGGGCCACTCCGGGCGGACACAAAATCCTCTGCGAAGTATTTTAGGATACTTCGCACTGGATAGGGGGTCATTCCGCCCATTGCACATAACGAGGCGTCCTCCATCGTGTCGCACAATTCGATTAGCAATTCGTAGTTCTTGTCGCGCTCAAGCCCTGCAATCATGCGGTCTATGACCTCGACTCCGCGGGTCGAACCAATCCGGCACGGCGTGCATTTGCCGCAAGACTCGATGGCACAGAACTCCATCGCAAAGCGTGCCTGGTGCGCCATATTCGCCGTGTCGTCGAAGACGACAATGCCACCATGCCCGATCATCGCACCGATCTCGGTAAATGCTTCGTAGTCGAGCGGGGTGTCGAGTTGGTTTGCACTCAAGTAGGCACCGAGTGGCCCGCCGACCTGCACGGCCTTAACCGGCCTGCCGCTCGCCGTGCCGCCACCCCAATCGTCAATGAGTTCGCGCACGGTGATGCCGAATGCTTTTTCGACCAGGCCGCCACGCTTGATGTTTCCGGCGAGCTGGAACGCCAGCGTGCCTTTGGAGCGGCCGACGCCAAACGAGGCGTATTTCTCACCGCCGAGGTTGATGATGTTGGCGACCGATGCAATTGTGACGACGTTGTTGACCACGGTCGGCTTGCCGAACAGGCCTTTTATCGCAGGCAGTGGCGGTTTGTAACGCACTATTCCCGGTCTGCCTTCGAGGCTTTCGAGCATTGCCGTTTCTTCGCCACAGACATAGGAGCCGGCGCCGATGTGTAACTCTATGTCGAAATCGAAGCCGCTGCCCTGAATATCGTTGCCGAGCCAATCGTTGTCGCGCGCCAGCTCGATCGCACGCGTCAGTATCGAGCGTGCTAGCGGGTATTCGGACCGCAGGTAGATATAACCGCGGTTCGCACCAACGGCGTAGCCCGCGAGCATCATGCCTTCGATCAGGCCGAGCGGATCGCCCTCCATCAGGATGCGATCGGAGAACGTACCGCTGTCGCCTTCATCGGCGTTCAGCGCAACGTACTTCTGCGCACCTTCGGCATCGGCGACCGTCTGCCATTTGATGCCGGCAGGAAATCCCGCCCCGCCACGGCCGCGCAGGCCCGATGTCTTGACGGTTTCGATGACGGCATCTGCGCCCATCTCGACCGCTTTTTCAAATGCTTTGAAGCCTTGGTGAACTCTGAAGTCATCCATGGACAATGGATCGATCAGGCCGCAGCGCCAGAACGTCCAACGATCCTGATTGATCAGATAGGGCACCTCCAAGATTGGGCCGAGCCGACGAGAGTGATCGCCGCCGTCCAGAAGTCCGGCGTCGAACATGCCGGGCACATCGGCCGGTTCGACATTGCCATAGGCGATGCGCTTGTCGTCGACCAGGACCTCAACCAGTGGCTCGAGCCAGGTAGCGCCCCAGGAACCATTGCGTATCAGCTCGATGTTTTCGCCAGACTCCTTGGCTTTACGCGCGATCGCAATCGCGACGTCGTCGGCACCGACGGATACGGCGGCCGTTTCGCGCGGTACGTATATCTTGGTGCGGGCCATCAGCGCGAGCCCTCGAACGCTGCGACGATGGCATCGAACTGTGCCGTGCTGACGCGTCCGTACGTTTTGTCATCGACCATCACGGCGGGGGAGCAGGCGCAGTTGCCGAGACAATAGACGGGCTCGAGAGTGACGTCGCGGTTGCCCGAATGCATTTCAACACCGAGAGTTTTCACGGCGTGGGCTGAAAGTTCACGGCTGCCCATGGCCTGGCACGATTCGGCTTGACAGATTTTTACAATGTGCCGGCCGGGTGGCGTCGTGCGGAAATCGTGGTAGTAACTGACCACGCCATGCACCTCGGCCCGTGACAGATTGAGCCTCGCACTCAGAAACCGAATTGCGTCTTCCGAAATCCAGCCGAATCGCTCGATAAAAGCGCGCAAAACCTGCAGCAACAGTTCGGGTCGTGCGTCAAAGCGAGCAATGATTTCGGAGGCTGCTGTTTCGTTGTAGGCCTCAGTTTTCATACTGTATCCGTTGTTTACCCGAGTAAATATTAAACGTGTCGCCACGCAGGAAGCCCACGAGTGTCATATTGAACTCGCTGGCCAGCTGCACGGCGAGACTGGACGGGGCGCTGACGGCCGCCAACAATGGCATACCGGCTACCAGCGCCTTTTGCATCAGTTCGAAGCTCGCGCGACCCGAGACCATCAGGCCGAGATCCGTGGCAGGCAAGCGATCATCCAGAAGGAGCGCTCCGATAACTTTGTCGACGGCATTATGCCGACCGACGTCTTCCATCGTCACAACGAGTTCACCTGCAGTAGTGAAAACGCCGGCCGCATGCAGGCCACCGGTTTTGTCAAACGTTGCCTGTGCCTTGCGCAATTTATCGGGAATCTTGATCAGCACGTCCCGGTCGAAAGTCGTGTCGTTGTTGCCCATGGGCGCCACACCGATAACGCGCAACGCATCGAGTGAGGTCTTGCCGCAAACGCCGCAACTGGACGTCGTGTAAAAATGACGTTGCAGCCGACCGAGGTCGACACTGACATCGGGACCCAACTCGACGCGCACGACATTGTGATTGCCACTATCCGGTGCCGGCGGCCCGCAGGTCTCGATGCATGAAATGTCGTCGGCTCGCCGAATGATCGATTCGGTATACAGGAATCCTGCGGCAAGCTCGGGGTCATTTCCCGGTGTGCGCATCGTGATAGAAACACTGCGCGAGGCCCTGCCGTCAGCAGTCGAGTACCCGAGCCGGATCTCGAGCGGTTCTTCAACGGCTACGCTGTCGGCGCGCGATTGCTGCGAACCGTTACTGACTTTGCTGATATCAACCGCGTGACTCCTGCCAGCCATGTCAAAATCGCCACTACCTGTCGGATCCGTCAGTATATCGCCGCGCCGTGAGCGCCGCCCGGATTTCCACCAACTCGGCGTCGTCATCGAGGCTGACTTCGCCTTGCTCGACGACGACACCGAGACGCTGGAGCAGCGGGCGCACGTCTGGAAATCCGGCGCTATCCGCGTGCAGCCGGTAGAGATTCATGAACAAGGGTTCTTGCAAGAATGAATCGAATGCCGCGAACAGTTCTTCGCCAGTCCAGGATTGTTGCGACGGCAGACAGCATCGCTGAAACTGGCCGAGTACGGCGTCAAGCGACTCCGCACCATTTGACCGCCGCCGCAACTCGACGTCGGCCATCAGCGCGAGCGCCGCGCCGCTCCAGTAGACTTTCATGCGGCTGTTACGCTCGCCGCCGCCGGCGGCTTGATTCGGCGACAGCCGCGGCACTGACGAGCGGCCGCGTTCGAAGCCGTCATGCAACTTCTGCCACGCATCGAGTTGCGTGTAGCGGCCGGCCCTCGCAAGCAGCACATTCTGGTAGTACTGCGCGAAACCCTCCGATAACCAGCGTTGCTCGCTGTGCACGAACGGCAGCATCATGTGCGAGAGTTCATGCGTTGCGGTCCAGTCATCGTAAAACGCTTCCGTCGGCTCATCCGGATCTATCAGCAGTTCGACAGTCTCACCCCCGTCACGTACGACACGTCCAAAGTAAACGGGAGAATCGCTGCGCGACCGGCTGCTGCCGATCGGGAAAACGACGACGCGCGCGGCGGGATTCGGAAAGCGGCCGTATGTCAGCGTCACGTTATTGGCGGCCTCCCGAACCCAATCGACAACGGCGTCGGCGTCAACGCGTTGCCACGAACGCAGCGTGTCAATCCGGAGGCGCGCACCCGCGATAGTTGCGACCGACGAATCAAATCGGCCGAAGATCGCAACCGCACTGCCGCTTTGAGGCGACGCGGTGAGTTGGTAAACGGATTCGTCTGATTGCATCGGCCGCCAAGGCACCGAGATCTGCACGTCGTCCGGTAACGCGAACGTCACACGTACCTCATCGTCGCCGCCGAGTCGCGGCCGCCACATCCAGACCGTGGGTGAGGCGATAACGTTGGACGAATGCAGCAGCTGATTGCGGCGCTCCGCTTTGGCCGCTTTTTGCAGATCGACCGTGTAGCTCAGGCAACTGACACCGTCTCCCGGTGTCATGATGCGGCGGCTGCGCACGCGGAGCTTTCGTCCGTCAACGCAATCTTGTGCCTCGAGCAAAAACTTCGCGGCATCGGCAGAACGAGCCGTGATATCGGTAACGGGTGCCCTGAACCTCGCCGTAACCTCGAGACGGCTTAGCGAGGCGTCCACTGCGATATGGTAGTCATAGACGGCGGCCGGCAGCGACGGCGTGGCCATCAGGCCGGCGCAGAGAATGCCAAAGGCGGCAGGATCTGAAATTCTGCTAATGATAATCGTTCTCAAGTAGCTCGCTGAGGGGCCATGTCACACGACGGACGTTAGGCTGGCGTTCATAAACATTGTCTACAATGCGTCGTAGCCTGATCATTATCGTTTAGAATACCAACGCCCGGACGCGTTCCGGGCAGACTACAGAAATTTAAGGAGACTCCGTTGAGCAAGATTGCACGCCGCAAGTTTATTCAATTGTCAGCATTAGCCGCCGCCGGTTGCATGGCGAACTCTGGTCGCCAAGTTTTTGCGCAGGATTTGCCGCAGGTGACCGAAGACGACCCGATGGCTGCCGCCATGAAATACACGCATGACGCGAGTACGGTAGACCCAGGATCACGTTCCAAACCGGATGCAGAACAGAACTGCGCTAACTGTGCCCTGATCCAGGGCAACGACGGAGATACCTGGCGTCCGTGCCAGATCTTCCCGGGCAAGACCGTGAATGCTAACGGCTGGTGCACGGTCTGGGCCCCCAAGGCCTGATCGAGATCTCGACAAGAGGATAAGCGCCGGCGTCATCGTCGGCGTTTTTATTGATGAGCGAAGCACGCATTCAGCATTTTTACGACGAAACAACCGGAACGCTGAGCTACGTCGTGTCGGATCCGGGCAGCGGCCACGCTGCGGTGATCGATCCCGTTATCGGCTACTCGATGGTGTCGGGCAGAATCGATTCCGGGCCGTCCGACGTGGTCGTTGAATATGTCCACAAACAGAAGCTCGGCCTCGAGTGGATACTCGAAACTCACGCACATGCCGATCACGTCACCGGTGCGCAGTACATCAAGTCGAAACTCGGCGGCCAAGTCGCGATCGGTGAAGGTATCCGCAGCGTTCAGGCGTACTTCGGGCCCGTGTTCAATCTCGGCCCGCCGTTCGCGGCGGACGGACATCAGTTCGACAAACTGTTCGAGGACGGTGACGTGTTTCGCATCGGCGAACTCGACTGCGAAGTCATTGCGACCCCGGGTCATACCAACGACAGCGTGAGCTATCGGATAGGCTCAGCCGTTTTTGTCGGCGATAGCCTGTTTATGCCCGATTTCGGCACCGCACGGTGCGACTTTCCAGGTGGAAATGCGGAAGTGCTGTACGACTCGATTCAGCGGCTATTGTGCTTGCCCGGCGATACGCGGCTGTACATGTGCCACGACTATATGCCGGGCGGTCGCGAGCTGCGTTGGGTGTGCACCGTCGACGAGCAGCGCGCAGACAATATCCATGTCAATGAAAGTGTTGGCAAGGCCGAGTTCACGAGCATGCGCAAGGAACGTGACAGGTCGCTCAATCTGCCGGCGTTGATTGTGCCGGCAATTCAGGTCAACATTCGGGCAGGACATCTGCCCGATGCTGAAGACAACGACATCGCGTACCTGAAAACACCAATCGATACGCTTTAAGCACCTGACACGGAGACCAGTTTTGTTCGAATCGCTGCAAACAATGCCGGCGGACGCCATTTTGGGTCTGATCGCCGAGCACCGCGATGACCCGCGGCCCAACAAGATCGATCTCGGCGTTGGCGTGTATCGCAATGCTGCCGGTGAAACTCCGGTGCTTGCCAGCGTGAAAAAGGCGGAGCACCGCATTCTGGAGACACAAATCAGCAAGGCGTACCTCGGCACTGCCGGTAGCCCGGACTTCAATTCGGCCATGCAGGAAATGACGTTTGCGGGTGCGGCGTCGGATGAGCGGCTCGTGACAATTCAGACGCCAGGCGGGTCCGGGTCGCTGCGAGTCGCGGCAGGCATACTCCTTCGCGCGCGGCAGGACACGACGGTCTGGGTCAGCGAACCGACCTGGGCCAATCATGTGCCGCTGCTGGGCGGTGCGGGCCTGAAACTGAAACCCTACCCGTACTACGACACCACGAAACACGTCATTCAGACCGATGCGATGCTGGATGCACTGCGCGCCGCGCCGAAGGGCGATGTAGTGCTGTTCCACGCCTGCTGCCATAATCCGTCGGGCCTCGACCCGTCGGTGGACGACTGGCGTACGATTACCGATATCCTTGTCGAACGCGAACTCATACCCTTCATCGACACGGCATATCAAGGTTTTGCGAAGAACCTCGACGAGGATGCGTTCCCCATCCGCCACATGGCAGCGCGCGTACCCGAGATGATCGTCTCAAGTTCGTGTTCGAAGAACTTTGGTCTGTATCGTGACCGGGTTGGCACGGTGTCGTTCCTGTCGGCCGATGCGGCGACCGCCGCCACGGTTTCCAGTCAGGCCAACAACTACGTGCGCACGATCTACTCGATGCCACCGGATCACGGTGCTGCGATCGTCAGCACGATTCTGCATGACGAGGCACTGCGGTCGGAGTGGTACGCAGAACTCGACGACATGCGCGATCGACTCCAAAGTATGCGCGGTTTACTTAACGATGCGCTTGTCGAGAAGGTGCCCGAGCACGATTTCTCGCACCTCGTGCGGGCAAACGGCATGTTTTGCTTCCTTGGAATCACAGCACACCACGTCGACCGGCTGAAGGAAGACTTTGGCGTTTACATGGTGAATTCGAGCCGCATAAACATAGCCGGGATTACCCCCGACAACGTCGAATACCTGGCCGATTCTATTGCCGCTGTGCTCTAGGCTTTCGCTTCGCGAAGAACGCCGTCAGGCGGACAGTAACCGCCACGGCCGTCAGCAAGATCAGGAAACCGTTGACAGCAATAACCTGGTCGGTTGAGGCGGGCAACAGGGTCGGTACAAACGCGAGGAGTATCCAATACAGCCCGACTTTGTGCAGCAAGCGCCAGTTCTTCGGACCGAGCGCCCTGGTGGTGGCATCGAATGATGTGATAAACATCAGGTAAATGACGACGTAGGTTGCGCCGCCAAGCAGGCTCTCACTGATGTTCAGGTCGAAATCGTCCACCATTTTGTCGCGATAAAAAATCAGGCCGAGGTGTGCCGTGTGAATACCGGCGAATGCGATGCCGATCAGCCGACGGTTCCTCAACAGCGCAAGTGTCAACGGCGAATTCACCAATTGCCGCAGCGGGCGCGCGACAAATACGACGAGCAGTAGCACAAAAGCCGCATGGGCGCTCAGTCGCAGCGACACGCGGATAGTGTCGTCATTGACACCGACGCTGCCAAAGTAAATGGCGGCAGCAATCACAGTTATGGCAATTGCGCCGAAGAAGACAGACCAGTTGCGTTGATTACTCGTTAGGACCATGGGCTGGTTCCCACAATAGCCGGCTGCCGCGGTCGATAAATAAACGCGCCGCGGCGCCGGCGTTGAGTTCCAAAACGAACGTGACAGGTTCGTTCGACGCAATAGAACGAAGCGAGAGCGGTTCGGTGTTGCGTACGACAGACGCTACGGTTCCATCAGCGCGGGCAAACACGATGTCGAGCGGTATATAGGTGTTCTTCATCCACATCGAGCGAATGCTGGCGTGTTCGTAGACGAACAGCATGCCGGTCGTTTGCGGCAGGCTGCGAACGTGCATCAGGCCACGGGCGCGCTGCATGTTGTCCAGCGCGAGGTATATGTCGAAGCGATGACACGCAAACTCGCTCGCCTCAATGATCAGGACGTCTTTGTCGAACGCCGCATCGAGCTCCTCGTTGGCGGCTGCCGAATTCATCGTCAGGGTAACTGCTGCCGCGAGCAGCCAAAGCCTCAAGATGCGCTCCAGTCGAGCAGGCCCGAAAACTGCATGTCGCTTATCGACATGCTGGACGTGCCGTTTATTTCTGCGAGCGGCGACACGCAGTACAAATTTCCGTCGATCGAGAATCGATCGCCCGTCTCGTCGACGGCGTTCAGCGCCGTGATGTCGGTCAGACAGTTGTCGAGACCTGAGGTACTGAAGAATCGTCCGCTGCCTTCTTCGATCACGGTTACGTTGCTGGGATACTCAGTGCCGGTGCCGGCGCGCTGCAGCTCTGGAATCGCGATAATCAAAGTGATGCGGTGATTCTCGGCGTCGACCTGTCCGGCAAAGTGCAGTCGGGCGCCCCGGCCCTCGGGTCTGGGCATGCCGCCGCACTCGAGCTCGTCACGGTTCCACAGCAGCTGTGCCGAAATCGCGCCGTAAAGTTGAGCCTGCAACCGACCGCGGTCGCCACACATCAGTACCGGCTGTGGTTCGGCCCGGGCGACCGGATCTGCCGTTTCGCCTGCCGGTTTGCAGCTTGCGAATGCTGCTGCAAATGTCAGCAGAAGGCCTGTTCGGGTGCGGAAAAGGCGCGTAATGGCGCGTTTCTTCTGAAGTCTCTGCAATTCTTGGCGTCAGTCACTGTCCGAAGATAGAGCATTATTACCGAAGTGCGGCTCAGATGAGCAAAAAACATGGCGACCGGTTGGCTCGCTCACGCATCCTCTCTAAAATGGCACGCCGATTTTTCCTCCGGAGTTCTTAATGAGCGTCGCAGAACAATTCCAACAACTCGAGGCGCACGCCAGCAGCCTGATCATCGGGCAGTCACACCTGATCAATCGCATGTTGATCGCGCTGTTATGCGACGGCCATCTCCTCGTCGAGGGGGCGCCGGGACTCGCGAAAACCCGGGCAATCAAGGTTCTCGCCGAGAGCATCGAGGGCAATTTCCATCGACTGCAGTTCACGCCCGATCTGCTGCCGGCGGATTTGACTGGCACGGATATCTACCGGCCGCAGGAGGGCACGTTCGAATTCCGCAAGGGCCCGTTGTTTCACAACCTGATTCTCGCCGACGAAATAAATCGTGCACCTGCGAAGGTGCAGTCCGCGCTGCTCGAAGCAATGGAAGAACGGCAGATCACGGTCGGCGATCGGAGTTACGGTCTCGATGATCTGTTCATGGTAATGGCGACGCAAAACCCGATCGAGCAGGAGGGCACGTATCCGCTGCCCGAAGCGCAGCTCGATCGATTTCTGCTGCACGTTGAGGTTGGCTACCCAACCACAGAAGACGAGCGCCGCATTTTGGTGCTCAACCGGGACGAGGCGAAGTCGGGGCAGCGCGATGCGTTTCAGCCGCCGGAGCTGCTGTCGGTAGCGTCAATCATGCAGGCACGACAGGATATCCTGCGCCTGCACCTTGCTCCGGAACTCGAGGAGTACATCGTCAATATTGTTGTCTCGACCCGGGATCCGGGACGCGTGGACGAATCGCTGAACGGGCAGGTCATGTACGGCGCCAGTCCGCGTGCGAGTATGGGTATCGACCGCGCAGCTCGCGCGCATGCCTGGTTATCGGGCCGTGACTACGTGGGGCCGGAGGATATCCAGGAGATCGCATCGGACGTGCTGCGACATCGTCTCGTGCTGAGTTTCGAAGCGGAAGCCGACGGCGTCAGCGAGAACTCCGTTATCGACCGCATTCTGGATGGCGTCGGAGTGCCGTAGTGGCTTTGCCGGACACACTTCCCGAGGCCGCCTCACCTGTCAGCGTCAGCCAGGCAGGGCTGATTCGGCTCAACGGTCCGGCGCGGGCGATCGCGCTTGATGTGCTGCGTGTCAATTCGCTGCAGACAGGTGCCTACGTGTCCCATTTTCGCGGTCGGGGTATGGAATTTGACGAGTCACGGCCATACCAGCCAGGTGACGATCCGCGCAGCATCGACTGGCGCGTGACTGCGCGCAGCACAACCGCCTATACCAAGCTGTTTCGTGAAGAACGCGAGCGACCGGTTCTCGTCGTCGTTGACTTGCGCGCAAGTATGCACTTCGCGACGCGAGGCTGTTTCAAGTCGGTCAACGCCAGTCGCGCCGCGGCGCTGTTGTCGTGGGCAGCCCACCACCGCGGTGACCGGCTCGGTGGTCTGATCTTTGGCGATACGACGCATCGCGAGCTCAAGCCACGGCTCGGCCGCCAGGCGGCACTGCGTTACGTGCATGAACTGGTCACTCATCCGGACTGGGAGAAGCGTCAGCGCAGCAGGAATGAGGATGAGGAGGCGCCGTTGACCCAGGCAATGTCAGCGCTGCGACGCGTTGCCCGGCCTGGAAGCCTGGTCGTGATTTTGAGCGATTTCATCGGCTTTGCGCGGTCGGCACAGTCCTATCTGTCGAGCGTTGCACGTCATAACGAAGTGCTTGCCGTATTCATCAATGACCCACTCGAACGGAAATTGCCGCCGCCCGGGCGCTACCGCCTTGTATCGCGAGAAGATGAACTCGCGATTGATACGATGGCTAAAGCGGCTCGTCACGACTACGAAAGTGCATTTCAAGCTCGCAGTCAGGATTTGGCGGCGTTTTGTCAGCGCTATGGCATCCATCTGATGCAACTCTCGACGGAAGATGATCCGGTCACGGCGCTGCAGACCGCTCTCGGCCGAAGGACGCGATAGCCGTGGATCCCGAGCAGATTCCACTTCGCGACCTGCACTTGCCCGAGGCGATCGGCTGGTGGCCGCTCGCGCCAGGCTGGTGGGTGGTTATTGCGCTGGCGGCAATCGGTCTCGCTTGTCTTGTCAGACACTACCTGCAAAAGCGTGCTCGCGGTGCGGCCAGGCGACACGCGCTGCAGCAGCTCCAAAACCTGACCGCCGAATTTGAACAGCACCGTGACGCCATAGCGTTCAGCAGCGGTCTGTCGGCGCTGCTGCGGCG
>Ga0224507_10000320_pt1 | contig 19279 bp, 17 predicted proteins | sample SF_Jan12_sed_USG_3_FD_170159 | JGI IMG/M metagenome (GOLD analysis project Ga0224507, IMG submission 170159) | Sediment microbial communities from San Francisco Bay, California, United States - SF_Jan12_sed_USGS_13 | ecosystem: Environmental > Aquatic > Marine > Sediment | place: USA... | reverse complement strand
CAAAGACAAAATCGTATTGAGACAATAGAATAGGGGAAATCCTGTTATTAACAAGAATAATGAGGAACAGGATCTCCCATGGTTGGAAAAACTATAAGAGAAGCTCAACTTGAGAAAAATTATTGTATAGTTAGGGTTTGTGCTGGCAATAACAACACAACCCCCCACATTTATTATTTAGATTTCCTTGCCCTCAAAAGTAACATTAGATGTGCTCGGGAAACGGGTTTGCATAATACGTAACTCTTTGCGCAGGTTTCTCCAATTACTTCACTGTTGGCACTCTTTTGTACCTCTATACAGCTGGTGTATATGCCCGTGAATTCTTCTTTTGGGATAAACCAGTTGTGAGACAATGTAATACTTTTGTTGGGCAATATATTTACAATGCCTAAAGGAGCTGTTTTTTCATAAGAATAGGATGGCCCTTTTACTTTGAGGATCACTTTGAGATCGTCGTTAAATGCCTCTGAAGTACAAGGGTTTTTTAGCGTTGTACTTATTGTTTCTGTATTACCGCAGACATTGTCTTCAACCTGTACATTTCCGAGTTCAAGGTTGGTGCATATATGGGGTTCTATCACAAGCTTATAAGCCCCGTATGGCATATCTGTATATGCGCTCTTTATTTTGCTTGAAACAACACTTACATAATAAGTGCCGGCTGTTTGAATCCCAAATCCATAGTCAGTCCCTGGCACGGCATTTTCAGAAAGTACTGTCACGGATCCAGACTCATTTCTGAGGGACACCGTAGGTGCATATGGGGGATAATACTCCAACAACTCTTGCCCTATAGCTATAACATGGAGTGTATACGATCCAGGTGCTAATTCGACCTCGTAATAGTCCAGACCATCTCTAAAATCGTTATTGTATGGTTCTGTAATGTCGAAGAAAAAACCAAGATGTCCACTGAATGACGGCCAAATATTTCCCTGTGACGAGATTTCTGTTGCCGTCGACTTGTTATTGTTAGGCTCCGAATCTTGTGAGATATTTAAGTATGTATCACCATAAGGTAGATCTGGATTATATTCAGTATAACTGATAGTGATGTTATAACTTTCTTCATTATGCCCCGGACAAGAAAGCCAGACTCTGTAACGATGATTATTTGGCTGAAGAGATGATGGCCCAGCCAAAGGATAGCTCCCATACCAGATAGAATTCTCCGGATTGGGCTGTCCCATAGTCTTATCAAAAGTGCCGTCTTTATCAACATCGCCAGCTAAGTAAAGATTAGCAACGTCACAAGTACTACTCATCGACATTGCGACAGTACTGTTTGTCGTCAGCGTGAACTCATGGTATTCGCTATTTGACGATCCTGCCGTAAACTGACCGCTAAAATTATATTCTCCCGATACGAGTGGTGTTGAATCATCTGAAAAAGCAGCAGATGATATAAGAGAAACAATAGTGCAGATGCACAGAACACAAGCATTTTTCATTAGATTTACCTATTATCAAAAATTATTGAAACCAATATTTGATTGTATGCATAGCTTGTTATCTCCTCGATACTTAAGGAGAATACAGCATTAATCATTAATATCTAACTACTATAGCTTTAAGGAGACAAGAAAGTTTGTTACAAAACTGCACCCACATTTATCCTATGTTTTTTGACAGGTGATTACAAGAAGTAAGTCGATAAATTGTGCGGGCAATATTAACTTTGAAGACATATTGGGAACTGAAGATTTATCGTAACAATCGAAACTTTGTGATTAGCCTTAGAGACTATTGCTATTTTCTTTAGAGAAAAAGAGGTTTGGTACGCGTTTTTTTGGGAAGAAAAATGCACAGCTTTCGAAAAAGCTTAAATAGGTCTGATAGCAACTTAATTTCCTGAAATTATTTAATTATTCTAAGCTGTGCACAAAATAATCCTTGCACAACTTTATGCACAGCTTTCAAAAATTAAGCTGTGCATAAAAATAGCAAAATTTGTGTGAAAAAATATTTGAAATTTTGCACTAGCATGCCGGTTACTATATAGAATTATTAAAAAAAATAAACAAAGAGGAGCGTTGGACTTAGTCTATTAATGCACAATCTAGAGTGTAAAGTAAGGGTTCAAACCTTGCGATTTTTTTTATTTTCCTGCCGTTTTTTATTTTTCAGGCTCACAGCCTTTTTTTAGTATCCGATTAAAGATAGTTTAATTTTTTTAAGCTATTTCTAACTTTCTTTAACCTTTTTTTAATTATCTAAACTAGAAACATAGAAATACTGGGAGCTCATACCTCGTGACCCCTTACAATTTTTCAATAATTTTTTTCATTATTTCTCTCTCAGCGACCCCTTTTGCGGAGACGGTATTGTGCAGGAAAAATTGTGTCGATATTGTATCCGGTTATCCAGGCATATTTGTCGCCATCTTTGTACCGTTTGTTGTTGTCTATCAGCGGAACTTTGTACTGAGCACCCTGGTGGGAAAATGGTTTTTCAAGAGTGACGATGCCATTGCTGTATCATATATCATCCAGGTCCAGACAGCTGCCTGGTATGTTAGGTTTACGGACACTATTTTCGGACCGGTGTGAGCAGAAAAGCAGGAACAGAAATAACCTGGGATTCAGGGGTAATGATAGAAACACATCGCAGGTAAAACGGTATAAGGAGTGTTCTGTACTCAGCACTTTCCTTATACCATTTTACCGCCTTGGAGGGGCCTTGATTTACTTTTTAAACTACCAGCCGGAGCGCTTCCGGGAAACTGTTCCAGGGGAATCGGTGCCGGCCGTCATGTCACCTTTTATTATAAGTTTTTATTGATTCCGGTTGGTTTGATTATTTTTCTTAAGCCTGTTCAGGTATATTGTTGAGATGTATACCATAACTATGAGAAGTCCTTGAAAACATGGTTCTATTATCGTCCTCCGCCCGAGCTGCCTGAACCAGCTCCGGAACCACTATCCGAACCTCCTGAGCCGCCTGAACCTGCACCGGACCCATCACCAGAACCACCATCGGAACTTCCTGAGCCGCCTGAACCGGCTCCGGAACCACCACCAGAACCACTATCGGAACCTCCTGAGCCGCTTGAACCTGCACCGGAACCACCACCAGAACCACTATCGGAACCTCCTGAGCCGCTTGAACCTGCACCGGAACCACCACCAGAATCACTATCGGAACCTTCTGAACCGGCAGCAGTTCCGCCACCTCTCCCCGAGCCGGTACCGAGACCGGCAGCATCAGTTCCTCGGCTTATCTGATATGAAAAGCTTCGTGCGACCTCCTCCGAATGACCGAACCTGGCCTGTGTAGTGAAGGATTCCTGAAGTTGCTTCATTTCCCGGGCCTGGAATGAATGCTGCAAGGCATTGACCACAACTTCGGATGCAGCTGCTGAACCGGCGCCATGACGAGACATATTGCGTACGGCAAGAAAAGTTGATTCGGACAATGCATAAGCCTGAATTTTGTCCATTTTTCTGATACGCTTCTGAAGCTGTGTCATAATCCGGTCACGATCCTGATCCCCTAAACCGGCAGTTTGTGCTTCGGCAATAACTGTACCGAGAGTGTTTATTTCTTCCTGATTCTCTGTTAATTCAGCGGCCTTGCGGTAGGCATTTTCATACCTGTGCTGGACCCGGTTTGCCGCCTGGATAATTTTCTCCTCGTTGATTTTTTTGGCCATACCCTCATACACCTTGTCGATCAGGGGGTCGGTCGGGATGCCTTGTTTCTGTGCTTCCTGAACCATGTTCTGAACGTGGAGCACATGACTTTGTGTGAAACGGTATTGCTGCATTGCCTGCAGCAGGGCGGGTGTCTCGTCCGGATCAACCTGTGCCTGGCTGACTGTTTGTGTTTGTTCCTGCGCCTGTAATGCGGTACCGTCAGCCGCAATGACAGTCACCGCGACTGATATGCAAGCCTGCAGAATTAAAAATGTCATGATATATTTATTCATTGTAAACCTCCGGGTTGGGTTGAAACCTTTATTTATTAAACGGTCTGTGTATGAAAAGGTTACATCCCTTTTACATAAAGACAATTTTGTGATCCGAAATCATCCTGTTGTTTTAAAGTACAGCCAGGCAGTGTGATTGCTCCGTCAACTATATAAAAATAGGCAAACTCTTCATGGAGAGGCACCGAGATTTCCCATAGACGATCATCCGTCGCAATGGCGGGATGTAGGGCAAAGTGATCAATGGAGGAGGCAAACAGGACTTCTTTTGCGTCTGCATTATCATAATAGAGAACAGTAGCATCATCACGTACTGTGTAAAAATGTTTCTGGCTGCATGCGGTGATGCAAAACAGCATCAAAAAAACGAATCCCAGTTTTAATATCATCATCAAGTCTCCACTGAGAGTATTGAATTTGCTGAGCCGAAGTCATCTTCTTCCTGAGCGGATACTGTAGGATCCGGGAGGAATGTCTCATTATCCAGGATATACGAGAATCGGTGTTCTCCGGGGGGCACCTCAAGCGATATTTCCCAATACCCTCTATTGCCGACAGGTTGCAATGGGATGCGCTGCCAGCCTGTAAAGCTGCCAATTATTTCCACCTTTTTACTCCCTTCCTGGTAAATCACGAATCTGTGCAGTACCTGGGTTGCTTCCGGGGTGAGCAGTATCCGATCCGGATAATTTTGTCCGAACATAAAGGCGGTGATGATGAGCAGGCAGGCAGCTATTGCCATGCTGATCGTCTGCCTGGCGGATGGGAAAAATCTGATTTTCGATGGGAAATGAGGAGTCGAAACCGGAACCTCTGTGTTGAGAGCGGCGGCGAGCATTTTTTCCTGTTCAATAAAGGAAATTGCCTCATCCTTGAATTCCTCATTATCGTGAATAAGCTTTATAAAATCGATTTTCTCGTTCAGGGAGAGCTCATTGTCTATGTACATGCTTGTAAAATAATTCATGACTCCTCCTCATTGCTGAGCATTTGCCGTATCTTGGTTCTTGCCCTATGAATTTTCACCTTGGCATTCGTTTCGCTGATACCGAGGATAATTGCGATCTCTTTATATGCCAATCCGCCGACAGCCAATGACAGTATTTCCCTGTCCGATTCGGGCAGTTTGTCAACAGTTTCCTTAACTCTGCGGTACTCTTCCCTGGACAGAGCCACCTGTTCCGCATCATCGGTTGTCTCTGCCGGCAGTTTTTCAATTGTCGCCTGTTTTCTCCGAAGGCGATGATGATCAATGAGAGCGTTTCGCGCAATGGTAAACAGAAGCGCCGGAGAGGATGAGGCCTTGTGTCGGTAATGCTGAAAGTGCCGGGTAAAACTTTCCTGCATGATATCAAGGGAAGTCTCGTAATCTCCGCACATGTACAGTAAGTAACTGAACAGCCTGTTTTTGTGCTCTTCGTAAAATTGCTGATAATTATCGGTCATTCTTGCACAGTACTGCAGGTTAAGGTTCCAGCATAATCAGTTTGTTTTTCTTGGTTATTATATGTAATCCGGGTCAGTATCCGGGCCAGCAAATTCCAAAGAATATTGCGCGGTCATATTTCCTTATACTATTAACGATACAGGGAAACAAAGGTTACATAAAAACAAAAAATATGTTCCGATCCGCATTATAAAGGACTTTATCAACGGCTCCCCTGCTCCTAGTATAAAAATGCTCGGCGCTATAGTATGAAAATGGTAGGCTTTTAAAATATCCGGCATTTACGGGAGGATTCATGACCACGGTTCGCCAACAGATGATAGAACTGCTCAGTGAGGAAGAATTGAATGCCAGGGAAATTTCGCAGGCTCTCAGCATCATGGAACGGGAAGTGTATGCTCACCTGGAACATATAGAGCGGACTCTGGCGCGGTTGGGCAAAAAACTGGTGGTGACACCGTACAGCTGTCTGAAATGCGGCTATATCTTTGAAAACCGTAAACGATGGAGCAGGCCCGGCCGATGTCCGATCTGCAGGCAGAGTCATATCTCAATGGCCGGCTATCGAATCGTTCCTTACTGACCTCCGCAATGAAGTGCCTTGATCTATCGTATTCAGTGGGCCGAGGAAAGCTTCAGTCCAAGAATACCCACGACAATCAGACCGACAAAGAAAAAACGAACCAGGGTTGCTGCTTCAGCAAAGACTAGAATGCCGATAAAAAAGGTACCGACCGCGCCGATACCTGTCCACACCGCATATGCGGTTCCCATGGGGATTGTTTTTTGAGCAATGAACAGCATGGCGCCGCTTGCCGCCATTGATGAAACAGAGAATGCTATCCAGCCGTAACTGGCACCTTTGTCTGTCCAGCCAAGCTTAAGTCCGAGGGGCCAGCCCCACTCAAATATTCCGGCGATAACGAGATACATCCAGGCCATACTTTTTATACCTCCCGAGTATTGTATCAGGAGGCTTTCTACCAGCCGCCCCCGCCACCGCCACCGCCCCCGCCACCGGAAGAGCCTCCTCCACCGCTGCCGGAACTCGAACCAGGTGCCGTGGATGACGATGAAATGGTTGAAGAAAGTGAAGAACCCAGGCTTGCAGCCAGGGAATCAGATGAGAAAGGCTGCTGATTATTATACCATACCGGTGTGTAGCTGCCGTCTTTCGCTGCCTGTGCAAGTAATGCACTGAACTGTTCGCTCCACTGCTGTTCAACATCCAGGGCCAAAGCCCAAGGGAGAAGTTTTTCAAAGAGGGCCGGTGTTTTATCGGGTGGATTGATGAGGTTCAGCCGATCCTTTTCCGCGACAGACATATAGAGTTTCAGGCCTTCAAGTTGATCCATGATCTCCCGTCCATGAATGGTCGGAGCCCTGAGAAGATTATAAAAAATAATGTTTACGGCGATAATTATAATCAGCACCACAATGCTGATAATCGAGGTAGTGGTCGACAGGACAAACAGGCCGAGAAACCATCCCCCAAAAAAAGGCAGGGAAAAAAATGTCATAAAAAGAGCGCCCCCTTTTTCCGTGATACTTGAGCGGCCGGACAAGACTTTTTCCCATGCTTTATACACTCCAAAGAGCAAAAAAGAACAGGCGCCGGACCAGACCGACAGCCAGAGGGCCATAAATCCTGCCAGTTCTTTTTCGTGAGCGGTAACGACAACAGAGATCACCAGCAGCAAGGTGATGAGCATGCCTGGAATCATGTATATCCTGTTGCGCTTGAAATGCAGTGCTTCAAAATCTATCTGCAGGCTTTTTTCAAGCGCAGTGATTGATTCCGCTATTCTCCTGTGGTTGCTCCGTTTCAATTTCAGTTTGAAGGATTCTGCAAAGAGCTTGAGAGCAACTTTGTTTTCCCCGCTGGATAGAGCATCAGGATCTGCCGTTTTCGCTTTCGTTAAGGTAAACGTGTCCTGTTTGTCATGGATGATGAGATATTTTTTAACCGCCATGTCGACCAGCGCCGCGGCAAATGTTTTGTCGTCAAATCCCATGCGCATGACATAACGGGCGGCTGCCGGGGTGAAATTCTCTGGCGGTTTGAAGCGGGGGATAATGGTCCCCGGTTCCGGATCTTTTCCCACTCTGAACCAGACAATTATGTAGTAGAAAAACAGGATAAAAAGACCGGCCGAACCGACCAGCACCGTAAGGTTGTCCTGCAGCAAGCTGGAGGCCTTATCCATGGTATCGGGTTCCGGAATAATGCCCTTGGGCCAGGCTGCGGCAATAGTCAGTCCCTCCCGGGATGCAAGCGGTGTGGTGGTACGAAAGCGTATTTCATTGGCAGCCAGATCTATGAGCTCCGCGTTGGATGCGGTGGAACCCTGCTTTCCGGTATAGGCACTGTATTGCAGGATGGAGGCTCCTTCCGGGAGAACAAGCGTTACCGAAGCCAGTTCAATGGGGAACGCCCAGTCGTTGCCGGTCACATTCCAGTACAGTTCGTCATAGTCTGCAAAGAAGCCTATCTGCCTTTCAGTTTGATAGGTGATACTGTACGTGTAGGGGCCAGGATTGAGAAAGACATCCTTGTCACCAATATACAACCGGATGCCGTTACCCATCTGTTCGGTGTGGTATGGTTCGTTATGTCCGTCCCGCTTTACATCGATGACCTTGAAATCAACACTGACGCGCATGCCGGCACGATTCCTGTAGTCAGTGGGAAAATCGCGATAGATGCCTCGTTTTATCTGGTCTCCCTCGGCAACAACCGATATCGTCTCGATGACCGTCAGGACTCCGCTTCGGTCTACATTTATCCAGCTGTCAAAGTTGGTGATTTGCTCCCGGGCGCAAAGCGATGCGGCAGGAACAAAAAGAAAGACAAACAGAAAAACAAACAGAATACGGGTTATTTTAAGCATCGGTTTGAAGATTTGCATAAATCTCAGCTCATGCCTTGAAATCGACCTTGGGTACAGCACGGTCGTTATCGTCTTCTATTTCGAAAAATTCGCCTTTCTCGAAATTGAAAAAACCTGCGACAATGGAGTTGGGAAAGGTCTCGATACCGACATTGAGGTTGCGGACCGTCCCGTTGTAGTACCGCCTGGCCATCTGTATCTCATCCTCGAGTTTTGCCAGCTGGCCCTGGAGGTCGATAAAGTTCTGGCTGGCCTTGAGGTCAGGATAATTCTCGGCCAGCGCAAACAGTCGGCCCAGGCTCCGGGTCAAAGCGGATTCGGCAGCAATTTTATCTCCAACGCTGGTTGCCTGCATGGACTGGTTGCGAAGCTCTGTTACCTTCTCCAGCACTCCCCGTTCGTGTCCCATATACCCTTTGACCGACTCAAGCAGGTTGGGGATGAGGTCTGATCGTCTTTTGAGCTGGACATCGATACCGCTCCATCCCTCTTCTTTCATATTGCGGAGTCGGATCAGCTTGTTGTAGATGGCAATAAACCAGAGGACAAGGGCAACAGCAACGGCAAGCAATGAAAAAAAAGTTATCAGCATGACATCATTTCCCGATCAAAAGTTGGTGGCTTTGCAAGAACTCTCCATCCGTTGATTGAGCATGGAGTATTCTTACTTGATAGTTCTCCTTTGATTTTTTAAAAATGGTATTTTCTGCAAGTATATCAGAAAATGGATAACCTGAGAAATAATTTGACAGTGTCAATATTTCTGCTGACAGGTTACCGGCGCCTCTTTCTGAAACTATTTTTTTATCTGTTTTTCCGGTCCGGGGCATATTCACCGCAGGTCCGGATTCTTACAGCATAAAACCAGCACCCTGCGCATGAATGATATCCGGTGAAAGGCGCTCGAAAAACAGCTTAAAGACTGCATGTTTTCCTGTTGCAGGAGCAGCTTATTCCGGGAGCCAGGCTGTTTGTTCCGGCCTGTAGAGAAGAGTAACCTTCCTGCCCGGGCGGAAGCCCTCCATTGTAAAAATATTATCATCAGCCGTGGCTATAAACCGATGATCTCCGCAGACAACGTGGATACGGGGGCCTGCCTGCAGCTTGTCGAAAAAAATTCCTGTTACCACACCACGCAGAGTTTTTTCGGAATCAGAAGGTTCCCGCTCTGAGAGTTCAAGAGCTTCAGGTGCAATGACCGCGGAGCTATCCGGCTGCGGCGGTTTTGATACATAAAAAAACTGTCCGTCGGCGAGCTGGGTGCAGTACAGCCTGCTGTCCATTTTCTTCCAAGGCCCGGGAAGGACATTCTCATAGGTAAAGTCAAGAAGACGTCCATTATAGAGATAAATTATCCTATCGCAGATATCGTTCAGCCAGGATTTGTTATGGCTGGCAATGATAAGAGTCGTTCCCCATTCTTTTTGTGCTATTAATATTGCCTTGCGAATATTTCTGGCACTCTCCATATCGACACTTGCGGTCGGCTCGTCCAGTAACAGACAGTCCGGTTTCAGGATAAGCCTCGCAGCAAGAGCCACCCGCTGCGCTTCTCCTCCCGAGAGTTCGGACCAATGTCTTTTGGCAAATGATTTCTGCAGACCGACAAGTTCAAGGGCATTTTCAACGGCAGCGGACTGATTAGCGTTTATTCCCCGTATTTTTAATCCATAGACAATGTTGTCAAAAACAGAGCGCTTCAGGAGATATGGCTCCTGCGGAAGGAGGGTAACCCTGTACCGGCCGTTATTGACAGGCAGACTCCTGTTCGTTCCATGATAAGAGATTGTTCCGGTGGAGCATTTTTCCGCTAGGGAGAGGAGTATGAGGAGTGTAGTTTTGCCGCTGCCGTTGGGGCCGGCAAGCCCGTTAATACTACCCCGGGAAATATTCAGTTCCGGAATGTCGAGTACAGTTCGTCCGTTATATTTGTATCGGACATTGCGCAGTTGGAGTATGTCATTCATGGTCAGGCTTTCCTTCGCAGAAATGACAGGGAGAGGTTGATTGTAAAGGCTATGGCCAGCAGTACAAGACCCAGGGCAATGCCGGTTGCAAACATCCCCTTGTTTGTTTCCAGGGCAATAGCCGTGGTAATCGTCCTGGTGTGCCATTTGATGTTCCCGCCAACCATCATGGAGATGCCCACTTCGGTCAGAACCCTTCCCGTTGCTGAGACAGCAGCAATAAGAATGCCAAGACGCGCTTCCCACAGGCTGGTCAGAAAAATCTGTTGGGGTGAGGCTCCGAGTGAGGTAAGGGTGAGACGCAGCGAATGGTCGAGGCTTTCGACGGCTGTAGCGGTAAGGGCTATGACAATTGGCAGGGCGAGAATGGTCTGGCCGATGGCTATGCCGCTCAGGGTGAACAGCAGACCAAAATCGCCCAGCGGACCCCGGTTTGAGATAAAAGCATAAACGAGCAATCCGATAAAGACCGTCGGCAGGGCAAGCAGGGTATCGACAACGGTTCGCACCCCCTTTTTGCCGGGAAATTTCAGGTAACCGAGCAAATAGCCCAGCGGAATTCCCGCCAGCAGGCTGACCGTCATGGAAAGAGAGGAGACCTGAACCGTTGCAAGCACCGCGGAATAGGTTTCCCGATCGCCCTGGGTGAGAAGCTCAATGGCCTTGAGAAGCCCTTCGATAATAAAGTCCATTAACTATCCGGCAATAAGGGGTTTTTCTTTCTCCGCAGCATGAAACCAAATTTTGTTTCATGGTAAGTTGATACATCGTCATATTGTTTACATGCGCTGTATCTTCTTAAAAAAATCCAAAAATCCTGTTGTACATCTGTGCCTAACAGTACCTTTAGCAGGAAAAACAACACACTTTATCCTGTTTCAATTTATACTTGAAGTTTTGAATTATGTCAAACTTGACATAATTAGTACTGTTGCTCAAAATATAAAAAAAAGGAGAGTATAAATTGCGGACACGAATACCCGAACGATTTGAATAAGCGGTAATATCGGATCAACCGATTTTCACCAGACAATGAACCGGCTGATCCGATCATTACGCTATTATTGTTCATATCCTTTCCCGGTTGCGGACTTCCTCTTCCACGCCGACAAATTTTTCCCTCAGGGTTTCAAGCAGGACATAGATGACCGGCACCAGCATGGTACTGATGAAGGTTGCCGCAACCATGCCGCCGAGCACGATGGTCCCGATAGATTTCATGGTCATGGCACCGGCTCCGGACGCGATTGCCAAGGGAATAACACCGAAGACAAAGGAGAGGATGGTCATCATAATAGCTCTGAACCTGAGTTTGGCAGCATTAAGGGCGGAGTCCAAAATGGATTGGCCGTTCTCACGGAGTTCCTTGGCAAATTCCACTATCAAAATAGCATTTTTGGATGACAGGCCAATGAGCAGGACAAGGCCGACCTGGGCAAAGATATTGTTGTCCAGCCCGGCATAATTCTGTGCCAGTAAGGCTCCTAACATAACAAGCGGCACTGAGATCATGATCATGATCGGCAGTATCCAGCTCTCATACTGCGCACAAAGGACAAGGTACACAACGATCAGGGCAAAGGCGAAAACAAAAACCTTGGTGTTGCCAGCCAGTTTTTCCTGGTAGGACATGCTGGACCAGTCATAGCCGAAGGTCCGGTCTGCAGGCAGCACTTTCCTGGAAATTTCCTCCATTGCCGTCATGGCCTGCCCGGAACTGTACCCCGGCGCAGGGGCTCCGCTGATGTTGATAGAACGATACAGATTGTAATGGGCAATGTTCTGGGGCCCTGTTTCAAAACGTACCGATACAATGGCATTGAGAGGCACCATGTTTCCGGAACGGTTCCGGACAAACAGTTTATCTATGTCATTGACCTTGCTGCGGAAATTCTTGTCTGCCTGGACATAAACCCTGAACACCTTGCCGAATTTGGTAAAATCATTGATGTACAAAGAACCGAAATAGGTCTGCATCGTCACAAAAAGTTCCGCCATGTCCACATTGAGGGCATTGACCTTCTTGCGGTTAACATCTATGTACAGCATAGGGTAATTGACCGCATAGGTTGTATAGGCATACGCGATCCTCGGGTCCTGGTTGGCTGCCCCTAGCAGTTTATAGGCATAACCGAGGAAGGTGTTCAAATCCCCGGCCATATAATCCTGCAACCGGAAATCAAATCCACCAACCGTTCCCAGACCTGGAATTCCCGGCAAGTTGAACGCAACAACCTTTGCATCACCTATTGCCGCCGCTCTCTTATTAATGGAACCAATGATGGCACCAACTGTCTGTGTTGGGTCTTTTCGTTCGTCCCAAGGTTTCAGAGAGACAAAACCAGCCCCTGCACTTGAGTCGAGGGTACCGGTCAACAGGTTATAGCCGTCAATAGCAAGAAAATCGTTTACGCCTTCCGTTGAAAGGACAATTTCTTCAACCTCTTTGCGGACTTCGCTGGTCCGTTCGATAGCGGATCCAGGTTTAAGATTGAACATAAGGATAAAGGCGCCCTTGTCTTCTTCCGGAACAAAGCCGGCTGGGGTAACCGTGAATATCCAGTATGTTGCATACAATAAGGCCGCAAAGGCAATGACCACAATCCACCTGGCCTTGATCATCCATTTGACAACGATTGTATATTTGTCGGTGAGCCAATCAAAAAAATCGTCAAATTTACGAAATATCCATGGTTTTCCCTTTTCAGAGCGTTTGATGATAATGGCACTGAGTGCCGGGGACAGGGTCAAGGCATTCAGCGACGAGATCAAGACCGCAAAACTGATGGTCAGGGCAAATTGCCGGTAGATGGATCCTGTTAAACCAGGCATCATGGAAACCGGTACAAAGACTGCAACCAGGACCAGGGTCGTGGCGATGATCGGCCCGATGAGTTCCAGCATGGCCTGCTTGACGACCTGGGGGATGGTCAGGTCCGGTTTATTTCCCATGATCCGTTCCACATTCTCGACAACCAGGATTACATCATCCACAACAATACCGATGGCCAGGATCAGCCCGAAAAGGGTGAGGAAATTGATCGAAAAACCGGCAGCCTTTAATACCCCGAAGGTGCCTATAAGGGCGACAGGAATGGCAACCGAGGCAATGACAGTGGGACGCCAGGACCCCAGGAAGATAAACACAATGAGAATGACGAGAAAAACGGCAATAATAAGGTTCTGAACAACGTTCTTGATAGCCACATCAACAAACAGCGTGGTGTCATACGGGACCTGGTACTGAATACCTTCCGGAAACCGGGATTTCAGTTCCTCCATTTTCTCAACGACTTTCTGTTTGATCGCCAGGGCATTGGAACCGGGCAACTGATATATACCAACTGCTGCGGTGGGCTTTTTGTTCAAATTGGCATTCCAGTCATAGTTCTCTGCGCCCAATTCAATTGTGGCAATATCCTTAAGGTAAACAAGGGTACCATCCTCATTGGCCTTAACCACTATATTTTCAAATTCCCGAACCCGGTCTAGCCTACCCCTGGTGGTCAGGACAAATTCAATCTGCTGATCCTTAAACGTCGGAGCGGCACCGATGCGTCCCAGTGCCGCCTGGCGGTTCTGGGATTGAATGGCGCTGATAACGGCATTGGGACTGAGACCCAGGGATTTCACCCGGTCCGGATTCAGCCAGATCCGCATGGAATATTTTTTCTCACCGAGGATCTCCGCCTTGCCGACCCCCTGAATACGCCGCAATTCATCAAGAATATTGATATTGACGTAGTTGCTCAAGAAGCCTTCGTCATATCTTTTATCGCCTGTGAGGGCAATGAAGCAAACGACGGTCGGAGACTGTTTGTCGACGATGACGCCCTGCTGGCGTACTTCGGAGGGCAACTGCGGTGTTGCCATGGATACTTTGTTCTGGACATCAACAGCAGCTGTATCCAGGTCGTATCCGGGTTCAAAATAAACGCGGATGGATGCCTGGCCGGAACTGGAGGCGGTTGACTCCATGTAGATCATGCCCTGCACGCCATTTATTTTATCTTCCAGCGGCCTGACCACGCTTTCTTCCACATCGTAGGCATTGGCACCGACATAGGCGGCAGAGACTACAACGGTTGGCGGAGTGACATCAGGATATTCCTGGATAGGCAGAATGGAGAGAGACACTAAGCCGGCCAGCACTATGAGCAGGGAGATGACCATCGCAAAGATGGGTCGTTTTATAAAAAAAACAGCGAACATCGGCTACTCCTCTGTCGGTATCATTTCCTGCTGTTTCAGCACAGCCATTATTCCCTTGCTGCCGGTAACATCTTTCGGGTCGACTTTTATACCCGGCGCAAGATTGGGCAAAGCCGACACAATGACCTTCTCTCCTCCTGCAAGTCCATTGGCTATCTGCAGGTAGTTTCTCCCTTCAAATCCCCGGATAACATCTGTACGAACGGACTTGTTTTCCGCCCCAAGCGTGTAAACAAAACTGCCACGCTGGTCTTCAAAAACGACTGATGGCGGGACCATAATAAATTGCTGCTGGTCCGTAACAAAAACTTCGACATAAACAAATGTGCCTTCCAGGAGAGAATAATTTGGGTTATCTACTGTTGCCCGCATGGTGATGGTTCCGGTAAGCCTGTCCACACGGTTGTCGGTAAAATCGATCCAACCCTTATAGATTTCTCTTTTGAGCATCCCTTTCATGGCTGTTGGAATTCGCACCCGCGCCTCCATCCTGTCCTTTGACTTGAACTGGCTCATTAACTGGAAGTCCTGTTCGGCAGGATTAAAGTAGGCGTACATGGGATCATCGTCGATAATGGTTGTCAGGAGGGTCTTATCGCCATACCCGACAATATTCCCCACATCAACATATCGGCGGCTGATCCGGCCGCTTATCGGGGCAACAACTTCGGTATAACTCAGGTTGAGTTCCGCTTCCTTTATCGCTGCCATATCTGCCTTGATGGTTGCCATGAGTTCATTTTTCCTGGCTTCGTATTGTTCAAGAGTTGCTCTCGGCGCCAAACCTTTTTCCACCAGTGGTACATAGCGCTTGACATCTGCCTTGGCCAGGTCAAGGGATGCCTGATCACGCTGCATTTTTGCCTTTGTCTGATCCAAAGCTGCCAGGTACGCAGTTTTTTCAATTTCAAACAATTTCTGGCCCTTTTCAACAAGGTCTCCCTCGGTAAACAGTGCTTTTTCCAGGCGGCCGGCTACCCGCGCCCGAACCTCGACGCGTTTCGTAGCTTCCGTTTTTCCTGTATATTCGATCCAGATGGGAATTTTTTCGTTCTGAACAGTTATGAATTCAACGGACAGGGGCGGTATTTCCTGCGCCTGCTGTTTCTTTTTTGCATCTTTCTCCTCACCGGAACAACCGGTAAGAAGGGTAATTGCCAGCAGCACAAGCGCAAGGCTACATATTCTCGATTTCATTAATAGCCATCCCGTCAAAGTTTAATAGGTTGAATCTGTGGAGTCGATAAATTAAAGTAATAACTACTATTAAGAATAGACCATACACAAGACGAGTTCAATGTTGAAAGTAACATTTGCTTAAGAAGTATCCCTATTTTACAATAGGCGCACAAAACATACGCTTTACAAAGTAGGCGTCTGAAGAAGATAGAGATAAGGTTGACGCCAATTACAGAGAGGTCATGGGTGATGGATTATAAGAGGTTTAAGGGAGTAATGTTACATGGTGCACCGTTTATTTTCTCATTGTTCTCATTCATGCTGTTGAATATTCTTATTGCCGGCTTGGGATATGCTGCAGAAGAGGCAACAGGCGATAACGTAATCCTCTCCCTTGACGAACTGATTCAGATTGCCCTGACAAATAATCCCCAGGTTGACTCAGCCTTCGCACAGAAGGATCAACGAGAAGGTCAGCTCACCCAAGCCAGGTCGTCCTACCTGCCGCAGTTGAGTATCAACGGGGATTACAGCCGTGTTAAGGTTGATGGTCTGCAACCGGAAGATGAGGGCAATATAGCGCACGGCGGGGCAAATGTGTCGCAACTCATCTACGATTTTGGCGGAGCGACCGGGGCTATCGATGCCGGCCGTGCTAATCTTGAAGCCTCTTTCGCAAACCTGGAAAAAGTTTCTCAGGGAATTGTTCTACAGGTCAGGCAGGCCTGCTACAAGGTTCTTGAGAGAAAGCATCTTATCAAAGTTGCTGAGCAGGCGGTATCAAACTATGAGCAGCATCTTGACCGGGCAAAAGAATATTTTAAAGCAGGTGTACGAACCCGGATAGATGTCGTGAATGCCGAAGTAGAGCTTTCATCGGCCAGACTCCGGTTGCTGCAGAGTCAATATGATCTCAAGTCTGCCCGTGTTGAGCTGGAACGTATACTTGGCAAGGTGCCGAGTAACGGAAAGTATGCTCTCGTTCCCATCCTGGATGGTCTCGACAGGTTACATAACAAAATGCCTCCCCTGCCGGGACCATTGGCAAAGCTCCTTGAAACGGCCAATGAACAACGCCAGGATATACTGCAGCAAAAGGCGTTTATTAAAACTGCGGAAGCCGTCATCCGGCAGGCTGATAGCGGTTACTGGCCGTCCATAGGCGCAACGGCAGGGCTGGACACCTATGATACGGATCTATCCACATTCCAGGACCAGTGGAATGTAGGTGTCGGGTTCACCTGGGAGCTTTTTTCCGGTTTCAGGACCCGGGGCAAGCAAGTCGAAGCAAAAGCCTTTCACCGGGAAAATCTCTACCGTTTACATGATCTCGAACTCATGGTAACCCAGGAAGTGACTGACAGTCTTATCCGTGCGGACGAAAACCGGGAAAGTGTTTTGTTGAACATGGAAACGGTCCGACTTGCCACGGAAAATCTTAAGCTTGCCAGTGAACGATACAAGGCCGGCCTGAACGATATGATCGAATACAATGATGCCGAACTGCGTTTCACAACCGCCCAGGGAAACCTGATTGCCTCCTACTTTGCCTATCTGTCGTCACTGGCAAGGATAGATTACTCGATTGGCACGCCTGCACCGTTAATAGCACAGCAGTGAATCAAAATGGTCTGAGTTTATTCCGGCAAGGGTAATAAAAGATAAAAATTGCCCGTGACTCAGAGTGAATTCACTCGAGACCGCAGAAACAATCATACCGGATTCTCCCATGATCAATTTCCCTGAGAGAGTCTTTTTAGTTTCCAGGGAAGAAGCATCGGGACTTTTCGACGGTATGAACTGTACTGATCGCCCAGTTCGCCGACCAATCGTCTTTCCTCAAGAACACTACCGATAATGAAATAGGCTGTCAGGATTATTCTGGTCAGCAGATAGATGTCCGAGATGGTACCGAATCCCCAGATAAAAGCTATGCCGCCACTGTACCAGGGGTGACGGACATAGGCCAGCACACCGTCCGTGTGGAACGGCAGAGGTGCCGATTTTGTATTTTTTCTGGCATTGTGCCACTGGGTAATGCCGAGGAAAAATGACATATTGTAAACCCGGGCACCAAGATAGAACATAACCATTCCGTATAACAGCAGAATACACTGGGCAAGATGGATAAATATGCCAGACTCCAAGACGATCTTTTGCTGCAGGGAGAATTGGAACAGGAGGACCGGCATCAGGGTGATGATGCTGAAAAGAACATACAGAACTCTGTATGTTCCGGAGTTCTTTCCTAAAAACCTTTCAGCAATTTTGTGTGCCTGTTTGGAGATAAGCAAACTGTGAAGAGTGCACCATACAATCCACAGACAGGCAAGAATGACTATTTCCCAGACAGTCTTCTCCTCGATTGTCAAAGATTACGGTTTAAAAGTCACTCCGACCTTTCGCTGAACCGGTCTATGCGGAACTGGTGTTCCGGAGGAACATCCGGTGTATAAATTATGATGCTTTGCGGGGTTGGAGATTTCACCACCGTATGATCATATCTTGAATACCAGGCGCCAGCCTCCTTGCCATCAGAGGTGATAATGCGGGAACCGTAATAGGGAAATCTGACTCTGTAGTTGTTGTCAATAATCCTGTTCCAGGAGTGCAGCATTTCTTCCGTGATATCCACCTTTATCCAGAAATTTCTTTTATTGGCAAGCGTATAACTGTTGTGAAGAGCCATTATGGCATCAGGCTTTGCTTCAGGACCGGTATAGAAATATGTGTGATCAGGCAGAATCGTAGAGCTTTCAAAAGCTTTTTTTACCTCGTCGTTACGGACAAGTTTACCGAAATCTGTCGACCTTGCGCATCCCGTAATGAGAAAAACAGCCAGCAGCAGAAGGAGAAATGTTTGTAAGGTTTTCATGATAACCCTCCAGCTAAAAGGTGTTATTTATTTCTGAACTCTCTTAACATATTACGATGATGCATCTCATCCCCCATGTCAATGGTGTGGCAGACTTTACACTTCATGTTTGAGCCGATGGGATAGGCGTCCCCCTGGTACTGCAGCGGCTGCATTATATCGCGGTTAACGTTATACGTATTGAGGGCAGGATAGATGGCATGGGGGCTGCCGTGACAGGCAGCACATCGAATCCGGCCGCTTTCATCGGTTCTGTTCCTGTAGAGATCCTTCTCGCTCTTGGTCCATTGATTAAAGGTTGTATCAATCTCTGGGGGGGCAAAGTCAACATGACAGTTGAGACAGTCCGGTTCATTGACCCAGGGGCTTCGCGGCTGAATCTCATCAATACTGTCAAAATTTGCCGGCCTGATACCTTTAAGAAGGGCTGCAGCATGGTTTTTTCCATTCTCCATTTCGCCCTTGAGCAGACTTATGGCGTGATCTTCTATCTCACCGTGACAGTACGTGCAGTTAAGACCGAGCAACCGGTGAATTCCCCGGTAGGCTTTTGTTGCGCCACCTGTATCGGCCGGGTGGCAGAGCACACAGTAGGCGCCCCCCCGCTCGGCAAGGTAATTGGCGTGAAAACCATGAATGGCAGCTGAAAGATTAAGCTGCCGGCCATTGCCGGGGGCATTTTGCGAAGGGTCTGCATGGCAGCGGTTGCAGAGTATCAGCATGCCTTTCTTAACCATGCCCTGCAGATTTGTGCCGCTTATCCTGTCATGTACCGCA
>Ga0224507_10000319_pt1 | contig 19297 bp, 16 predicted proteins | sample SF_Jan12_sed_USG_3_FD_170159 | JGI IMG/M metagenome (GOLD analysis project Ga0224507, IMG submission 170159) | Sediment microbial communities from San Francisco Bay, California, United States - SF_Jan12_sed_USGS_13 | ecosystem: Environmental > Aquatic > Marine > Sediment | place: USA... | reverse complement strand
GCCCAGCCAATCAGTATGATCTAACTGAATATTACTAATGACAGCAACATCGGCATCAACCAGATTAACTGCGTCAAGCCGACCACCTAATCCCACTTCTAGAATAATAATATCAAGGGTTTCGCTCTGGTTTTGGCCTTGGTTTTGGCCTTGGTTTTGGCCTTGGTTTTGACCTTGGTTTTGAAAAATATCAAACGCAGCAAGCGTACCAAATTCAAAATAAGTTAGACTGATTTCATCTCGGGCATTTTCTACATTTTGAAATGCTTCACACAACTGCGCATCTGAAACCGGCTCACCTTGGAGACGAATACGTTCGTTATATCTTAGTAAATGAGGAGAAGTATAGGTTCCAACTTTATACCCTCCCGAGACGTATAACGACTCGAGAAAAGCCACTGTGGAACCTTTACCGTTAGTGCCACCAACCAGGACTACTTTTGTTGCAAGAGGTTTTGTTGCAAATGGTTTTGTAACTAGCCTGGTGAATACAGGGCGGATACGATCCAGCCCCATATCGATTGCCTTGACATGCAGTGTTGTTTGCCAGTCTAACCATTCTTGAAGGGTATGAAACTTCATAGAGAATTTTTGTATCCAGCCAGCGAAATAAAATTAATGAACGTGACTACCGATTATTAAGTATTTTAGAAAGATGACTGATCTTATGTCGCAACTGATTACGATTAACGATCATATCTAACGCGCCATGCTCCAATAAGAACTCACTGCGCTGAAAACCCTCAGGCAATTTTTCCCGCACTGTTTGCTCGATTACACGAGGACCGGCAAAACCGATCAATGCTTTAGGCTCGGCGATATTAATATCACCCAGCATCGCAAAACTTGCAGATACGCCACCCATTGTTGGATCTGTTAAAACAGAAAAATAAGGAATGCCACGTTCACTCATTCTAGTCAGTGCTGCACTTGTTTTTGCCATTTGCATCAACGAAAACAATGCTTCCTGCATACGTGCGCCACCGCTGGCAGAAAAACAAACAAATGGAATTTCTTCTTCAATACTTACATTCACCGCACGTACGAATCGTTCTCCAACCACCGATCCCATTGAACCACCCATGAAACGAAACTCAAATGCTGCCGCAACCATTGGCACATCAAGTACGGAGCCCTTCATTGCGACCAACGCATCTTTTTCTGATGTCGCTTTTTGAGCTTGTGTTAGGCGATCTCTGTATTTTTTGCTGTCTTTAAATTTTAAAACATCGTCTGGCTCGAGGTTTTCACCAATTTCCTCTCGTCCGTCTTCATCGAGAAAAACATCCAGTCGACGACGTGCACCAATGCGCATATGGTGGTTACATTTAGGGCATACATCCAGACTACGTTCTAGTTCTGCGCGAAACAACGTTGCATTACAACCAGGACATTGTGACCAAAGCCCCTCAGGAACCGCGCCCTTAATTTCAGTCCGAATACGTGAAGGAATTATTTTTTCAAACCAGCTCATGTGTTTTCCATATATAAATTAAATTATTTGTTAACTCAAATAAATTGTGTAACCACAAAGTATCAGTTTAATTTGCGTCTATTGCCTGCCGCAAACCTGCAAGAAAGCTTTTCACTTCCTCAATTATTTTTGCCTGATCATTCTGATTTTCGGCAATGCGTTTTACTACCGCACTACCTACCACCACACCATTGGCTATCTTTGAAATGGTCGCAGCTGTTTGCGCATTGTTAATACCAAATCCAACACAAATAGGCAGGCCAGTGTAATCACGAAGCTCTGACAACTTATGTCCGACGGCTTCCGCATCAATACTTTTTACACCAGTAACGCCCTTGAGCGAAACATAATATAAAAAACCACGACTATACTTGGTGATTTGTTTAAAACGATCAACAGTGCTTTCAGGTGACACAAGAAAAATAGGATCAATCTTATTTGCCTCAAAGGCAACAATTAAATCTTCGGCTTCTTCCGGCGGTAAATCTACAGTTAATACACCGTCAACACCTGCAGCTGCGGCTCTTTGTGCAAAAATCTGATACCCCATCACTTCAACCGGGTTTAAATAGCCCATTAAAACAACTGGTGTTTCCTGGTTAGTTTCTCGAAAAGTGGTAACCATATCTAACACATCAGACAATGAAACATTATGTATCAGTGCCCGCTCGCAAGCCTGTTGAATTACCGGGCCATCAGCCATCGGGTCTGAAAATGGCACACCAATTTCAATAATGTCTGAGCCCGCCTCGACCATCGCATGCATCAAAGATACTGTTATTGTTGGATCAGGGTCGCCAGCAGTAACGTAAGGTATCAGTGCTTTTTTTCCATTAGAGGCTAAATCTGCAAATCGTTTACTTAGTCTACTCATACCGTTATTCCCTCAAGGGCTGCTACAGTATGGATATCTTTATCACCCCTTCCAGATAAGTTCACTAGGATATTTTTTCCTTTACCCATTTTCACTGCCAGCTTTGCTGCATACGCAAGTGCATGACTTGATTCCAACGCAGGAATAATGCCTTCGATTTTTGTCAAAGCGTGAAATGCATCTAGTGCTTCAGTATCGGTAACAGCAACGTAGTTTGCGCGACCAATATCTTTTAACCAGGCATGCTCAGGGCCAACGCCTGGATAATCCAAACCTGCAGAAATTGAATGCGTTTCGATAATTTGGCCATTTTCATCTTCCATTAGGTAAGTTCGGTTACCGTGAAGTACACCCGGTTTGCCTTTACATAATGGCGCTGCATGACGACCGGTTTCCAAACCATCACCGCCACCTTCAACCCCGTAAATTTCAACGTCTTTATCATTCAAGAACGGATGAAATAAACCAATTGCATTTGAACCACCGCCCACACAAGCCACAAGCGCATCGGGTAACCGGCCTGTTTTAGCCAGCATTTGTTCTCTTGCTTCACGTCCGATCACGGTTTGGAAATCACGTACCATTTCTGGATAAGGGTGAGGCCCAGCAACTGTTCCAATAATATAAAACGTATTATCCACATTTGTTACCCAGTCGCGCATGGCTTCATTGAGCGCATCTTTAAGCGTTTTAGATCCGGAAGTAACAGGAACAACTTTAGCGCCGAGTAATTTCATACGGTACACATTGGCGGCCTGTCGCTGAACATCAACTTCGCCCATGTAAACGACACACTCCATACCTAGTCGCGCAGCGACTGTGGCACTTGCAACACCATGCTGTCCCGCTCCGGTTTCAGCTATGATTCGGGTTTTACCCATACGTTTCGCTAGTAATGCCTGCCCAATCGTATTGTTAACTTTATGAGCGCCAGTGTGATTTAAGTCTTCGCGCTTTAAATAAATATTTGCCCCGCCCAAGTGCTCTGACCAATGTGAGGCTAAGTATACCGGCGAAGGACGGCCAACATAGTCAGCAAGATCTTTATCGAGTTCAGCAATAAATGCAGGGTCGCTCTTGAAGACTTCATAGGCTTTTGTCAGCTCTTCAATTGGTGCCATCAACGTTTCAGCTATGAAACGACCACCATAGATTCCAAAATGCCCTTTCTCATCCGGCATATTAGGAAGATTTGCTTGTCTATCTATCACGTTAGTTGTCACCTAGATTTACACCTCGAACAAATTTTTTCATTTTATCTGCGGCCTTCACACCTTTTTCGGCTTCAACACCACTACTCACATCAACCGCATAAGGTCTAACTTGTTTTACTGCCGATTCTACATTATCCACCGTCAAACCACCTGCTAGTATCAACGGTTTGCTAAAACCGGCTGGTATTGATTCCCAGTCGAATTTATCACCACTGCCACCGGATGCACCTTTTTGATGACTGTCCAGCAAAAAACCCACTGCAGTAGAATATAACGCCGCGTATTCTACCGGATTTACGCCGCCACCCATAGGGATTGCTTTAATATAAGGCGTATCAAACTGCTTGCAGAATGATACCGATTCATCGCCGTGGAATTGTAACAAATTCAACGCAGTTTCCCGCACAATGCCCTGCACTTCTTCACAAGGCTGGTTCATAAATAAACCAACGGTTTGAGCAAAGGGAGGTAATTGATTAATAATCGCTTTAGCATCCTGCGCACTAATATAACGCGGGCTGGATTTTACAAAAACAAAACCCAATGCATCAACACCTAACTCAATCGCTTTTAAAGCATCTTCCAGTCGGGTTATACCACAAATTTTAATACGTGTTCGCGTCACTTTTAACTCATTTATAAACAACTTAGTTACCTTAGATTACCAGATTGAGGAAGTATGCGAAACTTGAGGTAGCTTAAATTCATTATCATACGAAACTCCGGTCAAATATAAACCAAATGGCTGTGCAGTCACTCCACCCTTGGTTCTGTCACAGGTTTCGAGTATTTGCCGAGCCCATTCTGGCTCTCGCTTTCCTGCGCCAATTTCCATCAACACGCCCGCAATATTTCTAACCATGTGATGTAAAAATGCATTGGCTTCAATATCGACAAGCACAAACTGTCCTTTACGGGTAACATTTAGGCTTAATACTTCTCGTACCGGACTTTTTGCCTGACAGCCAACGGCTCTATAGGCATTAAAATCATGTTTACCAATTAAGTAATTTGCCGCTTGTTGCATTCTAGCTTCGTCCAAAGGCCGGTATTCCCAGGTAGTTCGGTATGCCAAAAAAGTAGGCCGAACAGAGCGATTAAATATCACATATTGGTACCGTCTTCGACGCGCTGAAAAACGCGCATGAAATTCTTCAGACACCTGGGTCGCCCACAAAACACACACGTCTTTGGGTAAATTTGCGTTAGCACCATAAACCCAGCTTCGGTCATCGCGATCTACCTCGATATCAAAATGTACAACCTGCTCTGCACCATGTACACCGGTGTCGGTTCTTCCTGCACAAATAACACGAACAGGCTCATTCGCCACAACTGACAATGCTTGCTCCAGCGTTTCCTGAACAGTTTTTACACCCTCTTTCTGTGCCTGCCAGCCACTGTAACCATGACCATCATATTCAACGCCCAGCGCAATTCTCATTACAAACTAATCCAAAAATTCAATAATTATAAAAATGGGTGCAGAACAAATCAAATATGCCCCGAGTTATCACCCTACATTTAAAAACAAAACCGCCATACTAAACGGTATTAACCATTGAATCCAACCGGGCAAGGCTTTGATTTCAATTTCCATCTCACGCATATCAACTTTCTGATCCACCGCCCGCCCAAAACCTTCGGCCAGATGCTCACTAACCTTCTCTAAATACCGACCAACATTTTTAAATTCAAATTTTTCATTATATTCTGGCAGAAAAGGCAAACCGGCAGCTTCTAGCGTTAATAACACACGAATAACAAACCGTTTTCGATCAATTCCCAAGCATTTAAACGGTGTAGCAAGATAATACAAACCCACTATAATTTCTAGGCGATCAGTCAAGCGCAATAAGCTCTCCACACCAAGTACTAAAATAATCAGTGCGGCAACTCTCTGCAAGCCCATAAACAGGCCATCATAAGTGGGAGACCAGCCTTCAAGAACCGGCCAAATCAACTGCCCCGGCGTAAACCAGAGATACATGATAAAAATGGAAATGAAAAAAATACGTAAGCGCTTTATCATCAACCAGGCTTTAGGGGCAGGAAATTGCTTTGACACCAACCAAACAACAACCAGCATTGAAAGACCAATGATACTAGAGGCAGTTTGCCCTAATGAAACAAAGGCAGCAAAAACCATAAAGCTAAGCAAACGAATTAAGGGATGCACAAACAAAAGGGAAAATAATCCTGTTAAGAAAAAATAATAAACTGCAACGGATACTGCAAAATAACAAACAGCAAAACAATAATCAGGTAATAGCAGGACAACTTTAAATAACTCAGTACAGGTGGAAAAAAGTGCGCAACACCACCCTTACCACCAACACGGATACGCCAATGCAGCCCTTTAATCTTCCTATACGATCGCCTCAATAACCAGCCACCCCAAAATAGTAAACTACCGACAAGCCATACCACTCCCAACATACTAAGCAACGTTTCAATAAGTGAAGAATCGTGCGCCCAGCTCAGGTTTACATAATCCGGCATCTGACGAATTCCATTGATGACGAAAGGATGCCCCAACCAAATACCACCAAACATGATTACCAGCACGAGAATGGCGAGCAAATAGTAACCGACATTAGGGTGTCGATTTACATTTCCACTGTTAACAGAATCGTTATTTTTCATTGCAATGTTCAATTAAAATTACCACTCATTGTTTCGGGCACCTCCGAAAATAAATTTAGACACCAATATTACGTTATGTTTAGCAGGATAATAAAATATAACAGCTTAGTAGGAAGCTCTCGTAACAAGTGCCTCCCTATTAATACAACTGAATTCAGTCAATTTCCGGAGGGCCCTTCAGTTGAACGGGTAAAATAGACTTAATATATTCATTCATAATAACATTCTAAAAATAGAAACAATATCCAGTATTCTCTAAACGAACCGACAAGTTTTCAGAAAAGGCAGTAGTGAGTGTTGGCGTAAATATGAGCCAGAGCCTTCTATAGTAAGTTTATTACCTACATAAAATATAATGTGTATGCTGAATAGTTACTATAATGTTAGACTAACCACATACTCACACTAGAATCAAGTATATGAAATCTCTCGAACATCTTCTTGAAAACTGGTTATTTACCAGTCGCTGGTTACTTGCCCCGTTCTACGGTGGCCTTGTCGTCGCAATTGGCTTACTACTTATCAAATTTGGTCAAGAGTTTATTGCTTTCGCACCTACTATTCTTGATGCTGACATCAAAATGGTCATGTTGAAGATTCTTTTACTTGTCGACATCACCCTACTCGCCAACTTGTTACTCATTATTATTTTTGCCGGATACGAAACATTTGTATCAAAAATTGACAACTATCACTCCGAAGACAGATTGAGCTGGATGGGTAAAGTCGACTTTTCTGGTCTAAAAATCAAACTTTTTGGCTCCATTGTTGCCATTTCAGGCATTGAATTACTAAAAGCCTTTCTTTTACTTGATAAATACACCGACAAACAACTAATGTGGTTGGTTATTATCCACTTAACATTTGTTGTCTCTGGCCTTCTGTTCACTTATATGGATCATGTAGCTGCTCAAACCAAAAAACTGGAATGCGAAGCTGAGAAAATTTATCCTGACAGCCGTAAAAAAAAGCTCCCATAAAAGACCATTTGATATATTTTTTCGTCAAATTAAGACTATAAAATAAAAAACCGCTAATACCCCCTTGTTTTATCCATATTTATTTAAGAATTTGGTCAAACTGTCGATTCATTCAGTATAGGCACACCCGAATTTTTTGTTTGATAAATCATCCTGATAAGCACCAGAGATAAATATGAAAATCAATGAACCAGTAACACAAAAAGAAGTAAAAATACCAAAAGGCCAGGTACTTATTTCCACCACCGATATAAAAGGTAGTATCACTAAAGCAAATGATGCATTTGTCCAAATTAGTGGCTTCTCCAGAGACGAATTGCTTAACAATAATCACAATATTGTACGACACCCCGATATGCCGCCAGCCGGGTTTCAAGATCTTTGGGATAACCTGAAAAACAATAACCCTTGGCTGGGCATAGTAAAAAACCGAACCAAGAATGGCGACCATTACTGGGTAAAAGCCTATGTCGCACCCATTGTCATTAACGGCCAGCTAACCGGTTATCAATCTGTGCGGGTTCAAGCCAGCGAAGAAGAAATTGGTCGCGCAGATGAACTATATAAAAAAATAAACGCTGGAAAAACCTCACGATTCAAACCACCGACCATCCCACAAAAATTATTTGCGATGATATTCAGTGGTATCACATTAGTAACTATTGGTTACGTGCTTTCAATATATTTAAATAGCCACCTGTTTGCAGCCGCAGGATTAATTGCAGGAGGATTAACTGCGTATCTAATTTCACGCAGTATTACAAGCCTACTTAAAAATACAGCAGACAAGGCAAAAAATACAATTAACAACCCTCTATCACAAGTGCTAATTACTGGTCGTGTCGGCATTTTGGGTAGCGTACTACTCGCCATTGAATTGCAGGAAGCAAAACTAAAGACCTTCGTACATCAAGCTGCTCATACAAGTAATCAATTAGACAGTACAGCAATAGAGATAACAGAATCATTCAGTCAAACAATGAATAATATTAACCAGCAAAAAGATGAAGTTGATCAGGTCGCATCTGCAATAAACGAAATGACAAGTTCCGTTGAAGAAGTAACAAAGAGCATCAATGACACGGCCGATTCTGCGCAAAATGCGAAAAAAGAAGTGCATAAAATCAATACAGAAATATCAGAAACCATCAATATCATCAACAATCTAGAGCAGGATATGAGTAAATCCGTATCGGTTATTAATCGTTTAGACGAGAATAGTCAAAACATTGGTGCTGTACTTGATGTTATTCAGGGCATTGCTGAACAAACTAATCTTCTCGCTCTCAACGCCGCCATCGAAGCAGCTAGGGCGGGTGAAGCAGGACGCGGATTTGCCGTTGTCGCCGATGAAGTAAGAACCCTCGCCACACGTACTGCTGACTCAACACTGGAAATCGAAAAAATAATCAAACAAATTCAAGATGCTGCCAAGGATGCAGTATCGTCAATGGATGTTGCAAAAAAACGGGTGGAACAAAGCTTTACACACGTAGAAAACTCTGCCGAAGCAATTGCAAGCGTATCAGGTGCCGTCGACAACATTGAAAGCATGAGTACTCAAATTGCCTCCGCAGCTAGTCAACAAAATATTGTAGCCTTGGATATAAATCGTAGCATTCATGAAATATCAGAAAAAGTGAGCTTAACCGTCACAGCAGCAGAAACAACCGCAAATAAAACCAGTAGCTTTTCAGAGCTTTCAAAAGAACTACAAACTTTGATTAACCAGAGCAAATAAAGATTATAAAAAACCAGAACCGTCCGGCGATAGAGCAATAATCTATATTGCTCTATCGCTTTCACTCAACTTGCTTTCTTGGAGTTATTCTAGCGTTTATGTTTATAGTAAATATGCTAGCAACTAATTTGCTGGGCCTGCCTTTTCACGGCGAACCGACCTCAGCGAGTAGGCCAAAAATGATTAACGACTTGATGTAGTTGAGCTCATGTCGATAGGCGTTTCATATAGTCGATTTTTCTTCCAACTGACATACCATTGAGGATCAAAATCAAAATCCAGTTCCACACACGTTTCATACGCCTTGCGAAAATGTAATGCAGTACGAAAGCAATGAAGCTCCTGATCGGCAGTTACTTTACCTACCTGTCCTACTTGAAATTTCCGATTTTTCACCATGCCATTTTGCTTCCAATGCACCTGATATACTAAATAACGAATATTACGACGCTTATCCAGGGCAACTGACTTTGTTACACCACGAACTCCCGTCGTTTTATTATTTACCAAAGCCCCCATTGTAACCAGGCTTTTTATTCTTGTGCCAAGCAACACCAATTGTTGGTCACGCCAACTTTGAGCAGCCACTAATGATTTTTCCCTATTACCCCAAGAGTTATGTGAAAAATACCGGCTATGTTCTTTTCCTTTGCGAACGATTCTGACTTGAAAACCGTGTTTATCTGGCTCTGTGATATGTTTTTCTGGTGCTATCAGCAATGTTATAACCCTATACCTAAACTAATAAAATAACAGTAGGCGTAGTGTAGAAAAAAAAACGAACATAGTCCATAAGTACTACTCTGAGACGGTCGTTATTTAACCATTTAGCCGGGTTTTCTTACATAAACTGCTTTAATGTATCACCAAGCGCGGCAGGTGATTTAGTTGTGGCAACTCCCGCAGCTTCAAGTGCTGCAAATTTTTCTGCCGCAGTCCCTTTACCACCCGCGATAATCGCACCAGCATGCCCCATGCGTTTTCCTTTTGGTGCGGTCACACCTGCAATATAAGCAACAACGGGTTTTGTTACATGCGCTTTAATATATTCCGCCGCTTCTTCTTCCGCAGTTCCACCTATTTCACCAACCATAATAATAGCTTCGGTCTGAGGGTCGTTTTGAAATAATTCCAGACAATCAATAAAATTAGTACCTGGAATAGGGTCTCCACCAATTCCAATACAGGTGCTTTGACCGTAACCCAGATCAGTTGTTTGTTTAACGGCTTCATAAGTTAATGTGCCGGAACGAGAGACAATGCCAATTTTTCCTGGCAAATGAATTGAACCGGGCATTATGCCAATTTTGCACTCACCAGGCGTAATAATACCGGGGCAATTAGGACCAATCACCCTTACCCCAGCATCCTGTACGACTTTTCTAGCTTGCAGCATATCAAGCGTTGGAATGCCTTCTGTGATACACACAATTAATTGAATACCTGCATCCGCCGCTTCCAAAATTGCATCTTTACAAAAAGCTGCTGGCACGTAGATCATTGTTGCCGTTGCGCCAGTGGCATCAACAGCATCACGCACCGTGTTAAAAACTGGCAAACCTAAATGTTCCTGCCCGCCTTTACCCGGTGTAATTCCACCAACCATTTGTGTACCGTAAGCAATTGCCTGTTCAGAATGAAAGGTGCCTTGCTTTCCTGTAAAACCCTGGCAGATAACTTTAGTATCTTTATTTATCAATACGCTCATGGGTTTTAGTTCTCCTTGTTATTTTTAGTCGCGGCAACCGCTTTTTGTGCCGCCTGGTCCAGACTTTCTGCAGCGATAATTTGTAATCCGCTTTCAGTTAATAATTGTCGACCACGCTCGGCATTGTTTCCTTCCAATCTTACAATAACCGGTACTTCAACATGCACCTCTTCAACCGCACCGATAATTCCTTCCGCGATCATGTCACATCTAACAATACCACCGAAAATATTTACCAGAACGGCCTTAACATTACTATCAGATAAAATAATTTTAAATGCTTCAGAGACGCGCTCTTTTGTTGCCATACCACCAACATCAAGAAAATTCGCCGGATCACCACCGTGCAGTTTAATTAAGTCCATTGTTGCCATCGCAAGGCCTGCGCCATTCACCATACAGCCAATTTCACCATCCAGTGCGATATAATTTAAATCCCATTCTCTTGCACGAACTTCTCGCTCATCTTCCTGGTTGATATCACGCATCTCTTCAATGTCAGGTAATCTATACAATGCACTGTCATCAATATTAATTTTTCCGTCCAAACATAAAAGATCACCCTGCTTTGTAACAACCAGAGGATTGATTTCGATAAGGCTTAAATCTTTTTCATGAAATAACTTCATCAGGCCAGTGAGTATTTTACTGAACTGTTTAATTTGATCACCTTTTAATCCCAGCCCAAACGCCAACTGACGACATTGAAATGGCTGCAGACCAACAACGGGGTGAATTGCCGTTTTCAGAATCTTTTCCGGCGTCTCTTCAGCGACTTTTTCAATGTCCATCCCACCCTCAGTGGAGGCCATAATAACAACACGTTTTAATGACCGATCAATCACCGCACCAAGATAAAGCTCACGTTCAATATCACTGGGCATTTCAATTAAAACCTGATTCACCGGCTGGCCATTCGCATCCGTTTGAAATGTTACAAGACGTGTGCCCAACATTTCTTTTACTGCAGCTAACGCTTCGTCCTTTGAATTAGTAATTTTTACACCACCAGCCTTACCACGACCACCAGCATGAACCTGAGCCTTAACCACATAACGATTTGTATCTAATGCATCAATCGCTTTATCTGCCTCCTCAAGATTGCTCACTACTGTGTTTACCGGCACCGCTACACCGTATTTAACAAATAATGCTTTTGCCTGGTATTCGTGTAAATTCATTTTATTTATCCCTGTTAATAGATCTTACCAATAGACCTTGTAAATATTTTCCCGAGCACCATTTCCCTCTAAGAGATCACGATACCACAAGTACTTGAGAGGCCAGATGTATCTTCAAATCAAACTAACCACTCGTAACTATTTCTTCTTTTGAACAGCATGAATCGCTCGCCCATCAACGGAAAGTGCTGCCTCGTGAAAAGTTTCCGCTAAAGTCGGATGAGCAAACATAGTCATAGCCAAATCCTCACTGCTGCTACCAAACTCCATAGCAATTTTTGCCTGCCCAATCAGCTCCGAACTTTGCGGCCCAATCATATGCACTCCTAATATACGGTCAGTTTCAGCATGGGCAATTACTTTTATAAAACCAACAGTATTATTAATTGCTCGCGCCCGACCATTAGCCGAAAACGGGAACTTGCCAACTTTAAAAGGAATATTTGCCGCTTTAACTTCCTGCTCAGTTTTTCCTACCCAGGCAATTTCCGGCGAAGTATAAATTACTGACGGCACAGTATCTAAATCAATAGGCAATGGTTTATGTCCACCGATTAATTCAGCAACAACAACACCCTCTTCCGACCCTTTATGAGCCAACATCGGACCTCTAACCAGATCACCGATAGCATAAACCCCACTCACATTAGTTCGACAAAATTCATCTACTACAACAAAGCCACGATCATCGATTTTAATTGCACTGGATTCATCTAACACACCACTAGAATTAGGCGCACGGCCAACCGCAACAATCAACTTATCAAAAGTAGAAGTTTGTTTACCTGCTTCGTCTTCGTATTCTACGGTGACTTTTTTATTTTTACCTGCGCCACCAACCGTGCAAGCCGTAATTTTAACGCCCATACAAAAGGACAAACCCTGCGTGGTAAATTGAGTTAAAGCCTCTTTACCAATCTCAACATCTGCCTCTGGTAAAAAATTGTTTCGTGATTTAAACAGGGTAACTTCTGAACCTAGTCTTCGCCAAACACTACCAAGTTCTAGCGCAATTACACCCGCACCAATGATACCCAGTTTTTTCGGCACTTTATCAAAAGCTAATGCACCGGTAGAATCAACAATCGTATCGTTCTCATAAGGTGCCACACCGAGTTCTGTTGGTGATGACCCTGTTGCAATAATTATATTTTTAGCTTGCAACGATTTCGCACTACCATCAGACATAGCCACGTCTACATTCTTATCCGCCTTTAAAACACCCTTTCCATGAAAAAAGGTTATTTTATTCACCATGAACAGTGCAGCAACGCCGGATGTTAACTCAGTGACCACTTTATCTTTACGTGCTAACATGGTTTTAAGGTCTAACGTAACATCTTTCACCTTAATGCCATGCGCTGCATGATCATGTAACGTGTGCTCATACAGCTCGGATGATTCAATTAACGCTTTTGACGGAATACACCCTACATTTAAACAAGTACCTCCCGGCGAAGGTTTTTTGTCGGCATTATTCCAATCATCAATACACGCTGTTTTCAAGCCCAATTGCGCACATCTTATAGCAGCAACATATCCACCAGGGCCAGCACCAATTACTACCACATCAAACTCTGTCGAAGTTGTCATAAGAATATTCCTATACGTCCAGTAACAATCTAACTGGATCCTCTAACGCATTTTTAATGGCTACAAGAAACTGAACCGCCTCTCTCCCATCAACAATTCGATGATCATAAGTTAATGCAACATACATAATCGGTCGAATAACAATTTCACCATTCTCAACAACCGGACGCTCCACGATATTATGCATACCTAAAATGGCACTTTGCGGCGGATTTAAGATTGGCGTAGAAAGCATTGAACCAAAGACCCCTCCATTTGTAACAGAAAAGGTACCACCGGTAATTTCTTCAATAGATAGTTTATTATCTCTTGCCTTGCCACCAAACTCTCGAATATTTGCTTCAATTTGCGCAAGATTCATTTGATCCGCGTCGCGCAGGATAGGCACAACCAAACCTCTGGGGGAGCTTACCGCTATACCCACATCAAAAAAACCATGGTAAACAATATCATCACCATCTATCGACGCGTTAATCTCAGGAAATTGTCTTAAGGCTTCAGTAACCGCTTTCACAAAAAACGACATAAAACCGAGCTTGGTATCATGTTTCTTTTCAAACATGTCTTTGTACTTTGCCCGGACATCCATAACGGGCTTCATGTTTATTTCGTTAAACGTAGTTAGTAACGCAGCGGTTTGTTGTGCGCTTACCAAACGTTCTGCAATGCGCATTCGCAATCGTGTCATTGGTACACGTTTTTGCGGCCGCTCACCTTCAATCATAATTGCAGAAGTGATTTTTGTCGATTTACCCGCATTTTGCACATCTTCTTTGAGAATACGGCCATCTTTACCACTACCTTTTAGCTTGCTCACATCCATACCTTTTTCCTGCGCCATTTTTTTCGCAGCAGGATTTATTTTCACGTCAGCAGATGAACTTGCAACGGCAATTGGCTGAGTAGATTCGACTGCAGATTCTTTAGATTCAACAATAACAGGCGCCGGCGATGCGGTAGCATTTTCATCAATTTTGGCAATAATCTGCGCTGACAAAACAACAGTACCCTCTGGCTCGAGAATTTCCGTCACCACACCCGAAACAGGTGCAGGCACTTCAAAAACCACTTTATCGGTTTCTATGTCGGCAATGACTTCTTCAATTTCAACCCACTCACCCACTTCCTTATGCCAGGTAATGATGGTGCCATCAGCAACTGATTCTGGAAAACCAGGAACTTTTACGTCTGTCATTTTACTTTATCCCTATTAATAACAACTCGATAATACAACTCAATTTAACTTCTCTTAACTCTCTAATTCAACACCCAATGCTTTGTGTATTAAATGATTTAACTGTTCAGTATGTAAAGCAGGATAGCCAACCGCAGGTGCTGCTGAAAAAGGTCTACCGGCATATTCCAGATAATGTTCATCACCCAAAATTGTTCTAACATGATGCTGACTGGTAAACCACGAACCCTGATTTTTCGGTTCCTCCTGACACCAAACAAACACTTTAGCATTCTTATAACGTTGCAACTGAATTTTCATCAACGCCACAGGAAACGGATACAATTGCTCCATACGTACAATAGCAACACTATTTAGTTTTAATTCACGCCGCTTTTCAAGTAAATCGTAATATACTCTGCCATGGCACATAACTACACGTTCAATTTTATTATCAACATGCTCATCAATTTCAGGAATAATCGGATGAAATTGACCATCGATTAAATCAGACACCTCACTCACTGCCAGCTTGTGCCTGAGTAAACTTTTTGGCGTAATAACGACAAGTGGCTTTCGGCAAGTCAATAGCATTTGTTTACGCAACAAATGAAATATTTGCGCAGGCGTTGTAGGAATACACACCTGCATATTGTTTTCCGCACATAATTGAAGATATCGCTCAATTCGCGCAGAAGAATGCTCTGGGCCCTGCCCCTCATAACCGTGAGGAAGCAACATAACCAGACCACTCAGTCGATTCCACTTTTGCTCGCCGGCACTAATAAATTGATCAATCACAACCTGAGCGCCATTAGCAAAGTCACCAAATTGCGCCTCCCAAATGGTAAGTGTGTGTGGATCTGTCGTGGAGTATCCGTATTCAAACGCTAAAACGGCTTCTTCTGAAAGCAAACTATTTATTACCAGAAATTTTGCGCGGTCATGTTCAACATTTCTCAACGGAACATATGTGTCGCCGGTATTTTGATTAACAACTACTGCATGGCGATGAAAAAATGTACCCCGGCCTACATCCTGTCCAGATAATCGCACGTGAAAATTATCCGTCACAAGCGAAGCGTAAGCTAATATTTCTGCGCAACCCCAGTCCATTGATATTTCACCGGACACCATTTGTTTTCTATTTTCAAATATTTTATTGACGCCAGGGTGTAATTTAAAGTCTTTAGGTACATCAGTTACACGTTGAATTAAATGGTCTAGTTTGTTTTTATCTACGGCCGTCGATATATCAGTGCTACACATTTTTTGCATAAAAGGCAGCCAATCATTTCGATAAACATAAGCAGCCTCATCATCCGACTGTTGGTTTTTTACAACAGAGTGACCGGCATCAAGCTCCTTACGGTAGTTATCAAGCATGTGCTTTTCGTCACCCTTCGCAATGACCCCTTCAGCAATTAACTGTTCTGCATATAAAACGCGAGGCGTTTTTTTGGTTTTAATCATTTGGTACATTATTGGCTGCGTTGTAAATGGCTCATCAGCTTCACTATGCCCGTGTTTTCGATAACAAACCAGATCAATCACAACATCTTTATGGAATTTTGTACGATAGTCCATGGCCAACCGAGAGACAAAATATACTGCCTCAGGATCATCACCGTTAACATGAAAAATAGGTGCGTTAACCATTTTCGCAACATCAGAACTGTACATAGTAGAACGTGAATCGTCCTGACTACTTGTGGTAAATCCAATTTGATTATTTACAATAATATGAACTGTTCCCTTGGTAGAAAAACCCCGGGACTGTGACATATTAAATGTTTCCATTACTACACCCTGCCCAGCAAAGGAGGCGTCACCATGAATAATAATCGGGATAACCTGATCACCGTGATGATCTAACCTTCGTTCCTGTCTTGCGCGCACGGAACCTTCAACCACAGGCGCAACAATTTCTAAATGTGAAGGATTAAACGCCAATGCAAGGTGAACTGTGCCGCCCAGTGTTGGCACATTACTGGAAAAACCCATGTGATATTTCACATCACCCGTACCACTTTCAAGCTGCTTGGCTTTGCCTTCAAACTCTTGAAAAAGGTCGCTTGGTGTTTTACCCATAATATTAACCAGCACATTCAGGCGGCCACGATGCGCCATTCCCATAATTATTTCTTTTGCACCTTGGCTCCCAGCACGCTGAACACATTCATTCAGCATAGGAATCAAACTATCCGCACCTTCTAAAGAAAAACGTTTTTGACCTACGTATTTTGTGTGAAGATAACGCTCCAAACCTTCAGCTGCGGTAACCTGAGCCAACAATTCTTTTTTAACTTTTGCTGTCAATTCAACCTGAGTGAAATGACGTTCCAAATGTGACTGAATCCATTCACGTTCAGCCATTGTCGTACAGTGTAAGTATTCAGAGCCGACTTTTCCGCAATAGGTTTTTTCCAATACTTCAAGAATATGCCTTAACGTTAATTTTTCGGGGGCATGTAAATCTTGCGCTACATACTCAGAATCAAGATCGGATTCGGATAAGTTGTACTTATCAAGACCCAATGAAGGCACATCTATTCCCGCGCGATCACTAAGTGGATCAAAATCTGCCTTCTGGTGCCCACCAAAACGGTAAGCGTGAATCAGCTGCTGAACACTTACCTGTTTTTTATAATGCTCGATATCCTCACTGCCAACAGTTGAACGGCATTGCGGTTGCCGACTTAGCTCTCGAAAGCTCTCGCGCACATCACTATGAAACTCGGTAGTATTTTTTTTATCGACAGATGAAAAGACTGAAAAATACTGCTGCCACTCTTCGCTTATGGATAATGGATCACGTAAATAGTCTTCGTAAAGCAGCTCAAGATAATCGGCACTAGCCCCTGACAACCCAGAATTTTCCCAAAGAGTTGATAGCCCATTTTGAGCCCCGTTAGATTTGTTCATTTTTTATTCAACCCTGATCACGCTAATTTAATAGATTGACACTTTTAACCACTATTAAGATAAAATATTGTGGTAATTTAAATTGTGCTTTGAAAATGCACGACAAACCATCAAATCAAATACTTATTAATCGAATAATAGCAATTCAAATACCGTATCGACACGAATTTAAATAAAATTAGGGTTAAATAGAAAAACAACGTTAAAATTTATAGCAGTTTGTGGTAGTTTATGCGCGTTATAAACAAATAAGAATATTTTCGACCCAGCTTGCACCTAAACATGCACTTAAACATGTTTAATGTTAAACGTGTTTCGCTTGTACATGATGGCCATGTTTGACGCTGAATCACCCAGGCTCTATTTACTGAGAATATAATGGAACAAAAAAACAGTTTTACTTACGAAGAATTAATTGATGCCGGCCACGGTAAAGTATTTGGCCCTGGCAATGCACGTTTACCACTTCCACCAATGCTGATGCTTGATCGTATTACTGCGATTAACACCGATGGCGGCGAGTATGGTAAAGGGCAAATCGTTGCAGAATTAGACATAAACCCTGATTTGTGGTTTTTTGGCTGTCACTTTGAAACAGACCCGGTCATGCCAGGCTGTCTCGGACTTGATGCCATGTGGCAACTAGTCGGTTTTTATCTTGGCTGGCGCGGCGGCCCAGGCCGTGGTCGTGCACTTGGATCAGGTGAAGTAAAGTTTACCGGACAAGTAACGCCTGAAAACAAACTGATAACATATCGAATCGACTTAAAACGCGTTATTATGCGTAAACTTTACATGGGTATTGCTGACGCGACGATGGAAGTAGATGGCAACGTCATTTATACTGCTAAAGATTTACGCGTTGGTTTATTCACCAACACTGAAAATTTCTAAATTTTATTTTATTTTATTTTATTTTATTTAAAGGTACGCTATTTTGAAACGGGTTGTAGTGACTGGCCTGGGTATTGTTTCCAGCATAGGCAATAACAAAGAAGAAGTTAAAGCATCATTGTTTGGAGGAAATTCAGGCATAACGCACAGTGACGAATATGAGAAAATGGGGTTTCGCAGCCACGTACACGGTGCAGTAAATATTGATCAAAAGGCATTAATCGATCGTAAATTATTACGATTTATGGGTGATGCTGCTGCATTCAATTATGTTGCAATGAAAGAAGCCGCTGATGATTCAGGGCTTGACGAAAGCACCATTTCAAACTTTCGTACTGGCTTAATTACAGGCTCAGGTGGCGCATCAACTGAAAACACCGTTATTGCTGCTGACACCATGCGTGAAAAAGGCATTCGCCGCGTCGGTCCTTACATGGTAACAAAAACCATGGGAAGCACCACGTCCGCCTGCTTATCAACCGCATTTAAAATCAAAGGCACCTGTTACTCTATTAGTTCAGCCTGCGCAACAAGTGCACACTGCATTGGTAACGCCTATGAGCTTATCCAGATGGGCAAACAGGACGTTATGTTTGCCGGTGGTGCTGAAGAACTGCATTGGACACAGTCTGTATTATTTGACGGCATGGGCGCGCTGTCTTCTAAATATAACGACACACCTGATAAAGCCTCTCGTGCATACGATGCCAATCGAGATGGATTTGTTATATCCGGTGGTGGTGGAATCCTTGTTCTTGAAGAACTGGAACACGCAAAAAAACGCGGTGCAAAAATTTACGCCGAACTTGTTGGCTACGGTGCAACCTCTGATGGGTATGACATGGTTCAACCATCCGGCGAAGGTGCAGCACGCTGCATGAATATGGCGCTTG
>Ga0224507_10000318_pt1 | contig 19299 bp, 15 predicted proteins | sample SF_Jan12_sed_USG_3_FD_170159 | JGI IMG/M metagenome (GOLD analysis project Ga0224507, IMG submission 170159) | Sediment microbial communities from San Francisco Bay, California, United States - SF_Jan12_sed_USGS_13 | ecosystem: Environmental > Aquatic > Marine > Sediment | place: USA... | reverse complement strand
CCATGACGCCGGGAAAAGCTTCCTTGTGCAATCGCAGCATGGCCAAGGCCAATATTGTGCTCGTGAAGAAGGTAGCCAGCAGGGCAACGAGCAGCCACAGTACCAGCAGGCCACCCATGAAGTAGGAGAGGATCTGCAGGGATTCGCCGGCAATCTGGATCGCGAATCCGGTCGCGATATCGAGTACCAGGCCTGCCGCCCCGAGCAGAATCGCGTTAAGTGCGATCCAGGCCATCAAGATAAAAGTGACGCGCAGGCGCATAGACGGCGACACAGATTTGCCGCGCCGGAATGCGGCCCCGGGCTTGTCGTTCGTTACGAGCAGCAAAGGCAATCCGATAAACCAGCGCGCCAGCACGCCCATCATCGGCCACAGCATCAGCAGCAGGCACGCCACGATAGCACCGGCCGCCAGCCAGAGTTCCGGCGGCTTTTCCGCCAGGTAGTAGTTGATGTCGTACTCGGACAGGTAGCGGCCGACAATCCATACCAACGCCGCCAGGAACGGTGCGACAACGAGCGCGGCAAGGCCGATGGTCCGCAGCGCAAACAGGAAGATCGCCCAGGCGCGTTGCAGGAGGTAGCGACTCAGCGCGATCAGATTGATTCTCTGCCCGGCAGTGACGCGGTATGCCGCGAGGAACAATGCCGATTGTTCGAATACCAGCAGCGTCAGATACAGCGCGGTGACGATCAGTACGATCAGCAGGCCGAGCGGCGACAGCGCAAACAACAGGATATCCTCGTCGGTCAGCGCCGCATCCCCCGATGCCAGGATGAGCCAGCCGGTCAGAAGCGTATACAGTGGCGTGAGCACTGCCAGCGACAGCAGATTTGCCGCAACATGAATGCCGAGAAAGATTCTCCAGTGCTGTCGTATGGTCGAGAGAATTTCGCGCGAGGCTGTACGATATCGCATGGCGATCAGTATAGATCAGCCGCTGCGTCGCGTCGTCAGAACGCTGCGACACGCTGCAGCACCCAGAAAGCCCCGAGACTCCCGATCACATACGGCGGCAGTGTTCGAATGAACGTTGTGGGCTGCAGCTCGAAACGCCGTGCAAGCCGCCGCACCAGTGCGGCGGCGCCAAGCGCGATTGCGACGAACAGCAGCTGGCCCGCCTCTACCCCAAGGTTAAAGAACAACAACGCCGCCGGGACAGCATTCTGCGGCAAGCCGATTTCGCCGAGCGCACTCGCAAAGCCGACGCCATGCAGCAGGCCGAAGGCGAAGGCGATGACCCAGGGCCACTGGCTCGTGAGGCTGCGGCCGCCGCGGCGCAGGTGCACGACCTCGGCCGCGACGAAGGCGATGGACAGTGCAATCAACGCCTCGATCGGCGCCACCGGCACCGTGATGACGCCCAATGTCGAGGTGGCCAGCGTGACGGAATGTGCCACCGTGAATGCAGTTACCGTGCCCACCAGACGCCGCCACCCGGAGACCAGCAGCAGCAGCGCGGCGACGAAAAGCAAATGGTCGATCCCGCCGAGAATGTGGTCCACGCCCAGCCGGAAATAGGCGCTGGCGACCCGACTGGTACTGCGGCGACCCACCAGGATCGCTTCGGGCTCCGAGGGCGTGAGTCGCAGCGTCTCGACGCCGCCTTCTCCGTCATCGATGCGCGCCAGCACGTCGGTGGCGGTGCGCTCCAAGCCCTCGATCCGCAGGCTGCCTCCGGCAAGTCCGCCAGGGCACGTGACTGTCCATCGTGAGAGATAAGCGGCGCCAGTCCAACGAAGCTCGCCCGGCGTTCGTGGCACGCAGGATTCGGGCAGCAGCGCGGATATCGGCATCGGACGATCGACGACTACCGGAATCTTCCACAGCACGGCGTACTGCTCCGGCCCGGTGCTGCGCATCTCCAGGTAACCGGGCTCGAGCGCGTGCGCCTGCGCGCCGGCGACCGGAACCAGGGCAGCAACCAGCGTCAGCAATACAGTTATGGCCGTGCGCGTCATTCGCGCGCCAAATGCGGCGCGGCAGCGCCGTCGATGAACACCGTGTATCGGCTGCGCAGCTTTGCAAATATGCTCTTGCGTGCCGATGCATCGCGGTCGGCGGACCAGTCCCGGGCGACAGACTCTCGAATCTCCTCGAGCATCGGTGTTCTGCCGGGCCGGCTGTCGGTGAGTCGCACGAGGTGAAGCCCGTAGCTCGATCTGACCGGCCCACTCCAGACGCCCGGTGGCAGCGCCTGCAGCTCGCCGAAGAAGCCCTGGCCGAAGATTCCGTCAACGGTCTGCGGGCGGGAAAGCTCGAGCTCTGCGGGCAGCAGTGTGCGCATGCCCATCGCGGCGAAATCGGTGTCCGGTGCGGCGCGCAGCGCGGCGAGCCGACGGCCGACATCGTCCGCGCTGGCATCCTCGCCGAGGAACAGCTGCTGCAGCGCAAGTTCTGGCTCACGGCGATAGACATCCCGGTTAGCGGCAAACCAGGATTGAAGTTCGGCGTCAGTGGGAAGCTGAAGCTCGGCGCCGGCCGCGCTTAAGAACTCCATCTTCTGCCGCAGGCGCTGGCGGATGACCGTATCGTCGCGGTCGAGGCCAAGGGCAATCGCTTCGCGGTAATAGATCTCCTCCCGGACGAAGTCCTCGGCGAGGCCCGCCATCTCGGCTGCGGTCGGCGGACGTCGCCAGACGGTTTCGTATGCCGCATACAGCTGCTTCAGCCGTTCCGGTCCGATCGAAATGACGTCTGCTGGCGACGGTCCCGGCCGGGCCACGGCCATATAGACAGCGAATATGCCAGCGCCCGCGATGAAGAAATGCAGCAGCGGCTCCCGCAGGAGCCGTGACAGGCCGGTCATAAAGCGTCCCTTTCTAACGGGTAAAACTCACTCTGGCGAATACCAGATCGGTGAGGTGTAGGCGCGCTCCTGCGTGTCGACCGGCGCGCCCTCCGGCAGTTTGACGCCAAAGGCCTTGGCGTCGTAAGTCGTCCAGCGCGGCGTCGGAATCTCCAGTACGCGAACATAGTAGAAGGCACGCATGGCGGGGTCGAAGCTCTTGTCGGTCCAGAACACCTGCAGAAAGGGCTCGCCGATGGCATTGGTATAGCTCGCCTCGGCCATGTTCACGGTATTGCCAACCGCCGGCAGTTTGCCGTCTTCGCCCGCTTCGCGGTCGCCTGACCAGGCAACATCGTAAACCTGTTCATGGGTGCTACCATCGGCGTCGACCCAGCCCTTGATGACCTGCACCCGATCAAGGTTGGCGCCTTCCGGATCCCGAACTGCGCGAATCAGGAAGCCGGGACTGGCCTGTTCGGGCGCGTTTACCAGATCGCCGCCCATCGGTACGCCGTTGTCGTAGCCGTACCTGGCAAAGTCAGAGCGGTCGAGGTCGCTTTGCGTGAAGTTCCAGCCGCCGAATACTCGCACGCGTATCCGCGTGCCGGTGGTTGCAAAGACTTCCTTGCGCGCGAGCGCGTCCCAGATCGCCTCACGCGTATTCTCCCGCGCCCACACCGCCGCCAGCCCGGCGGCAGCAGTCTGCCATGCGAAGGTCTTGTCACTGTCGTTTTCCGAGAAGCGCCCGACGAGTGGTTCGTTGAAGCGAATCGGGTCGGCTGTCGGCTCCAGCGCCACTATCTTGCCGAAGAAGTTGTCCTCTTCTGCTGTTGAGAGGCCGGTGTGTGAGTCGGTACTGCCGATCATGCCAAACTTGAATGGGTTGACGCCGAGTTTTGCGTCGTAGGCGAGACCGCGCTTATAAGCTTCGCGAGCGTATTCGCGTGGCAGCATGTCGGGGGTCTTGGGGTCGGGCCCGAAACTGCCCTTATCCCAGGTGTAATAGTCGGCGAATTCGTCGTTGGGTGAGAGCTTCGGATGCGTCTCCCCGTCTCCTTTCATCTGTGTGACTTCGTAGACCGGCTCCCAGCGCATACGGCGCTGCGCGTAGGCGCTGTCGATCGGGCGACCATCGAAGGTCGTGTCGTCGAACATCAGCCCGTTCGACAGGTTGCCGTTGTGCGGAATGGCGAGCAGTCGAACCCCGGCGTCCTTCTCAGCCTGTTCCATCCAGTCCCAGAGCTTCTCGGGGTCTTCGGTGTCGTAGGTCGAGATAGGAAGTATTTTATCTGCCGTGTCCTTGCCGCCGCGGAAGATGATGTTGCGGTGCAGGTTGACGCCGTTCGGACCGGAGGTCCATTCGAAGCCGATCAGGGCAGTGAATGCTCCGGGGACATTGTTGCGCTCGGCTGCCTCGGTCGCCTTAGCCCACATGCTCTTGCCGAAGTTCGTTTCGGCGAGCGGATCCTTCCCGGTCTGCGACGCGAGTTCCCAGAACTCATAGCCCTCGAATTTGCTCGCGAGCGTGCCCGGTTCCATGATCTTTGCGATCTGGCGTCCGAACTCGCTTGCAAGCAGCTCTTTGTCGCCGTTGGCGACGGCTGCCGGCAGCCCGAGATTTTCCGCATGATCGGAAACCACGAGAAAGTCGAGCGGCCGTGCCAGCCGCGCGGGTATTCCCGTGGACGAAATCACTTTCTGGCCGCGGGCGAAACGAAACGCATCATCCGGCGTCATCGTCGCACCGATGAGACCGGCGTCGGGCGAGAACGAGGTGTGCAGATGCGTGTCGCCGAAGAACACCTGGTCAGGAAAATCCTGTTCGGGATACGGCGAGTAAACGGCATTCGCTGGCGGCATAACGCCAGGTGTATCCTGTGCGGCTGCAGGGCCCGCGAGCGAAATCAGGGAAATGCCGCCACCTAGGGCGAAAACACTCAGCAGTAACTTGTTCGGATTCATGCATAACCTCTTTGGTTTCTTGTTGCCCCAGAATCAGGCGCTTAATCAAATCATGCGTTTAATTCGTTGCCGGATGACGGCGCCCTAGCGCGGATAGAGCAGCGTGACGCCAAGCCGGAACCCCCAGCCCTCTGGTCCCGCATCGAAACTGTCGATGTAATAGCGTGTGCCGGCCTGGACCTGGACCAACTGGCTGCCAATCGATGTGACCTTCGACACCAGGAAAACAAGCGGGAAGTTCCACTGCTCGCTCTCCCAGTCGTAGGTGCTTTCTGTCTGCAGGTCGAACGACCACCCCTCGGCGGTCGTGTATCCCGCGAACGGCTGCAGGAATGTCGAGTTGACGTCATTGCGGTCACCGTCGCCGGCGAATGAGCGGATGTGGTTCACGAGGACACCGTAGGTCCAGGGACCTTGCTGTTTCAGTGCAACCGCCGTGGGGCCGGCGCCCCATTTCCCGGTTCCGAGAAGGTCATCACTGGCCGTCGGCAACAAAAACGCTGGGCCGGCACCCCAGATCCAGCCACTGGCGGTCGGCTCGGCCGGGGAGAAGAACAGGCTTTGTATAGTATCGCCGAGACCGGACTGACTGCCGCTGCCCGGGAAGATGTCCTTCTGGCTAATTACCGGAAGGATCGTTCGGCTGATGAGATTCCAGTCTTCGTTCAGCGTAATGGGAATGACCGGCTGAATGTTCAGCGTAACCCGCGAGCCCTGGTCGAGCGGCCCGATGTTGTCATCAAAATTGAGCTGCAGCGGCATTGAGATCAGCGAGGACACGGGGTTGGCCAGTTTCAGTGCAAGCTCTGCTGCGTCCGGCTCTGCCTGGCCTTCTTCCGCGAGGGCGTTACCCGTCATGTACAAGATTACAAGCAGCGCGAGCCGAAGAAGTGAAGTCATAGAATTCGCCTTAAGTATTGAAGTTCCAGCATTGAACTCAAGCGGCAAGCGTACGACTCGGCCGCACACAAATATTGTTTTCATGCGACAGGTTATTGTTTTCACGCGACGGAAATGTATCTTGTTGTAACAGGGCTCCAGCCGTGTCTCGCGCGAAAATTCGGCGTCCGCATCTATTTCGATCCGGGCTCCGACAACCGCTCACGTGCGGCCGGTCACTCGCCTGCCATGACCTCCTTCGCAACGGTTGCCGGTTTCTCGTATTCCATCCAGGCAGTCAGCAACTCATAGCCCAGCACGAGCACCACTGCGCCGAGGAACAGGCCGACAATGCCCTGCGATATCGCACCGCCGATCGCGCCGATCATGATCACCAGCACCGGCGTCGCGACCCCGCGTCCGAGCAGTATGGGTTTCAGAAACGCGTCGCTGAAGCCGATCAGCAGGGAGTACACCAGGAAGATCGTCGCCGGTACGGGGCTGGCAACAGAAAAGACCCAGAAAGCGATCGGGCCGAGCACCAGGAACAGCGGCAATTGCGCGATCGCGACGACCAGGACGGCGCCGGCCCAGAGTCCCGCTCCCGGCACGCCGATTACGACGAAGCCGATCGCCGACAGTATGGCCTGTATGACGGCAACGCCCAGCACGCCCTTCACGACTGCGCGGATGGTGTTTATCGACAGGTTGGCCAGCTTCTCTCCATCGGCGGTGCCGGCCAGCTTTGTCGCGATCTTTAACGTTACCCGGTGACCGACTTGGGCCCTGGTGAGGAGCACGCCGGCGATAATCGTCGCGACAATCAGCTGCAGGGCGCCGATCACCACGGCGCTCGCCATGCCGAGCGCCTTTTGCCCCAGCTGCTGGAGCTCTGGCTTGAACTCGTTCAGCGTCTCTTCGAGATTCATCGCCGCGTGGCTCCAGATCTCATACACACGCTCGCCGATCAGTGGCCAGCTCGCCACCCTCTCATTGGGCGGTGGAACTTCCACCACAGGACTCTGCAGTTCTGCAGCGAGGTACTTCAACGCAGAGACAGTCGAGTCACCGAGCAACCAGCCCGGCAACACGATGATGGATATTGCGATCAGGGCCAGTATTGCCGCAGAGGTCTTCTCCCGCCCATTGAGTTTCTCAGTCAGCGACCGGTGCAACGGGTAGAGTGCCGTCGCAATGATCATGCCCCAGACGACGATACCGACAAACGGCCGGACGATCTCGAAACACCAGAGCAAGAGCAGCAGCACTGCACCGATACGGATAAATGAGGCCATGGCGTTCGCCAGGAAACGCGGGTCTGCGCCCGAAGTGTCCGAGCCAGTCATGCGGTACTCCTTATTGATAGGCCTGTTCGATTACCCTACTTCACCGCGCCCAGTCTAAGCACACTGTGATCGACGCGTCTGTCATGATTCATCAAATAATTGTCTTGGATTAACAACTCTGTGGCATGGCGAATTGCTAACCTGTAGGCACAGAGGGCAAAAACACCAATCATCGCGAGGGCAACCATGAGCAAGACACCGATTACGGATAACATGCGCCAATCCGGCAACTGGAACGAGGCCTGGGACGAGTTCGCAGAGCTTGATCCGCTGTGGACAGAGAAGTTCATGGATATGGGCACGCTACCCATGCGCTCCGGCGTACTCGACAGAAAAACGATCGAATTTCTGTTCCTCGCAGTCAACGCGGCCTGCACACACATGTACGAACCCGGTGTGCGCCGTCATATCCGCGGGGCGCTCGATCAAGGAGCAACGAAAGAGGAAATCATGACGGTGCTTCAGTTGGTCACCGCAATCGGCATCCAATCCTGCTCGCTCGGCGCACCAATCCTTGTGGAAGAACTCGCCGCACGCGATGGCGATTAGCGCCAGGCAATCAGACCAAGAGCGCTCAGCCCAATACATCCCGCACCGTTCTGATAATCTCGTCCGCATCAGTTTCGTCCAGGATCAGTATCGGGCGAAACTCAATAGCGCGCGAGTCGTAATGCGCGGGCAACACCAGGATGCCTGCTGCGAATAGTTTTCGGGTCATCTCATATGAGTTCATTGATTCCGAGAGCAGGCCCATGCAAAGCCCCACCTGGTTGACATGGAAGGGCGCGTTGGCAAAGCCTTCGCGGAATTGCTCGATCAGTCGCAACACATTGGCGGAGAATTCGGGGCGCGATGTGATATCGCAAACCGTGGCTGTTGCCACGCAGCCGAGTTCATTACCGCCGAAGGTCGACATGTGCGGGAACTCGGTATCCAAAAACCAGTCCTTGATTGCCGGCGTCATCAATACCGCGGCATTGGGAATGATTCCGCCGCCGAGACCTTTGGCGGTCGTCAGGATATCCGGGACAACGCCCTGCTGCTGCCATAACCAGAAGTGGCCCGAGCTGCCGAGCCCCGTCTGGACTTCATCAAGGATGAACACCGCGCCCTTGTCGTCACAGATTTCTCGCACCGCCTGGAAGTAGCCGGCGTCCGGCTCCGGGAATCCCAACTGTGCGGGGCTGGCCTCCAGCAATACGCACGCGGTTTCGTCGTCGACCGCTACACGTAGCGCCTCCACATCGTTGTACGGCACTTTGACGAACTCGGGAAAATTCAGCAGATAGCGCTCATTGGCCTTCGCATTATCCCCCGCCGCCATCGCGAAGCAGCTGCTGCCATGGTAGCTATGCTTCAGCGATACGAGTTTGCGCCGGCGCGTAAATCCTCGGGCCGCCCGCATTGCCGCCTCGTTTGCCTCGGAGCCACTGGCGGCATAGACAACGCCGGTAAGTTCGACTCCGGTACTGGCAACCAGCTTCTCGGCAGCTCTGGCCTTGTAACCCGTGGGCAGGAAAAGATTGCCGACTTCCAGGTTCTGCATCGCCTCACTGACGGCGGCCAGTACTTCAGGATTACGATGCCCGAGGTTGTAGACCGAGCCGTTGCGATGGCAATCCCAGTACCACTTTCCCGTGTAAGCGTCCTGAACACGGGCGCCTTCTCGAATGCCGTAATGGATCGGGGTGCCGATGGCTGCCATCAGCCTGGCCATCGAGGGACCCATGTGCGCCGCGAAGGCGCGCTCAGTCGCAGCTGCGGTTGGGTAAGGCGCCGCCTCAGTATTACCTGAAGCGGCGGCTTGACTATTATCCGCCTCACCAGCTGAAACCGCGGACGCCGTTTCCGGCCGCCGGCGAGACTTCATCACCGTGTTACAGGCGATACCCGACGGTAATACCGGCCCAGCGCGGCCGTGACCAGACTTCCTGCGACAATCCAGCCAGCCCCGTGAGGTCAAACGCATAGCCCCGGTATTCCTTGTCAGTCAGGTTCTCGACAAAGACTGCAGTGGTCCAATGGCCGTCGCCACTGGTCCAGGAGGCGCGCGCATTGCCCATCATGTACGACCCCTCCTTGAACGCAGGACTGTTGAAAGTTTCCAGGTACTGGGCGTCGTTGTAGGTGCCATCTACCTGCAAGGCGGCAGTACCGCCGAAGGCATCAAAATTGTAGCGCACCATGGCATTGGCACTCAGCTTCGGCGACATCACCATGTCCCGATCCCTGATAGCCCCGCCTGGCAGGGGATCCTGGACGTCTAGCACGGCGGTGTCCAGGAAAGAGAGCCCGAGCAACAGGTCCCAATTCCCGGGCGAAGACTGCAGTTCCAGTTCGGCGCCGCGTACCGTTGCGTCGTTGTTGAACAGGAAATTGGAAAGCGACTCTGAATCGAACAAAAACGCCTGGTAGTCGTCGTACTGGTAATAAAATGCGGCACCGTTGAGGCGCGCCAGGCCGTCTGCGAATTCGGACTTGAAGCCAATTTCGTAACTGGTCAGCTCTTCCTGATCCACCGGGATGTCGTTAACGTCCGCGAGCGGAATAAAGCCCATGTTGAAGGTTCCGGCCTTGTAGGCGCGAGCGGTGCCGGCATAGGTCAGCAGATCATCATTGACCTGGAAATTCAAACGTGCGTTGTAGCTGGTGTTCGATTTGTCAAAATTCGTCAGGTCACCGTAATTGGCCTTGGTAAATGCCACATCGCCAAAGGCCGACACAATGTTCTCCTCGAAGTCCTTGTCTTCACTGCCGTAGCGTGCACCTAGCACGCCGGTAAGACGGTCGGTGAAATCGTACTCTAACTGCCCAAAAACTGCCCAGGCCTTCGTGTGCATATCCCAGTCTACGGTTGAAAAACGCACATAGACGGGCGCTCCGGTGAAATCAGGACCGGCATTGGCCCACTGATTGCCCTTGTTCTCGTAGTCCATGTAGTACACGCCGGCAACCCAGCGATACGTTTCGTAGTCACCCGCAAGTCGAATTTCCTGCGTGAACTCGTCACCGTCCGGTTCATAGTAAGTCGCCAAGAGTGAAAGCGGAGCGGAATCCACATCCTGGTTGAACGTTTTTTCGATGGACTCGAAACCAGTCAGCGATACCAGTTCCAGGTTATCGTTCAGCGCGTATTCAATACGCAGCAGGCCAGAGATGAAATCGGTCTCCAGCTCAGGCTGGATATCCGTATTGGCCGTGCGCTTGTCAGCGGATACGAACGGCGGATCCGGCTGGGAAACGGCAAGCCCGGTAGTGGGGTCGAAGGCCGTCGCCAGGAAGTGGTACTGGCTTCCGCCATCGTTCTTGTTATGCCCTGCCTGGAAAGACGCCAGAATGCTGAGATCATCGCTGGGATCGAATGCCAGCTGGCCGCGGACACCCCACATATCGAGCGCGTTGCCGGGCTTACGATCCGGGAAAGCGTTTTCGACATAGCCGTCATGCACGCTGTAAATCATGGACAAGCGACCCGCGACAGTGTCGGTCAGCCCCCCTCCGATCGCGCCTTCAGCGATGAATTTGCCATACTCCCCGGCGGTGACGTCAACGTAGCCGTCGCTAGTCTGAGATGGCTTGGCTGTGATGTAGTGCACCAGACCTCCGGTCGCATTGCGTCCGAAAAGTGTGCCCTGCGGACCCCTCAGTACCTCGGCACGCTCGAGGTCAAACAACTGGAAATCGAGGCCCGAGAGGTTGGCCTTGTAGAATTCGTCCACGTAGACCGCGGAAGGGCTCTCGTTGTGTTCGGAGAAATCTATCAGGCCTACGCCGCGAATACTGACGATCGGAATATTACCTTCACCGAAGATCTGGGCCGTCTGCAGCCCCGGCGTCTGGGCGGCCAGCTGGATGCTGTTGGTAAAGCCCAGTGCCTTCATCGCGTCGCCGGAAAAAGCCGTTACCGAGATTGGCAGGTCCTGGACGGACTCCTCGCGTTTTTGCGCGGTAACCGTGACTTCGTCCAGCAATGCCTCACGTTCCTGGCCCAGCGCCATAGCAGCAGGCAATGCGATGAGCCCAAGAGACAGCATAAGTACGTTGAATGATTTCATTGGCGACATCCTGATGAATGTTCGTAATTGATCGGGTGGTCGGCCGGTACTACCACGAGCCATCCACTTCCCCCTTTGATCCGGTCGAATAGCGGTGCGTTACTCGCAGCGCTATTTACAGGACTAAGCACATCGTACTTTCGTCTTTCTGAAAGAACTTGTGAATTTGCGACGAAGTCTTGTTTTTAGGCGACTAATTGCAGTGGGTCACGCGGCGCTACAGGGGGTCTTTCGTCTGCTGCTCGAGGGGCTGTTCGCACCACTGACTGGGTGTCATGCCGTGCCAACGACGAAAGGCGTGATTGAAAGCGCTTTGGTCGGAATAGCCAAGCATGTGGGCGAGATTACTCATCGGCAAGTTGCTGCTCAAAAGATAGCGACGCGCCATCCTGGAACGACAATCGTCCAGAAGCTCAGCGTAGCTCAGGCCGGCATCGTTGAGCCGACGCTGTAATGTCCGCCGGTGCATGCCCAATTGATCGGCGAGAACGTTGACGGAGAACTTGCCCGTAGGAATGAGCTTTAGCAGCAGCGAGCGAACGGCAGCGGAGAGATCTTCGCCGGCACGCAGTACACGCGAATCCAGGTACTCCAGGAGAAACCGATACAGCTCCTGGTCGTCAACCGGATTCGGTGACTTCAGGTCTTCACGGTTAAGGATAATCCCGTCAAAAGGCGCTTGGAATTTAATCGTATTCCCAAAGCTCCTCTCGTAATCGGTATCTTCAATTTGCGCATGCTTGCAGTAGACAGCTTGCGGCAGGTAACTCTTTCCCAGAAATATTCGGGTCAAATTTATCGCTGTGAGTAGTGATTCTTCTATCCATTGATCGGCGTGCGCGCGAAGCCTTTCATCCATTTTTATTTGCCAGCTCGCCGTTTCCCGCCCCACCTCCAGGATAGGCGAATAGCCCGTGTTGTGAGCACGCACGTATTTGATGCAAGACGACAGGCCTTGCTCCAGGTTCTTCGAGTATTTGAAAATCAGGACCATCGGGCCCATAAAGGACAGGTCGCGGCGCCCGGCGAGCTGAATGCCGAAATTGCCGCAGTTCGTGGCCAGCGCCGCAGTCTCATACGCAATGACAACGGAGCGGAACGACACCCACTCATCCGATCGAGTTAGAACATCCGGATCCAGACCAGCGCGTCCAAGGATGACCGAGGGGTCTGCCCCCAGTTTGGCCACCAGGTCGCCGAAGCCTTGCATTGTGCGAGCTCGAACCGATGTTTCCACGCTTGCCCCCAATTCGCCGACGATTACCGTCTGTCATAGAATAACAAATACCTGACGCCGTTACACAATCGCCAGTTAGCAACGCTTGCTACCATGGAAGTCGCCGTATTAGCAGATGCGATCGGAGCTGAACAATAATGACAAGAATGAATTCTCGATTCGTCCGCGTCATCCTGATTCCCTCTGCCGTTTTTCAAGCCGTCATATTTGGCGGGGCTTACGGAACGGGGCGGGAAATCGCCGAGTTCATTAGTGTCCTCGGACCGGTTGGCGGGCTGCTCGCCTTGGCTGTAGCGGGCCTTGGCTGGGGCCTGACGATGGCCCTGAGTTTTGAGCTCGCGCGGCTAGAAAAGACCTATGACTATCGTGGATTTCTGAAAGCCCTGATCGGCCCCCTTTGGATTGTATTTGAAATCCTTTTCCTGATTGCGTTATTGATCGTTCTCGCCGTAAACGGCTCGGCCGCCGGCGGTGTCCTCAATGACCAGTTCGGCATTCCCTCGCTGGCAGGTGTCGGCTTGCTATTTGCCGCAGTCGTCGCGCTGAATTACTTCGGGCGGACTCTCCTCGAGGAGTCCATGTCGATCTGCATGATCGCGCTATTGATAGTGTTGATCATCTACAGTGCACTGACATTCTTTGAGTTCCACGACTCCATAGCACAGACGTTTAGTGAAGCACCTTCAAACGGAAACTGGTTCGCCAATGGCTTGCAGTACATGCTGTACACCGCCGCGGTTATTCCGGTGCTGCTGTATTCTGCAAGGGACATACGAACGCGGGGCGAATCCATCGCCAGCGGGTTCACGGCGGGTTTCGTGGGCGTCTTTCCCGCCGTCGTATTTCACCTGACTTTTTTGGCGTCTTTTCCCGCCTCGCTGGAGCAGCCGCTGCCGGCGTATTGGATGATCGGGCAGCTCGCGCGTCCATGGCTCATGATCGTGTATATCATCGTCCTGTTCGCCATGATCATTCAGACCTGCGCGGGCCTGTTGCAGGGGGTCAATGAACGAATCGACGCGTGGCTCGAGGAGCGACGCGGCCGCAAAGGCGATCCGACTACCCATGCCATCGTTGCCGGCGGCGCACTCTTGATAAGCCTGTTTCTAGCGAGTTTCGGCATAACCGCCCTGGTCGCCAGAGGCTACGGCACCCTCGCGTGGGGCTATCTGATCGTTTACTTCATCCCGTTGCTGACGATTGGCGTCTACAAAATCTGGCGCAAATCCAGCTAGGGCTTCTCGCTTCCTGTTTCGGGATTGCTCAAATGCCCTAGTTGATTGCTCTTTGCATCGCTGCGGTAACCGTCTCCACGATCTGGTCTGCTTCTTTTTCTGTCAGGATCAACGGCGGCGCGATCAGGAGCACGTTGCAGCGACCGGGTATCGTGTTGCTATTACGGCCGAGAATCACACCGTTCCTGACGCAGTCGCCGATTACAGGCATTATCTTGTCGTCGCCCAGTGGGATCTTGGTCTCCCGGTCTTCGACCAGTTCGATGCCCATGATCATGCCCTTGCCGCGAATCTCACCTACGTAAGGATGATCGCCAAGCGATTGCTGCAGTTGGTCCATCATGTACGTACCGACTTTGCTGGCATTCTCGTCGAGGCGCTCGTCTTCGACGATCTGTATTGCTTTAAGCGCAACGGCGGAAGCAACAGGATGACCGCCATAGGTATTGATCTGCCGAAAGTGCTGCATATCCGCAGGGTCGCCGTAAAACTTCTCAAAAATGTGCTCTTTGACTGCCGTCGCGGCCACTGGTATGTAGCCGCTCGCCAGGCCTTTTGCGAACGTGAAAATATCGGCCTCGGTATTCCAGTGCTCGTAACCGAACATCTTGCCGAGCCGGCCGAAACCGGAAACCACTTCATCGAAGATCAACAGGACGCCGTATCGATCGCAGATTTCCCGAACCCGCGGGATATAGTTGTCGGGCGGAACTATTACGCCACCGCCGGAAATCAGCGGCTCCATAATGAAAGCAGCTACTGTCTCCGCACCTTCATGGATGATGGTTTCTTCGAGCAGGTGTGCACACTCTTCGCCATGTTCCTCAGCCGTCAGTTTCGGATGGGCTCGATAGGGATACGGCGGCATGACATGAACGAATCCCGGCGGGCCGGGCTCATAGCCGATCTTGCGCTCCGCCTGCCCGGTCGCCGCCATCGCGCCCATCGTGTTGCCATGATAGGCGCGATAACGCGAAATGATCTTGAATCGGCGCTCACCGCTCTTGCCTGACTGAAGGTGGTATTGACGTGCTATTTTGAACGCAGTTTCGTTAGCCTCGGAACCGCTGGCAGAAAAGTAAATGTGGCTCTGGAATCCGAGTAATTGCTGTAACTTTTCGGCGAGCTCGATGACCGGCTCACTGCTCATGATCGGCGCGAGGTAATTGAGGTCGATCATCTGCTGGCGAGCCACGTCGGCGATTTCCGTGCGGCCGTAGCCGACGTTCACGCACCAGAGACCGGCGATCGCATCGAGGAAGCGATTGCCGTTTTGATCCGTAATAAAGCAACCCTTGGCGCTGACCATCTTGTTCGGAGCAGCGCCACGCAGACCCTGATGCTGCGTCATCGGGCGCCATAAGTGATCGGTCAAAGCGTCACTTTCTGCTTTTGTCATCGTACTTGCCTTTGTTGCACTCATTTCCGCCGCACCTTTGCATTACCCGTTGCCGATGGTTAAACCGAGCTATTCATTCGTACTATTCGATCGACGTCTTGACCCGCATGTCGACCAGCCCCTGTGTCAGCGGCGACTTTATGCCGGCCGTCTTTACGTCGAGCAAGGCCGAGACTGACTGGTTTTTCTTAAGCGCAGTTTGTATAGCAGGCCCGAGATCGGACGGCGAGGTAATCGTTGCCGCGTGTGCGCCGCCGCCCTCAAAGATTGCCGCGTAATTGACATCACGCAGACTCGTAGCGCAGACGGTTCCCCACATTGCCTTTTGCTGTTCCTGGATCATTCCCCACTGGGCGTTGTTGGCCACGAGAATTGTTATCGGGGCGTTGTGATCGATCGAAGTCTCAAGTGGCGTCAGGCCTGGCGCAAGACCAAGAGAGCCATCCCCGGTGACAAGAATGACTTTTGATTTCGGGTAGGCCATTTTTGCGGCGGTCGCATACGCCGGACCGGTTCCCATCTGTTCCCACGGACCTGGACTGACGATGCCCTTGATCTTGCGTCCTTCCATGGCCCACAGGCCGATCGCGGTTTCGAACCAGGCCGCGATATCACCACCGTCGATGACGATGATGTCTGTCTCGCCGAGTGACATAAGCGCGTCGTAGCATAGACGCAAAGGGTGCACGGGCTGATCGTCTGACTTCAGAAGCGGGCGGAATTGTTCGTAACTCTCGATGCGACGTTGCCTGATTCGCTCCAGCCAATCGCTCTCGACGCCGAAGACGTCGACCTCAGCAGACAACGCCTTCAGGAACATCTGGATGTCACTGCATATGCGCGTATCGGCGAGCATGTTGTCGCTGAGTTCGCGTGCCGTCGGGTTCACCGCAATCATCTTCAGGTCGTTGTTGAATAGCGGTGCTTCGCCGAAATTCAACGGAAAATCCAGTCGACCGCCAAGCAGCAGAACGAGATCGGATTCTTCTCCTATCATTCTCGAGCACGGGTTCTGGTGATAGTCGACAATCCCCATGTTTGCCTCATGCGACATGTCGTAGAGCTTCAGGTGCGTCACCGGAACAAAAACGGGAATGCCATATTTGGACGTTAGTGATTCCATTTCCTTTTCGGCGTGACCGAACCAGGTGCCGGGACCCGCAATGATGACCGGTTTCTTAGCTTTCTTAAGGTCCTTGATAAGGTCGGCAATATCGTCAGGATTGGGTGCGGGCTTGTGCACCTTGTTCCGACTGGTGTCGAACTTGCGAAACCCGTCCGGTTGCTCAAGATTGACCTTTCCGGAGAAAAGAAAGTTGGTGGGAATGGCAAGCTGTACAGGGCCTGATGGGAGATTTTTCGCGATGTCATGCGCCTTGTCGAAAAACCAGCCGATCCGCTGCGCGTCATTGACCTCGATGGCGTACTTGGTCATGCATTTGACAACATCCGCCTGCGGCATCTCCTTGAACCCGGCATTATCGAAGTTGTTTGAATTTGCAGATGCACTAATGAATATTACCGGGTCGCCGGTGTAGTGCGCTTCCGCAACAGCAGAGATGTAATTCGTGAAGCCGCTGGGCTCTGCAAGACACACGGCGGGCTCCCGTGTCAGGCGTGCCGACGCCGCAGCCATGAAGCCGGCTTCGAGCTCATTGCGACAGCCGATGACCTCGATGCCGTAATGTTCGCAGCCCATATAGATGGGATTGATAAAGCCGCCGCAAAGCGAGAAAACTCGTTTGATACCTTTGTCGGCCATCGCTTTCGCGAGCAGGTGCCCACCATTGATCTTGCCGGCAAGCGGTTTCGCAGCGTCACTCATTACGGGCCTCCGATTGGTTGTTTGATAACCGTATTTTGGTGCGGACTGTTGAGGCTGTCATTTTCCGCCAGGCGCCAACGAAATAATTGGTATGCAGCGACTAATATTTGCTTATGTGCGACAAGTCACTAAAATAGCCTGTCATCCATAAGCAAAAACTTGTCTTGAAATACCAATTGCCTGGACGTCCAAACTGCTATCTTCTTGCAGGTAGTCGGAGGTTCCGATCCAGGTCGAGAATTCCTCACAGCACGACACAATTGCCTGCAACAGTTTCACTACGAATCTCGTTCGCGAAACCAGAAACCCAATTCGCACAGGAATGCTAATGGCCCCGTCAAAAAAACTGTTGCAGTACAAGCAACCGGAAAAGAGCTATGACGTAGTCATCATTGGCGGCGGCTTGCACGGGCTCGCAACAGCTTACAACCTCGCCCGGTATCACGGTGTAAAGCGTATCGCCGTGCTGGAACGACGCTACATCGGATATGGCGGCTCTGGCCGCAACACCGAAATGGTCCGCTCTAATAAACGTGCACATGAGACCTTGCCCTTCTACAAGGAGAGCCTGGAAATGTGGGACGACTTGAGCGCTGAACTGGAATGGAATCTGATGGTGCAGAAAAAAGGCATCATCGCGCTTGCCCACAGCGACCCGGAACTGGCTGCCATGCGGATGATGAGCGATAGCCAGCGGAGGGCCGGTATCAAGATCGAGATGCTCAGCCCGGCAGAGATCAAGAAGAAGGTTCCGTCGATAGACATCAGCGACAAGCCGGCGCTGCCGATATTCGGTGCACAGTTTCATCCCGAGGGCGGCACGGTCCATCACGATGCGGCAGTGTGGGGATATGCGCAGGGAGCTTCGAGACACGGCGTCGATATCTGTGTCGGTGTCGAGGTGACTGGTATCAATATCGACGCCGGAAAAGTAACAGGCGTAGAGACCAATGTCGGCAGCATCGCAGCGGGCAAGGTTCACGTAGCCGTCGGCGGCTACTCGTCAGAAATCGGCCGGATGATCGGCATGAGGTTTCCGGTCGAGACCTATGCGATGCAGGTGATGACTACCGATGTGATGAAGCCGTTTCTCGACTACTACGTCGCCTCCCCACGGCTGCATTTTTATACGCAGCAGACCCTGAAAGGCGACCTGATTCTTGGGGGCCCACTGGACCACTGGCAGTCATGGAATTCCTATGCAACCTGGGAGGAGTCAGCGGATCGGGCGTCCAGGATCGTCGAGTACTTTCCCGACCTCGCTCACGCACGGGTCGTTCGCTCCTGGTCGGGCATCTGCGACTGCACCGGCGATTCAGCGCCGATAATGGGAGGGTGCGGTATCGATGGCCTTTCGCTTGATATCGCCTGGGGTTATTACGGCTTCAAGTCGACACCGGCCTGCGGCAAGTACTCGGCTGAGTACATCGTTACGGACCGCATGCCCGACAAGATCAAACATTTCGGACTCGACCGGTTCTTCACCCGGCAGTTGGTTCGTGAAGTCATTTTGTGACAGGTATTTCCTATGGCATTTCTGATTAATTGTCCAAACTGCGGGCGTCGCAACCCCTACGAATTCAAATTTGGCAGCGAGTGCAAACAGGCTCCGGAGCAAGGCGCTGACATGAAAGCGTGGTGCGACTACCTTTTCTTTCATGACAACATGCCGGGATTTCAGGACGAGTGGTGGTATCACACGCTGGGTTGTGGCGACTGGGTAAAGATCAAGCGCAACCTTGCCACTGATGAAATCATTGAGGAATAGACCCATGACTGGCCGACTGCCCGAGAGCCCGACACAGATCATTGACCGTGAAAAACCGGTAAGGATTATTTATCGCGGGCAGCCCATTGAGGCCTACCGAGGGGACACGGTCGCTTCTGCGCTGCTGGCTGCTGGCGTCACTACGTTTACGCGTTCTTTTAAGTACCATCGACGCCGGTCCGCATCCTGCCTTAGCGGCCAATGCTCCCGGTGCACGATGAATGTTGACGGGCGGATGCACGTAAAAACATGCCGGACGCCTGTACGAGAAGGCATGAGTGTAGAACCGCAGGGTAACGTTGATCTCGACCCCAAGGCGTTGTCCAACTCGTTCTCCTGGGCAATGCCGACCGGCTTTTACTACAAGATGTTCTACAAACCACAGTGGTTCTGGAATTGGGTCAAAGAGATCATTCGCGCTATGCCCGGCAATATGGCCGAGGTAAAACCACTGGCAACGAAGCCGGAATTCGATGCGGTAAACCTCAGTCCGGAAGTGCTCGTGGTTGGCGGCGGACTGGCCGGCATGGAGGCTGCAGTAACGGCGGCGGAAACCGGTGTTCGAGTGGTACTGGCTGAAGGCGAGCAGCAGCTGGGTGGATTCGAAGCGTTCCAGGGCGAAGCGGGATATCGCAACGCGCAGGAATCGATTAGCCGGTTGCAGAAGCACGGCAATATCAAGGTCCTGACGTCCACTACCGTTTCGGCTATTTATCCCGATGGCCTGGCTGTGTGCGTCCAGTCCTGTGGCAACGACGAAAATTTCGTGGAACGAAGCCATCATGTGCGGGCCAAGACAAC
>Ga0224507_10000316_pt1 | contig 19349 bp, 12 predicted proteins | sample SF_Jan12_sed_USG_3_FD_170159 | JGI IMG/M metagenome (GOLD analysis project Ga0224507, IMG submission 170159) | Sediment microbial communities from San Francisco Bay, California, United States - SF_Jan12_sed_USGS_13 | ecosystem: Environmental > Aquatic > Marine > Sediment | place: USA... | reverse complement strand
CCGCCAACCTCCCCTATGGAGCACAACGAAAACTTGAAATAGCTAGAGCGCTAGCCACCCGACCATCCCTTCTTTTACTGGATGAACCAGCAGCAGGAATGAACCCAAAGGAAACAGATGAACTTAAAAAGTTTATATTTACTCTTCGGAATGCTGGCCTTTCCATTCTGCTCATCGAACACGATATGAAACTAGTTATGGAACTTTCCAACCATATTTTTGTTGTGGATTACGGCAAAAAGATCGCCGAGGGCAATCCCGAGGAAATCCGGCGTAATCCTGCTGTAATCAAAGCATACTTGGGCGAAGATATCGACGATGCTTGAACTTAACAAAATAAACTGCTCCTACGGTAAAATTCAGGCTTTACATGAAGTGAGCATTCAAATAAAAAAGGGAGAGATTATTTCTCTGATCGGCGCTAACGGTGCTGGCAAATCCACCATCCTCATGGCGATTAGCGGCATCGCCCCTATAGGTTCCGGCATCATTACCTTTCAAGGTAAACAAATCGACGGGTTACCACCTGAAAAAATTGTTAGCCTTGGAATAAGCCAAGTCCCGGAAGGAAGACATATCTTTCCCTCTTTGACCGTCCTGGAAAACCTCCACTTGGGCGCATATCTGCGGCGTGATAAAATCGACGTGGCCACCGACCTGGAGTATATTTTTTCCCTATTCCCAATTCTAGAATCCAGAAAGCATCAACCTGGCGGCAATCTCTCTGGTGGGGAGCAGCAAATGCTGGCAATTTCCAGGGCCCTTATGGCCAAGCCTACTCTTTTATTACTCGACGAACCTTCCATGGGATTGGCACCGTTAAATACAAAACAAATCTTTAAAATAATAAAAAGAATTAACAAAACCCATAATACCACCATATTTCTTGTAGAACAAAACGCCAATTTAGCTTTAAAAATTGCCGACCGCGCTTATGTCCTGGAAAACGGTCACGTCACCATGCATAATAAAGCGCAAACCCTAATGAATGACGACGCGATCCGGGCTGCCTATCTTGGAATATAAAATCAACATTTCATCTAAATATCATACACATTATAATAACAGCGTATTTTTCGCCTTTATGATATTATGAACGGAGTACATGCCCATCACAACACCGATTTACTCGGCCCCTTTCCTTGCCACGGGTATGTTAGGGCCGCGAAAAATAATAAATTTCCCAAAACGCGCAAGATTTTTAGTAGTCTTTTAGGAAAGGCAACAGGCGCATAGTATTACTATGTAACTATTGCCTTGACGAAAAAGACGACTGAAAAGACAAGTGAGATTGGATAATTTATTTTTTCTGCGGCCCTTAATGAACTGTCAACATTAGCTGAATTAAAGGATGATTGCGTGAAAAATATTAAAGTCGGCGTTATCGGAGTCGGTTACCTTGGCCGGTTCCATGCCCAAAAATATGCTGCAATGGAAGGAGTGGAGCTGGTCGGAGTAGCCGACACCGAAAAAGCCAGAGCTGAAGAAGTTGCTGCGGAATGCAACACTCAACCATTTACTGATTTCAATAGCCTCATCGAACAAGTGGATGCAGTAAGCGTTGTGGTCCCCACGATTTACCATCATCGCGTTGCGTTGGCCTGTCTGGAACGTGACGTAGATATCCTGGTAGAAAAACCCATTACCTCCACTCTGGAGGAAGCAGATGACCTAATAGCTTACGCTGAAAGTAAAAATCGCATATTGCAAGTAGGCCATCTAGAACGATTCAATCCTGCTGTAATGGCCATGCAGCCTATGTTAACTCATCCACTATTTATCGAAGCGCACAGAATCAGCGTATTTAAAAATCGGGGTACCGATGTGGATGTAGTACTTGATCTGATGATCCACGATATCGACATCATTCTATCCATTATTAAATCTCCCATTGAAACCATTCACACCGTTGGCGCTCCCGTCATCACCCCTCTTACCGATATTGCCAATGCGCGGATAATTTTCAAAAACGGTTGTACCGCAAATGTTACAGTTAGTAGAATATCGATGGATAATATCAGGCGGATGCGTATTTTTCAGCCGGGCACCTACCTTTCAGTTGATTTCACCAAAAAAGAAGTCATGTCCATTAAACTTAAAAAAGGATCCACAGACGAGGTCCCCCAACCTGAAATAATCAAACACAAATTCGATGATCAAGATGTTCTCGAGCTAGAACTTCTTGACTTTATTGATAACGTTCGCAATAGAACCCGACCCCAGGTCTCAGGACATGAGGGAAGACAGGCTCTTCAGATTGCCCTTCAGGTAATAAACCAAATAAAGGAAAATCATACCAGGATCGAACAGGTTTTGGGAAGTGGCACTTGCCTATTCAACCATAATGAATCATAGCAATCTTGTGATGAAAAGGTGTAAGGCCGATCATGAATAATTGCCAAAAAATAATGATAGTTTCCGGCGAAGCATCTGGAGACCTGCACGGCGCTAACCTTGTCAAAGCATTAAAAAAGCTTCGCCAAGAAATACAATTCTGCGGCATGGGTGGGCAAGAAATGAGAAACGAAGGAGTAGAAATCCTTCACGATGCTGCTGGAATGGCTGTTGTGGGTTTAATCGAAATATTTAGCCATTTAGGCGAAATCCTCAAAGCTCGCAAAACCCTTATCAATCAACTACGTAACGAACCACCTGACCTTCTGGTGCTCATTGATTATCCTGAGTTCAACCTCTTACTGGCGGCTAAAGCTAAAAAACTCGGCATTCCCATTTTTTATTACATTAGTCCCCAGGTCTGGGCATGGCGAAGCGGAAGAGTTAGCAAGATCGGAAAGTTAGCCGACCGTATCGGAGTAATTTTACCCTTTGAGCAAGAATTTTATCACCAGCGAGGAGTGGAAGTAGACTTCGTTGGTCATCCACTTATGGATTCGGTCCATACCACCCTGCCGGTAAAAGAATTTCTAGCCAAATTTTCAATTCCCTCAACTCAGACGGTCATCGGATTACTTCCGGGAAGCCGTACAAAAGAAGTTGCTGCTCTTTTGCCTATCTTCCTGGAAGCAGCTAAAATTCTTCAACAATCAAGCAGTAGAGAATTATGTTTCCTAATTCCACGAGCCTCTACCATTACTCGTGAATTTCTTGAAGAACACGGCGTGGAAAAATTTGGCAAACAACTCAACCTACGAATTATTGAGCATAACCGATATGATATCATGGCGGCATGCAAGGCTGCAGTGACAGCCTCCGGTACAGTCACGCTAGAACTAGCCATCCTTGGCATACCCTTGCTCACCACTTACAAAATATCACCCAAAACCTATCTCTTGGGACGTCTATTGGTAAAGCTACAACATTTTTCCCTGGTCAATCTGGTGGCTGGCAAAGAGGTAATACCTGAACTTCTTCAACACGAAGTAACCCCTGAAAATATAGCTATCCATCTACACAGCTTGATCAGTGATGACAAAATACGCTCTGACATGCTCATCGGCCTTGCAAACACTAAGAAACGTCTCGGCTCTCCAGGGGCTTCCCAGAGAGCTGCAGCTATTTGCCTGGAACTACTTGACCAACACCTATAATCCAGAAGAAACATCTGACAAAAACTCCTAGAGGGGCAACCATAGTAATTATGGCACTTAATACTCCTAAAGAAACAGATGAATAACAGTAATCGTCAGCGGATAATTTACAGCCTAGGCCTGATCATATTCACTGTAGCAGCATATTTCCCTATGCTGGCTCATGATTTTGTCTCCATTGATGACAACCTTTACGTCACAACGAATAAATGGGTACAACAAGGACTATCTTTTTCCAGCATCAAATGGGCCTTTACCACCACTTTAGGAGAATTTTATCATCCACTCACCTGGATTTCTTTAATGCTGGACACCACGCTGTTCGGTTATTCACCTACTTCTTTCCATTTTACTAACCTTCTACTCCACTGTTTAAATACTCTACTGCTTTTCACCATTCTGGGCAGGATGACCAAACAATTTGCAGCAGCAGCAACAGTGGCCCTTCTCTTCGCCATTCATCCCCTACACGTAGAATCAGTTGCCTGGGTGGCCGAACGTAAGGATTTACTCAGCGGAGTATTTTTTTTTCTAGCTGTTTATTGGCATATACGTTTTGTTCAACAGCCCTCTTGGATACATAAACTTCTTATTATTCTTTTTTTCCTGCTTGGACTACTAAGTAAAACTATTGTAATCACGCTACCTTTTATACTTCTCCTTCTTGATTACTGGCCGTTACATCGGATCAGTTTTCTTGCTAAATCACCCCAAAAAATCAGGTTAATAACCCAACTAATTTCCGAAAAAATTCCTCTCTTTCTTCTTACTGTTATTTTTGCCCTCTCTACCTACTGGATCCAATCCCATATGGGCGGAGTAGTAACCTTTGAGCAATCATCACTGGGAGAACGACTCGCTAATGTTTTAGTCTCCTATGGATGGTATATTTTAAAAATTTTTAATTTTGAAAATTTAGCTTTTTTTTATCCTTACAATGCCGCTCTCCCCCTATTGGAAATAGTCGTTGCTTCCTGCTTTCTCTTTGCCACCACGACCGCCATCCTGGTACTGATCAAACACGCACCTTATTGTGCAGTAGGTTGGTTCTGGTATCTCGGCACACTATTCCCAGTTTGCGGAATCATCCGGATCGGCGACTTCGCCAGGGCGGACAGATACACTTATCTCCCTTTAATCGGCGCTTTCATACTTATTATTTGGCCGATATCCCTATTTCTTGAAAAACGCCCTTATAAACATTTGACCCTTCCAGCCCTGTTTGTATGTATCGGCTTAACCCTTTTCCCCATAACCATCCGCCAAGTGAGTTATTGGCGTAATAGTGCTGTTCTCTACGTACATGCCCTTCAAGTCACAGAAAACAATCACCTGGCCCATTTCGGCCTTGCTCATCTATTAGCATCTCGAGGTGACTTAACTAGTGCTTTATATCATTTTGAACAGGCTGTTCAAATTCTTCCCACAAAGGCTCCCTTGCACCAGGATCTCGCCAGGGCACTTGCTGCTAAAGGTTATTACGAAAAGGCTTTAGACCATTTGGACACCGCACTAATCATCAAACCGAAAAGTAAAGCCGCCCATTATTACTCCGGCCTCATCCTAATTATTCTTGACCAGCCCCAAAAAGCCATGCCCCATATTTTATCTGCTTTTTCACCTGAAGATACGGAGAGTAAAATAATAAATACCGAAGATGATTATCTCAAGATAGAACTTTTGGTTGCTCAAGGACTAAAATTGGAGGAAAAAATAGAAAAAAGGGAAAGTGCAATAGGTTTGTACCAAAAGGCGTTGCGCATTCGGCCAGATTTTTACCCGGCTATCAGCGCATTAGCCAACCACTACATCCAATCCCAAGAATATTATGAAGCCTTAGCACTTTTTAATATCAACAGTGACAAAAAACAACTCAGACAGCTGATCATTCAAGGTTACAACGACAATCTATCGAAAAATAGATAAATTCAATAATAGCAACCAAAATATTTCAAAAATCAGGCAACTCACTAATAGAACCACCAAGCTTATTTGCATTAAACTCCTTTAACTTATTCAACAAACTAGGATAACTAATTTCCAACAAGCCCGCAGCCTTACTTTTATTCCCACCAGTGGCTTCCATTGCCCTGGAAATAAGTCGCTCTTCAAGAATCTTTTTTGCTTTTTTCAATGAATAAGTATTAAAAAAATCATCCATACGACGATTCTTTTGAACCCCTCCAAGATTTGGAGGCAAATTTTCCGGCAGAACAATATCTTTTTCAGCTAAAATCATTGCTCGTTCCAAAACATTTTGTAACTCACGAACATTACCTGGCCAATCATGACGTTGTAATGTATTGGCCACAGGTGTTGAAACTCCAGTAACACTTCGTTTTAAATTATTATTTAATTTGTTAATGAAAAAATCACATAACGGCCCGAGATCTTCTATGCGCTCACGCAGAGGCGGAATATGGAGTCGCATGACATTGAGACGAAAAAAAAGATCTTTTCTAAAACTACCTTTCCGCACTTCACCTTCCAAATCTCTCGCTGTAGCAGCTATAACCCGAGCATTTACCTGTTGGGTTTTACTTGACCCCACCGCTCTAATCTCATTTTCCTGCAAAACTCGTAAAAGCTTCACCTGCAGACTTAAAGGCAACTCTCCTATTTCATCAAGAAAAATCGTACCGCCTTCAGCTTCTGCAAAAAGTCCTTTTTTATTACCTTCTGCTCCGGTAAATGCTCCTTTAACATAACCGAAAAATTCACTTTCCAATAAACTCTCTGGAACCCCACCACAATTAACAGCAACGAATGCTTGATTCTTTCGTTCACTATTATCATGAATAGCCCTAGCCATAAGTTCTTTGCCGGTCCCAGATTCACCTGTTATAAGGACCGTGGTCTTATGCTTACTCACTTTTTCCGCTAAATTAAAGGCAGCCCGCATTTTCCTACTCTTTCCTATCAGACCTCCAAAATCTAATTTCTTTATCCTAGCTGCCAGCCTATCCTTCAACTCCTTATTTTCTTGACGTAACTTCTCCCGCTCCTCAGCCTTGTGCAAGATAAGTAATATTTCATCAACTTTAAACGGTTTAGATATATAGTCATAAGCACCAAGCTTCATGGCCCGTAACGCTGAATCAACATTACCATACGCAGACATCATAACAATAATAGCTGAAGTGGGTAGTGCTTTTGCCCTAGATAAAAACTCAAGTCCATCCATTTTTGCCATTTTTATATCACAAAGTACAAAATCAAACTTGCCACGCTCCAAATAGGAAATACCTTCCACTCCATCCGAAGCGGTTTGTATTTCATATCCATGACGAGACAACAACGAAGTAAGCATTTTGCGCATATTCTCTTCATCATCTATGATTAATAGCTTCTTTTGTTCCTGCATAACCTATTTATTACGTATATAAAATTTAATATAAAACTAACACTATTTTCTATGATACTATTCACGTTATAAATGTCTCCCCCGACCAGAACGCAAAAGCAAACTAATAAATAAAACATAGATTTAATAACAAAAACGTTTTAGTTACTTGAGATAATTAAGGTTATAGGTAAGATATGCATCGTATTCGAAAAGAATCTTAAAAGTGTTGCATATACTATTCCAAAGAGACTTTTTTTCGCCTAAGGGCAAAAATATAGTCCAAAGTCCATAAGCCAACATACTCTAAAATTTTAGATGAAAGTTTGCATCACATCGCAACCACATTCCTTAGTTTCCAGAGCATCAAACAAAGGCAATTCAATTGTAACCTGAGTCCCCTCCTCATCTTCCGGGCAATTAACGATAATTTTTCCGGTATGATTTCTGATAATTGAATGCGAGACTGTCAACCCTAACCCGGTTCCTTTACCTGGCTCCTTAGTTGTAAAAAACGGATCAAAAATAGCATCCATACATTCAGGATCTATCCCCGAACCATTATCGCTAATAGTAATAACTAACAACTCTACCGGAGTAGAAGAAACATTATCCTCCATAATTTTATTAGAAGTTTTTATAATAATACGACCCGGTATATTTTTCCTACTCAACGCAATAGCATCCCCTGCATTCATTAAACAATTTAAAAACACTTGCCAAAGTTGATCCTGATCCCCCCACACTATATCCACCTTAGCATCCAATCGACATTCAATCGAAATCCCCGCCAAAACAGGTTGTGGCAAAATCATGGTTGTCAACTCCATAAACAGTTGATGCATGGACACCTTATTTTTCAATCCCGGAGTTAACCGTGCAAAATCAAGTAATTGCCTGATAAGAATATTTACCCGACTAAGTTCCTTTTCGGAATTTTTAACAAAATCCTGTCGTTCCTCGTCAGTTACTTCTTTGTGAGAAAGTAACTCTAGATACCCTAATACAATAGCAACAGGGTTTCCTATTTCATGGGCTAATCCGGCAGCCAATCTCCCGATTGAAGCCATTTTTTCAGCACGAATCATCTCGTTTCTTGATTGCTGCAATTTATCATTTGCATCCTGTAATGATTTAATTGCATTACGAAGATCATGGCGATTCTCTTCTATCCTGCGGAGCATCATATTAATTCCCCGAGAAAGACGACCAAATTCATCGCGTTCCCCTGAGCCAAATAGAGATAATTCTTCAACTCCGGTATAGCGATCAGCCATATTAACTAATTTTTCTAGAGGCCTAATATTTAACTGGACAAAACGATACACCCCAATAAAAGTTAAAACAGCTATATTTATAATGAAATAAAAAAAAACGAAACGTTGACCTCTTACTATTTTCTGATAAATGGGTTCTAAAGATCTTACAACCACTAATAACCCGAGATGCTCTCCTTTTTCAGAAACAATAGGTTCTGCAACAGCTACATATTTACCCGCCGGAAAAAATACACCCCATACTGTTCCTAAAACAGAAACTTTCCTAGCCCTACTTTTTAATGTTAAATTAACAAAGTTAACAAATTCTTCATTAAAGGGAATAGAATTCCCGGAAACTACTTTTAACTTATCAGTCACTACTACAACCGATGAAACACCCATTTGATCAATCAAATACTTATCAAGTCTAGGTTGTGCGAGCAGCAACTCCTCCTTTCCATATATTTTCCGAATTACCTCAAAGTTACTTTTAACCGCCTTTAACTCAGAAATACGTAACTCGTTTTGCCATAGTATTATAATTACATAATCAACCAACAACATCCCCACCCCAATAAGCAGAATAAGAGTTATTGCTATCTTGACTTTCAGGCCATTCATGCTCCTTAGCTTACCAACCCAAACAAGTAACTAGTATTACCTAGAAAAGCGATATTCATAATGTTTTCAATAAAGATAAAATCTTTAAAATTTAGAATATTTAACCTAGAAAGCCCCCTCCACATAACAAATTTTACCATTTATAAATGTGGAATGTTATATATACCAAATTATAACCTAGAATACAATTAACTGTTTTTAATATAAATTATTAGCTTAAAAAGTCGTGACAGTGTGCTTACAATGCAACTAAGCACACTAAACAAGTACTAAACTCTTCTGTTAATGTAGAAGGAATTTCATACCAAACAGCTATACATCATATACATTTGGACACTTACAACATCAAAGGAATAGCAATATCCCATCCTGATCTTACGATTATCTACTTGTCATTTTAGTCGTAACCGTTCACCGAGTTAAAAAAAACTGCATAACATCAAACTTATAAGCGTTTACCAGTGCGGCAGATGTGTGAAAGCAGGCCAGTGAACTATAATTAATTCTATAAGAATCCAGCATAATCGCGCGCAAACTAAGCACTGGTGAACGCATACATATATTCACCTTCTTTGCAATAGTTGCATAATGCTTCTATACATAACTGTTGTTGCATAATAAAATGATTAATAATTAATTTTATTTTTGAACTATTTATTATTTTTTTGGACCTGTATATTCAACGCTACTAAACTGTTACCAGATTATAAATATAGATAAATATACAACCTACCCAAAGTAATGGGACCAATGAACGCATAATAGTAATTCCCACAAAGAAACCCTGAGCTTTATGACATTAGGGTCGCGGAAAATAATAAATATTCCAAAATGGCGCAGGATTTTTAGTCGTCTTCAAGAAGAGGTAACAGGCGCATAGCAGCTTTATGTAACTGTTGCCTTGACAAAGAAGACGGCTAAAAAGACAAGCCAGATGGGGTAATTTATTTTTTCCGAGGCCCTTACCTGGCTACAGAGTTCATAACCAACTGATTTAATACAGTTCAAGTTTGTAAGTAGTCACAGATGCCTCAGATTTAGTCAGTTGCTACTGCTCGCTATAGCCCGTCTATGCGGGCAGAGGCAACCGCATGAAGGTGAGGTGCCTGTGATCACGGACTTTTGTGATTCTTGACACAGCTCAACGCAGTGGTATATAATAATTATAATATATGGAAATATTTTTTTGGTACCAAACATAAGTTCTGGAAATAGAAATAGGATTTCACACTACTAATCCCAGATGATGAATTATTTAGTATTGACGAAAAGGAGGATACGGCATGGAATTTATAACCGGTCCATTTTTGTGGTTATGGGTGGTTCCCCTAGTAATAAACTATCAACTAGCAAAAAATAGCGGAAAAAACACTACAACAGTCAGCCTGTTAACATTATTATTTTCATGGCTTATAACCATCAGCCTCTTCAGCACTTATCTACTCAACCAAGAGGGTGAAGCTCATGATTACTCTGGTAACAATGTATGTCCGATTTGTGATAGAGCATTTCGTAGTGGTGATTCTTCCTGTTTTTTATGTTCGATTAATCAGCAACTTCAGGAAGGAGTGTTGGTTCTCAATAACGATAATCACTGTAGTTACTGTAATCGACAAAATCGAATAGATGATATTTCATGCTATGCTTGCGGATCCGACCTACAGCTACAAACACAGTTATCTAAATAATATCATTTTTTTACAATTTCCACCCAACAGCAAAATCACACCAGGAAAGCATAAATAAACAGACTCATTTATAACGAGCAAATAACTTATCTTTAAGCAGCAAAATAAAAAACAGGCCTTCTCTTTTTAAGTGTCCTGACAACTCACCGGCTTGCTCACCGGTTCCACAAAAAAGATCTACCCTGCCTGGCCCCTTTATGGCAGAGCCGGTATCTTGAGCAACTACAATACGATTTATTGATCGCCACCCCTTTACTTGCCCCTTCTCAATAACAGGTCGACTGGTTTTCAAGAAAACTAACCCTCCTGCCGGTACATAACTAAAATCGACTGCTATGGAGCGACCAGGGATTAATTCAACTCCCAACGCACCCTGAGCGCTAGTATTTTTATTCCAACGAAAAAAAATAAACGAATCATTATGAAACAAAATTTCGTCTCTCTCATCTGGATGAGAAGAAATATAACGACGTATCGACGGGAGACTTACATCCTGCAAACTCAAGCGCCCCGTGGCAGCCATGTGGAACCCAATACTCTTATAGGGCAATCCGTTTGCTCCAGCATACCCCACACCCCTTAAAGACCCATCCTTTAGACGTATAAGGCCCGAACCCTGGACATGAAGAATATACGAATCCATTGGATCCTTGAGCCATACCAACTCGTTTCCCGCGCACAACCCTCTTGTTACAATAGCTCTCCTGCTCCAATCGACCTCCGGCGTCCCACTCACAATGCTATTTTTCCTATAACCAACTTCCAACCCTAAAGGCATCGAATATAATGGATGCTTGTAATCACCTTGACCCTTAAGGCTCCCGTTAAAAACAGGTTGATAGTATCCCGTTACCAATATTGCCCGATCACGTATAAAAAAATTAAATCCTGTGGATTGATAAAGATCAAAAGAACGTTTAATCCGAGCATCCAGGGTAACTGGATCAGGATTATCAGCTATTAAATCAAGAAGAAATCGAAGCGAGACAACAAGTCGCTTGACGGAGCACCTTCGACGCCCTAAGGAAACCAAGGCAGTAGGAGGTTTAAATCGTAGCTTATTGAGGGTTTGAATTAAACTCTTACGTAATAAGGAAAGATCGCCATCATCATATAATTTAGGCGCATGACTAGAAGCAACAGGAATAATTACGGGTAATGAACACCCATGAAGGGTTATAAAAAAAATGGAAATTGTTAAATATACGATAAAGGAACGTATCATCACCAAATACATCCTTTTGAGATTTTACCAATCACCACATTCCCTAGGGTGATGGCATCACCCTAGTTAAACAGATTAGTTAGCAAACTGTAAATGCTCACAGAGACTTCATCTTCACGCAGTTTGCCTCTACAACAAAATCATAAAATACCTATGGCAGGCAACAATAACAAATTAAACATTAGTAACCTGGGATCTGATACCAAAAGCCATTACTGTCTAACGCGTTAAATCATCCCGAAAGGATTCTGCGAGTTCGGTAACCGCCATGGCATAACGATTAGAGTGGTTCCACTCAGTTATTGCTATAAAGTTTGGATAACCTGCCACATAACGCATAGCAGGTTGAGCTGAGGGAACAAGCTCTAGTCCCACTATAGATAGTTGCCCTTTACCATATGCAGGAGGAATACTATTGTTTTGCTTTTTATGCACCAATTCCCAATCTACTCTCCCCTTTCTGCCTTTATCAAAAGCGACAACCAATTGTTTGTCCAACAATTGATTCCCAAGCTCAGCATAGACAGGTTTATCTAGAACAAAATGATGATGATGTAAATAGTTGGCAATTGAGGCCAACACGTCGGGAACTGAACCCCATACATCTTTAATGGGATTTCCATCAAAACTGACCGCATAAGCCCGAAAACTTGATGGTATAAATTGAGTCTGTCCAAAAGCTCCGGCATAAGACCCCTTAATCGTGTGCGGGTCGACATTATTCTCACGACACAATAATAAAAAATGAATCAATTGATTGCGAAAAAAAGAAGAGCGTCGTGGATAAGCATCGAAAAGGGTATTCAGCGTCCGTAAAACCCCAAAATCACCTTGATTAGTACCGTAGCGGGTTTCAATTGCCCAGATAGCCATGACAATCTCACGATCTACCCCAAATTTCTTTTCCACTTGATCAAGCAAAGTGCGATATTGTATGAGAAGTTCACGACCTTTAACGATATTGCGTTGAGTAATAAAAAGTTTGGAATATTTATAGTACGGCATGGCCTCCCAAGGCTTATCCATATATTCCAACACTTTCTTGGAAATTACCGGTTTATTAAATATAATACCAAGCTCTTCAGAAGAAAAATTATGCTTTTCACGAAGTTCTCGAAAAAGCTCCAAGTACTTCTCCGAGGTAAGGTTGATAAGTTGCCCGTCTTTAACCAGATCGGCAGCTTTAACCGAAGATTTTTTAGAGGCAGCAAATGCCAAAGATTGAACCCCTAAGCAGGTAGACACAACCATTACTATGGCAATACGTATAATTATAGCAGGAACAACGCAAGGAAATATTTTATTAAATGACATAGAGAATATTATATATGAATTATTTAGAAAATTGTTTTGAAAAAGCAGATATAAAATCTGCCAACATCTCTTGTGGAAGTTGATTGACCCCAGCAGCAGCAGAACGCCCTCCACCGGTGGGAAATTGACGACACAATTCATCTGCACCGAACCGACGATTTAACGGAGCCCTAACACTGATACGTAAACTGGTATCTGCATTAGCTGTTAACATCCCATGAGCTTTATCCGGCATCTCCCTGGTCAAAATATTGGCATAAACACCCGATACCCTCCGAGCCCAAGCTTCATCAGGAAATCTAAAAATTCGCCCTGCATCATCCTCATACATCGGAGAATAGGCAGCTGCTTTAATTAAATCATCCTTATATCCCCGACGTAAAGTTGCCAACACGTCACTTTCTGCGTAAAATCGCAGGGGATCTTCGAAATCAGAAACATGCTCATAAAGAGTCGCCGGATGATAAAAAAGATCCTGGATATCCGCACCGTACCCATTATAATTTAATAAAACACCTAGCTCCTGAAGAGCATCTACATCCTTGGCACTTAGCCCAATACCTTTTGCTAGATCATAGGCTGTTTCATCAAGGTTATCACCAAAAGCCCCAACCATCGCCCATTTTCTATAACGCCCCTCAAGCATGGAATCAACAATGACTGAAGTACAAACTTTTGCACTCGGGTCAAGATGAGTCTCCAGCATATCGGAATCTGGAATATCACCACTAAAATGATGATCGATATAAATTACCTGATGACCTTCCTCGATTAACCGTTCAAGATCAGCACGATTCTTATCCAACGAAACATCAAGAACCGTTATTTTTGCCTTGTTTATACGATTAAGCTTAGCCAAAAGATTTATGTCACGTTTAACCCCAGTTATCAGCCGCGCCTCAATCTGAGGCACAGCAAGTCGCAACTGGTGAAGAGCACAGATACCATCGGCATCACCGTTAAAAACGTCTATACAATCCATACAATATATTTATAACAGCATACTATTTTTTAAAGCCCAGGAAGATCAATGTCCATGGGATTGCCTAAATTGGCGAGTTGGAAAAGAAGTAATATCTTGCTATCACCTGGGGTCGTACGAGATACTACCTGAGCGGACCAACAAGAAGCCTGATAAATAAGTGCTATTTCTTCTTCCAAAGTTCTATCATATTCAAGATCTCTTTCTATTGAATAACCAACTGCCAAGCCACCAAGAACAAAAACTTTTGCCTCGGCCTTAAGAGAATGGGCAGTGCGAAAAACTTGATCAGTTAGAGAATTAACCCTGGCCTCTCCATCACGATACAAATAATCAATGGAGATATTGTCTCCTCGAGAATTCCGATAGTAGCTCTCTAAACTATAATGTACAAAACCATCATCATAAGTATCAAAGTCAGTCTTGAAAAGAAGCCTGAACTGATTGGTGGGAGTATATCCGAGTTCAAAATTAATCGGGGTAAAGGGTTGCTCACTCTGTTCGTCTCGTAGATCATAACCTTGATGGATTTTTAAATACCCAAATTCATGATCCCCTGCTAATGTTTCATAATTTTCATTAAACTTAAAAAAATTATCAACTCCGTAAGTTATAAGATTCCTCTCTCTCACTCGATCACTACTATCGAAGAAAGGATACACTTCATCATTATCGTAGGGAAGATAGTTGTAAGTAACGAACGGACGAACCGTATGGGTCCACATGGCACCATTTTTTGTCTGACTAGGAAAATCCCGCATCAGAGTAGTTGCCGTTTCCAAAGCCAAATCAACGATAAATCGATTTTCGTTATCACTTCCAGCCCACTCTACATCACCATATTCCTTAACAACATAGCTTGTGTTTCTCAAACCGAGACCCATGGAGGTCTCAAGATAGTCGGAAACCGGAAGAGCAGTAGTAACCTTAGGTGCGATATTAACACGATGACCACCAACTCCCGTCTCTCTCCAAAAATTTACATAATCAACAGTCCACGACAAGTCGACACCACTCTTACCTATTGGTAAAAGACCTGCAAAATCAAGAGAGGGTAATTTCCACAAAGGAGAGGGTCCTGTTTTAGTAGAACGTACATCATTGACCCCAAGAAGCTCACCCTGCAACGCCACCCCATCCCAGGAGCGAAGAAAGCGAAAAGTGTTATTGCGTAACAGAGCTGTTTTATTCTGAAATCCACGGCCAAAAATCTTAAAATAAGCTTTATTACTAGGCTTAAAGCCGATTGCATCTCCGTTAAATTCGGTAAGGTAATCATTATCGGAAACAACATCCATATCTAACCGAGTAACTATTTTACCAAAATCTTGATCAACCTTTCCACGTAACCAATAACGATCCTGATTAGTATGAGTAAATCCACTTTCTTGATAATATTCCACTTCAGAAGGATCCGTTAAGGTATCATGAAGATGATTGGCCATAAAAACCCCTTTATCACCTTCATTAAGCACATAACGATACTCCAACCCGTTCATCAATCCTCTATTAGACATAAAAAATGGATAGTACGTTAAATCTGAACTAGGTGAGAGATTAACAAAAAATGGAGTGGATAATCCAAAACCATCTCGTTCAGATAAGGATACCGAAGGAAAAAGAAAACCACTCTGACGAGTCCGCTTAACCGGTAAAATAACATAAGGAGAGTAAAGAATCGGAATATCTTTAACCCGAAAAGTTGCGTTTTTCAGCACAGCATATCCGTCATCTGTAATCTCTGCCTCACCGGACCCAAAACTCCATGGCGGGGCCTGACCTTCATCCAGCCTACAGGTAATGATCCAGCCATCCTCAATTCGATAGGTCTTGCCACCGGTTTTCTCAATCACTTTCCCAGTAAGATTTATATCTTTATGTTCTGCAAGAATAGTTGCGTTGTGAAAAGTACCTGTTTCCCGCTTCAAATCAATTACTGCTTCATCAGCCATGAGTACATCCGGGCCCATCTCAATATTGATGTTACCTTTTGCCTTAGCCGAAGAAAGACTAACATCATAAACCAACCAATCCGCCTTTATGGTTGTCATAGTAACGGCTTTTGTTTCAGGTTCTAGTGCCGTATCAGATTTCTCATCGGTAGGACGCTCATCGCTGGAACCCAAGAGATCATCCCAATCTGCTTGAGGCCTCTCTTTTTTAACCACTTCAACAAATTCGTTCTTTTTAAGAACAACGTTACCTTCGGCAATAATTGAAGGTGGATCGTCATAACGAGTTATTTTTTCGGCACTTACAGACCATTGCTTTGTCCCAGCTTCCTGCTCGGACAAGGCAATTCCTGGCAATGCTGTGAATATTCCGATAAATGCGACTACAACAATAATGATCGGGTTGAGTGTTTTATTGTTATTCACCTCGACCTGCTCCTGTGATATGCTCTGGGGGGTTGGAATAATTTAACGACAAAAGAGTTATCCAATTCAAACTCTTGGAATGTACGCAGCCACGCTAGTTGTGTCAAGGCAAAAGTCACAGATAAATATTGCCAACCCCATAAATATAGTTTATTAAAAGGCACATGGTAGATTACATTTATTCTCTCTTAATTTTATAAACCTCATGCTTTCTTCTTTCTGCAACGCATAATTCTTAGGTAAATAAAGCCAAACGAAGCCATAACTTTTTATGAATCATATTTTTGGGCCGGTAAATTCACGGCGGCTCGGCCGCTCCCTTGGCATTGATCTATTTCGCTATAAAATTTGCAACCTCAATTGTATATATTGTGAGGCTGGTCCCAACGTTACCACAACCTGTAAGCGTAAATCCTATACACCACCTAATGTTATCTTAGAAGAACTTGCCACTTTCATGCGGGATACGCATAAAAGTTCGGAAATAGATACCATCACGGTTACCGCCGCAGGCGAACCAACTCTACACGCGGATCTCGGTTTCCTTATTACCGAACTCAAAAAGATGACCGGCAAAACCATTGCTGTACTTACTAACGGTACCACCTTAAATGACGAAGAGGTACGTAAAGATCTGTCCCATGCAGATCTAGTTATTCCATCTTTAGATGCGGCTATAGACAAAAGCTTTCGAAAAATCAACCGGCCAGCAATCGGCTTAAACCTAAGGGATATTATTTCTGGATTGAATCTTTTTTGCCAAGAATTTTGCGGTCAAATATGGTTAGAGATTCTTTTCGCCAATGGAATTAATGACCATAATGAAGATATTTCGGCCCTTATTCAAGCCCTGTGGCCAATAAAGCTTAAACGTATTCAAATTAACACTGTGGCTAGACCACCTCTTGAACAATTCGCCCATCCCCTTTCTGCAGAACGACTTCGGGCAATTGCTTCTCAATTTTCCACCTTACCTTGCTCTCCGCTGGTGGAACTGTTATCAATAGGTCAAAAAGATTGCACTCCCTCGCCGTATAATTCCTCGGCGAACCAAGAGCACACTACCGATCATCGTGCCCTTTTGGTACGGATTATCGATACATTACAAAGACGGCCCTGCACGGCTAACGATATTAACCGTATATTCCATCTGGATAATACAGACAAAGTTGATCAACTTCTCGAACCATTAGTTCTTTCAGGAAAACTGAAACGACAAGCCCATCACGGAACTCTCTACTACCAAATCGGGTAAATGTTTCCGAGAAGTTACTCTTACCATTTCACAAGGATAACCATGAGTAGCGAAAAAACAGCAAAAGAACCTAAAAAGAAAGAAACAAAAGTAACCAAAGCAACCACCGGAGCCTGGTGGAAAAATCTATCCTTCGGAAAGAAAGAAAACAAACAAAACAAGTCCACTTCTTCTCAAGTTGATAGCGTTACCCCACCCACGCCCACAACCAAGAGTAAAAGTAAATCAACGACTAAACCTTCGACCAAACCCAAACCAAGGGTCAAAAAGTCACCAGACGAAGTAGCTTGTAAAAGTTCTGAAAAACCTCTAAAAAATACAAAACCAAAAGCTAGTTCCGCTTCATCACCAAAACCCTCTCCTAAAAAGAAAGTACCCGAGTCTCAAGTTACTCCTGATAAACAATCAGTTCTTGATGCTAGCCCAGACAAGCAAGTCTCAGCAAATGATAACAATAAAAGCGCACAAAAAAGCGGCGAACAAAACAGCCGCGGACGATCGCGACGCAAAAAAACACCAACCCATAAGATCGAATCCACAAAAGAACATCTAACCGAAAACGTACAACAAAACGAAACCGATGTTTCAAATGTACCCACCAAATCAACTGCACCCAAAAATGTAGAAATCAAACTTCTTATAAATGCCGAGGAACCTGAAGAATGTCGGATTGCCCAACTTGAAAATGGACGACTCGAATCCTTCCACGTGGCTGGTGCTATTCGAGAACGAACTAAAAACAACATTTATAAAGGTCGAATAGTCTCCATCGAGGCCAACCTTCAGGCAGCATTTGTAGATATCGGCACCGGACGCAATGGCTTTTTACCGTTCAATGATATTCATCCAGAATATTATAAAGAAGAGATTAACGAAGAAAGCCAAAAATTCATAGCCCGCCAACAGTGGCGAAAACTTAAAATTGAAAACGTTATAAAACCGGGCCAGGAAGTTTTGGTCCAGGTGGTCAAGGAAGTTACCGGAAACAAGGGAGCCAACATGACCACCTACCTCTCTCTGCCTGGGCGTTATCTTGTCCTAATGCCTGGGAGCGACAGCACCGGCATTTCCCGCAAAATTGGTGGAGAGGAGCGACGCCAACAATTACGTGAACTAATAAACAGTTTTAATATTCCTGAAGGCATAGGCTATATCGTACGAACTGCCAGCGCCGACATTATCCACGACTCGCTTCGTGAAGACGTAATTATACTTCTCCAACAGTGGGAACAGATAAGAAATCGTGGCCAAAACGAACGAGCCCCCGCTTTGATCAGTGAGGAACAAGACATAGTCATTCGCTTTTTACGTGATCACTTTACCCCTGACATCCAAGAAATACTTGTTGATACACAAAAATCTTACGATGAGGTGGTAAAATTTATCGACCTTCTACCTTCCGAACAACGAACAGTAAAGGTTAAACACCATCGTGGCGTTCGTCCCATTTTTAACCACCATAATGTAGAAGAACAGATTGAATCTATTTACCAACCACAGGTATCTCTGCCATCAGGAGGTTCAATAGTTATCAACTCCACAGAAGCCCTTGTAGCCATTGATGTCAATTCCGGTCGCACTTCCAAAGATAGTAATTTTGAAGAAACAATTTTTCTGGCCAACTCTGAGGCAGCCGCTGAACTTGCTAGGCAGTTACGACTTCGTGACCTTGGCGGTCTCATAGTGGTTGACTTCATTGATATGCGCAACAAAAGACATATTCGAGAGGTGGAAAG
>Ga0224507_10000315_pt1 | contig 19398 bp, 8 predicted proteins | sample SF_Jan12_sed_USG_3_FD_170159 | JGI IMG/M metagenome (GOLD analysis project Ga0224507, IMG submission 170159) | Sediment microbial communities from San Francisco Bay, California, United States - SF_Jan12_sed_USGS_13 | ecosystem: Environmental > Aquatic > Marine > Sediment | place: USA: California... | reverse complement strand
CAATAAGTCGAATGATACTTCCTCTTCCTCTTCCTCTTCGTCTGAAAGTTCATTACCCGCGTTGAATGAAGGTGATAAATTGTTTTGTACACGTGGTGAGCTGTTAGAAAAACAAACTCAGCCACCAAAATATTTTACAGACGCAACATTATTAGCTGCCATGACAGGTATTTCCAGATACGTTAAAGATCCAAATGTACGAAAAGTACTCAGAGAGACTGACGGCCTGGGAACAGAAGCAACACGAGCTAACATCATTGAATTGTTATTTACTCGCGGATATTTAAAGCGGGATAAAAAATTGATTCGCTCAACACCCGCAGGACGAGGTTTGATTAAAAGTTTACCTGAGGTAGCAACACGTCCTGATATGACGGCAGAATGGGAATCAGTGTTGAACGCGATTTGCTCCAGAGAGAGCAGTTATGATGTATTTATGGAACCGTTGACTGCATCGATTAAATCATTAATTGAGCAAAGCAAAACAACATTGCCAACCGCGTTAACAGGTGTTAAATCGACTAACAAAGCGGCATTTAGAAAAAAATATCGAAAAAAATCGTGATTTAAAGCGACTTTGAAAAAATGGTTCAATACGGGGTGGGCGCTCATAGTATTTTTAATATTTTCTAGTTTGTTGTGATAGTGGCATTCCCGTATAAGGATTTTAATTGCATATTCGGCCACTTGAAGACCATTAGTAAAAACATATATTCATCGTGCTAAATCAAAATAAGGATATTTAAAACCGATGGATTAGATGCATTTTAAAAAATCAAAATAAACCTTAATTATATCCCCCCTTGATTACCAGTAATTGGCGAATGTGAGCCATTACCAGCGCCACAGCTTATCTTGACGTTAGAATAACTATTATCCAAGGAGGCTGTCGGACTTAACCGTTTGAAGCGAAAACTCATGGGGCCGAATCAGAATTTCTTATCATGTGAGGCGAATAGTGGTTCTATTTAACGAACATGATAGGAAATTCTGATCGGTATCCATGAGTTTGCAGTCAAACAGTGTTAAGTCCGACAGCCTCCTAGATTCCGCAGTTAGATCGCGATTTCTAGCACAAGCTCTTGATGTACCTAGTCAATTTAAAAAACTGCTGATCACCAATAAGGTGACCACGCATTTTTTAAATTCACTATGCACATCAATATCTTGCACTATAAAGTCGAATTTAACTGCGGATTATAGGATTATCTGAATAATTGGTCGTTGGTTTTGTTACATGTGATATATAGAGAATATATTGCCGAATTTGACTGAATTTCGATCAATATATCGCAGTATCCCCCTTTATTTGACGCCAAATGAGAGTAAATGGAAAATTCATTAAACGTTAAGAAACAGTATGTGATAATTTGCGCCACTCAACCTAACAAGTCGCCCATCCTAATTTAATGCAGGGAGTATTAGAAAGTTGCATTTACCCAGTATTTCTCAGTTACTAATGACAATTTTTCTGCTTTTTACCTTTCCTGTTGTCAGTATGGCCACGCTTCAGCCAAGGATTGTTGGCGGTGTGGAATCTAGCGAAAATGACTGGCCTTATATGGTTGCTTTGATGCACAAAGATCTAAAAGTAACGGTTAATAATGAAAAGTTTAGTGCAATTTTTATGGCGCAATCCTCTGCAAAGGTGCTAACGGGCAAGTTGGTTGACTGTGGTAATGCATTTTATGTTTGCGAAGGTGTTGAGGGGCATATTTGTTTGATTTCTCGGGGTAAAACGACTTTTTCTAAAAAAGTGAGTAACTGCGAGGCAGGGGGCGGTATTGGCGCAATTGTCTATAATAATGTGGAAGGTATATTTTTTGGTGATTTGGGGTTTGATGGCCCCAATATACCTGTTGTGAGCATAAGCCAGGCTGCAGGCGCAATATTGTTAACTCATTTAGATGAAGAAGTAAGGTTTGATTATTCCTCCAGTGGTTTTTGTGGTGCAACTTATATTGGGGGTAAATGGTTGGTCACTGCTGCGCATTGTGTAAATGATATCTACAAAGGTGCATTTTTTGCCAATGTCGGTGGTCATAATACTGAAAAAGATAAAAGTCATGTTTTAGATATTGCACAGATCATCGTTCATGTAAATTATGACGCGAAAGGATTGGGAAACGATATTGCACTTGTCGAATTGGTTGAGGAACCAATCGGCGTAAAACCCGTATTGCTTGCAAGCGAGTCGATATTGAATTTGGCAATTACTAATGAAGCTCCAGTTATTGCATTAGGCCGTGGTGTACAAGAGGCATTGTCGCCTAGTGAAGACCCTGCATTAACTCCGGGGCCAACTCAATTGTTTGAAGTTGAAATTAATTTATTTTCGAACGCCACGTGCAATGCGGGAATTAGTAATTATTATAGAAGTGTGGGAGGTTCCATCGTAGAACTGGTAAAAGACGACATGCTTTGTGCGGGCACTCAACAGGGGAATGTAGGCACCTGTTTTGGCGATAGTGGAGGGCCATTAATATTACAACAAGATGGGCAAGATTATTTGGTTGGAGTAACTAGCTGGGGGCTAGGTTGTGCGGTACCCGGACTTTATGATACTTTTTCTAGGGCGCCTTATTTTAAATCGGATATTGAAAGAGTAACTTCAGGTGAAATCAACATTTTGGAGAATTTTTCTGTAAACGAAAAACCGAATGTTGTCGTCAAAACCCAGGAAACAGATGATACGTTTTTTCTATCGACTAATCGCGAATTACTTCTTTTGTTTGTTATTCTTTTAATGTGTCGCTTTCATTCCCGGCTAGCATTTACCTTAATTGGCTCTTTGAAATGAATAATTGGATTCTTATTTTTTTACTCACAAGCTGCTTGTTTGCGTGTTCTTTTTCAGATAATAAGGCTGTAAATACGGCAGAAAATAGTGTCCCCCAAAAACTCACCATAAATAAAATAGAAAAGCTGTATTCATTGAAAGTGATGGATACCGCAGTGGAAATATCTGTGATAAGCATGGGATGCACTTCAGCCAGTGATTTCGAAATTTTCAGTGATCATTCAGGTAATAGTTGCGCCGTGAAAATTTTACGTGTTCACCCGGACCTGTGTAAACGTGCTCCATCGGAAATTAAATTAGAACTTCTCTTGAATAAATTCGATGATTGCGAGCAAAGCGAAATAAAAGTGGTAAACGAAGTGGTGAAAGCCGGGGCCATATGATTTTTTTATGATTTCATAAAGAGCTAGATGTTATCTAGAATCGCCCTCGTATTGCAGTATCTACTTTGTATTTCCGCAAGATATTATAGAAAATTACATAAAATGGATCCCAGCCGGTTATAGCTGTAAGTCATAAATAAATGGTTATTCCAAATAGTTCTGTCATTTCAAAAATAGCGAATGATTAAGCTAGAATTACCAAACCTACAGCACCACGAAGCATGCAATCAAATCCACCAAAAACCTGATTTTGACTTTTAAAGTTATTTCCTTTTTTTTCATTACCTCGCTAGATCAGCTGTAATATTGTCAAAGTTTAATTTTAATGGTCCACTAGTTTGATTGCCGAGTACCCTTATTATTAAGTTGTTAATGGTGTAATTGGATAAATCGCCAAAATAAGGGTTTATACTATTGTCCCATGCACCGGTTGCTGAAACGGGGTAAAAAACAGGGGTTCCTTTGGCGTCTAATTCTTCGAGAATAATGGCTTTGCGGGTATCTAGTTGAGTTGCGTTGATTATAGGTTGAATCAAAATTGTACCAGTGCCTTGGCGATTAGCTACAGAAATAGATAAATCGCTAAAATATTGCCAGCTAGGATCTAAGGTAAGATCTGGGGATATTAAATCCACGTACCAGGGGACACGTACCGGAAAGAATTCTGGTAATCTGAAGTCACTGCTGGAAAGTTGAAGCGAACCGTTTGAGTCTGGGCTGTCTTTACCAGGTACATTTGGGTAATGGGCATTATCATCCCAACTAATTGCGCTGGGATCTGGGTAATAAAAAGTTTCAGTGTCATATGCCGCTAATCCTTTACTAGTCCAGCCATCAATTGAACCGTTGTCGAATCCAATTTTGCTTAATAAGCAGGTTGTCCAAATTACGGCTCCAGTAAATTCACCATCACTTTTGTCGATAATTTTATCCAGCTGTTGAACCGTTTCGCAAGAAAGAGAACTATTATCATTAAGATTAACCTCAATTAAGCCAATCAAATTAAATAAGGGGCTAACTTCAATAATATTATTCACGTTTAATCTAAGATTAGTTAATGAATCTAAGTCACTAAGCGCATTGATTTTAGATATATGATTAACGCCTAAATCCAATTTAGTTAAAGTCGAAAAGTTTTTCAAATTGTCAATATTTGTTAAATTATTACTTTCTAAATCAAGTACTGACAAAGAAGGTAAATTAGTTAAGGAGCTAACATCATCAATCAAGTTATTCCCTAAGTTCAGGTGGGCTAGAAATTGTAAATTGTTAATAGGGGTAACATTAGAAATTGAATTCCCCCAAAGGTCTAGGTTAACTAAATTTTGTAATTTTTCTAATGGTGAAATATCTATAACTTTATTCGATCTTAAGTATACATTCTGCAGACTGCTTATCGCACTTAGCGGTGAAATATCTGAAATTTGACTTGAGTTAAACTCAATGGTTGTCAAATTACTCAATGTAGCTAATGGTGACAAATCTGATACTCGGCTGTATGTCATATTCAAACTTACTAATGCTTTGAGAGTGTCTATTCCGGATAAGTCTCCAATGGTTCCGTCATAAAAACTGTCACAATTTAAATCAGTTAGTTGCTCAATGTAAATTAGGAGTGTGTCTTTAATACATTGCGCAAGACCAAGGTCTGAAAACGCTTTGAGCTCTATTGGTATCCATGCCGTTACCTCCGCTACATCACTCAAATTTCCCTGAAATAAATTATCATTATGAAAAGCAACTGTGGAAACTGCGTAAAAATAAGTTGAACCAGGTGATACATTGTTGTCGAAAAATCGCGTTCCTGTTGTTTCAGAAATGAAACTGGAAGAGCTTGTAATGGGCAGGTTATTTGAGCGGTATATATAGTAAGTGCCACCGTTGTTATTAGGAGCCCAGTTTAGTGCGACACCCAGTGATCCGGGAGTAGCGGTAAGATTTGTCGGTGGAGATAAATCTGCAACGCTCATATTAATGGACGTTATTATTCCATTATATTCCACCCCAATATTTGCATTCCCAATTCCGACAGCGTTAATGGTTCCTTTATTTCCCACTTCATTGGAAATGCTTATTGTTTCGCTGGTTGTAGTCGCCCAGTTAGCAAGGTGAGTTACATCTCTTTCAAATGTGGAAGACGATGCAAAGGCTGTTAAATTGTGTGTGCTACCAAATTCAATTAGGCCTGGATTGTTTACGGAAAGGCTGAAGTTACTCACGGTAACATCTCTATTCACTGTTACTGCATTATTACCGGTACTGTCCGCTACATTATATGTCACCTGATAAGTGCCGGCTTGAGCGGTATTCACATTGCTTGCGTTAACTATAATGTTAGCGGAAACATTTCCATCTTCAGGATCGTTGGCGGTTGCACCGGCTTCAACGTAAGTATCGCCAACAAATAAATTAAGCGGATTATCTCCAATTAGGGTAATAAACGGTGGCGTGATATCCACCTTCGTGTTGAAACGAATTTCCTGAGAAAGCGTACCTTCTCCGCCGGCATTAACAGCAGAAATCCGAATATAATAATTTGTGCCTGGTAATAAACCTGTTTTACTAAAGCTGCTTAATGATATGTAACGAAGTCGCGCACCGTTGTCTAATTGAAAATAATTCTCTTTGGTAATACCTGGTTGTGATGCCAGGTAAATAATATGTTCCTCTGCATCTGTAGCTTCATCCCATTCAAAAAATATTCTGCCTTGAGTAACATCAATGCGTATGTTAAATGGAGCTTGTGGTGGTGCTGGAATGATTTGTGGCGTAGCGGAAGCGATAGCTGATTTTTCGCTTTCACCATTTTCATTATGTGCGGTGATAAAATAATAAATCACCTCTGAACTTGTTACATTGATATGCGTGAATTGAGTTTCAGTAATACCTGAAATTTCTTCAGCGGACTGTTTATCAGCGGTTGGGTTAGTTGACCAGTATACAGAGTATTCACTGGCATCTTCTACGGCATCCCAGGAAATTTTAATGTTTTTATCCTGGCTATCTGTTCGAATATTACCTGGAACTGTCGCCATAAATTCTTTTGGTGTTGCGGCAATTGGTACTGATGTTGGGCCTTCGCCTGCCGCATTTAATGCGCTTATACTAAAATAGTAAGTGGTATCATTAACAAGGTTTAATCGATTGGTTGAAATATTTGTTATGTCTGAAAGTGTTTCGCCATTTTGCAGTGTGTTCACATTTTCTGCTGTTACATTGGGTTCTGTTGCCATGTAAATTTTGTAACTACTTGCGTTGTCTACCGGTTTCCATCTTAAAGCAACAAGCCTGTCACCTGACGATGCAGAAAAGCTTTCTGGTGCCGGTGGCGGCGTTGAAAAAGTGGTTGGCGTAGCGCTGATGACTTCAGTAGACTGAGTAAGACCTGCTGGTGTGACTGCACTTAGGCGATAGTAAAATTCAACACCTGTTTGTAATTTTTGATGATTAAAAAAGGAATTTCCTATTTCTCTAATTTGTTGTGCATTGATATCGGATGCCAGTGGGTCACTATTGGAATAATATAAAATATAACTAATTGCTTCGGGTAAAGGCTCCCAGCTGAGTGATATTTTCCCTTCTCCTGCAGTAGCCGTAAAATTAATTGGCGGAGTCAGGTCTAATGTGGCGTTAGGTGTGGTTAATATTACCTGGAACTCTGGTGATAAAATTTCTTCCCCTTTATTGTTGATGCTGGACAACACAACGTAATAGGGTGTGTTTGGCAATAAATCCGGGAATAATAATATGCTATCAAAAGTATTTGTGATGATGGCATTTTTTAGATTAGTATCAGGTTCAGTTGATAAATAGATCTTGTAATGCTCAGCACCTTTTACACTGTTCCAGCTTAAGCGGATTTTTCCGTCGAATTCGGTATATTGAATATCAGCAGGTGCCTTAAGTGAGACTTGCTCAGTAGGGATGGCATTGTTTGAATCTTGCTCTCCCGGTGCTCCACCACCACAGGCGGTGATAAACGAGGATATAAAAAAGAGGAAAAATAAAGGGTAGTTTTTTTTCATATTGTTTAAGTTCTTTGTTGATCTATTTGGCCACATGTTTTTCATCTGCTAAAATTGCAGCTCCATTCGTCCACCGAATGAGACATTTGTTGTTTTGTAATAATCTCGCCCTATGATGTTCTCCATTCTAATATAGGCGGAAATACCGCGCGGTAAAATGGCTGTAATTCCCTGAACATTGCTGAAGTAGTTGCTGTCTACCTTTTCTGTTTTAATGTTAAATGCTGAATTGAATTGATCATTGGCAAACGCGCCGCTAATTGTGTCTGGTGAGTCGTTAAATTCATGAATCCAGCTAAGGCCAACAAAAGGAATAAATACCCCAAGACGGTGGCTATGGGTGTATTGGACTTGCGCACCAATTGTTGAACTTGTTGAGTCAATGGATTGTTTATTAATTATAAGATCAAGTTCTTGGGCGCCATTTTCAGTAAATCCGTCAATTCCGAGTTTTGTATAATTTAGACTACCGGAAAAAGAAGCGGAAAGTGCGCCATCATACACCTCGTAACCACTACTAATACTTAAGCCTTGTTGCAGGCCGCGAGTATTGCTATTGGCTACGCGATTAACCGCATTGCCACTTAAATCGAAATTGATGTTTCGTTGCATATCAAACGTGTTATTTCCAATATTGATAACTCCGTCGATATACCACTGATCAGCTAGATATTGATTAAGGTAAACATTAAGACTTAATCCAGCTGCGTTCATTTCTCCTCCTTGCTCGGATATTTGAACGTCGCTTTTAGAAACCCCAAGTGCAGCACCTACAAAGCGCGTTGATGACACGCGATAATCAGCGCCGAGCGTGAGGCCATAACTGTCAAACTTAAAACCATCTTCCTTACTTGTAGCGGCTCTATTGCCTGCACTCGCACTACCATTTGCAAATACCCCAAGCCGGTTGCTAAGCAGGCCGCCGGGTTCGTTTGTTACTTTGTTTCCCTCGTCAGCTAAAAGTGACGTAAGCATATAGTTAACAGGGATCGCTCTCCCCCGATAGCGAAAACCAAGATTATTAAAAGAAAGTTTGGAACTACCTCGTCTAACCGCGTTTAGTCGCGAAGCAACATTAGACATTTGTTGATTACTGAAACTGCTACCAACATCTGCCTGAACGGCCACTTCTTCCGGGCTCATTTGTCGAAGTGCTTTGCTGACTTCTACCGTTTTGCCTTCACTTACCGCTTGTTGAATGGCGTTACATCGGTTAAGCAATGCTTCCTGCGCTTTCGTTAGTTGATTTTTATTTTCTTCTAGCTTAGGGCATAAGTTATCTAATGTAGAAGCGATTTCATTTTCTGGTGTGTTGTTCTTGATAGATGCCCGAACACCGGCATTAACGAGAAATGTTTGTGTGAGTGTGATCAATTGATCGGAATTAAGGTAAACAGATGCCGTTGCCGTAATTCGATAGACAGATGCGATTTCGCCGGTGTTAATGAAGATACTTGAATTGCCGTTTATATCGCTTGGAACGGTCTCTAAAATTGAAAATTGAGACGCGGCAGTAACAAAGTAGGCGGTTTGGCCATTGCTAGTAGTAACGCTGTGAATGATTTCCCAATCTATATTTGCTGCTGGTACTGGTGAATCGTTCAACATTAACTGAACATTAAATTTCACCTGACTATTAAGCTCAAGATTGTTGTTAGCAGCATTTGTTGTTTGAAGAATAAGACCGCTTTCAATGTTTTGATGCGAATCTCTGCCTTGCAACTTATTAAAGGTATTTGCAGCCATTACGTCATTTAATGCAAAAAGCAACGTTAACGCAGATAAGCAAATTAATTTTAAATTTTTGGTGTTTATTTTCAGCATTTTTAACTTTTTTGGTGAGATTCTAATGAGATTCTGATGACGCGAGTTTATTTCGTCTTTACCGGGATTATAACTCATCTGCAGTGGGATCTACTTGTTAAGTAGGTCATAGTTTATAGAGCATTGTTATCAGCAATAGTATGCAAATCTAACGCGCCCTAGGAGGCAGCCAAACAGTGTTAAGTCCTAGGTTGCATATATGGCATGAACTCGTGCAGGTTTATTCTGGTGTCGTAGATAACCGGGGTGTGATTTTTGGGCCTATGTAGGTAACTAAAATCTAACGTTGAGATTAAAAACCGACTAGAACCATGTGTTTTGTGTGCATTAATTAACCAATCCGTTTTTACTTCGTAATTTCCGTTCTATCTATTCGCATTTTATTTCACTAAACCTCTTGTTTGTTGTGTGTGTCTCATTTTAGTTAAAGCGATTAATTAAACATCCGATAAAACAATGGTATTTATGTGACTCGTTATATGGAAATCTTCAAAATTGACTAATAAAAAGCCATCAGCTTCGGTTAATCATTCATCGCTTTCAAAGTTGTCAACACTATCGATTTTGTTTGTGGAAGATAATGAGAGCGATTATTTAATCGCGGAAAGATTGCTAAAAAAAATATTTGACCAGGATAAGCTCAATCTAGACTGGAAGACGACGTATGAAGATGCTTTTGCTGCGAGTGAGTCAGGGTCATACGATATATATTTGATAGACGTCACGCTGGATAACCGAGATGGACTGGAGCTTGCTGCGGCTCTAGATCCAACAAATGATAACACCCCCCCGATTATAATAATGACTGGGGAAGATAGTATCGATATGGAATTAATAGCGATCAGGCTTGGTGCTTCGGACTGTTTGTTTAAAAACCAGCTGACTGCTCCACTATTGGAGCGTTCGATTAATTACTCCATCGTGCGTAAACAGACCGAAAAAGAAATCCGTGAAAGTGAAATACGTTACCGTGCCATTGTCGAAACGGCTAATGATGGAATAATTACGTTAGATGATCTGGGGATAATTAACAGTTATAACCCTGCGGCAGAAAAACTGTTTGGATATACCGCAAAACAGGTAATTGGAGAAAATATACAAAAGTTGATGCCAAAGAAAATAGCGCTGCAACACGATTCTTATCTTAGTGCTTATTTTAAAACAGGTGTTACTCAGATAATTGGTAATGGACGAGAAGTTCATGGCGTGCGAAAGGATGGTTCTGAATTTCCCCTTTATATATCAATAGCAGATGTTGGCGTTCCAGGGCCTCATCGATTTAGTGGAATTGTTAGGGATTTAACATTGGAAAAAAAAGCCAGGGAAACCATCCGGCGGCATAATGAAATGCTGGAGAAAACAGTGCTTGATCGCACCATGGAATTGGAACTGGCTAAAGACTTCGCAGAAAAAGCCAATAATGCGAAAAGTGAGTTTCTCGCTAATATTTCACATGAAATACGTACGCCGCTATATGGAATTTTAAGTTTTGCCAATATGGGGTTTAGTCGCGCCTCAAACATCTTGCCGGAAAAGTCAATGGAATATTTTGGGCATATAAAAGAGAGCGGTGAAAGGTTGTTATTATTACTGAATGATTTGTTAGATCTATCCAAGCTTGAGTCTGATAGCCGCACACTATTATTTAAAAACGAAGATATTGAAACTATGACGAAACAATGTTTTATGTCCGAAAAAGCGAGGTTGCAGGAAAAACAGATTCAATGGACTTTAACTAAAGGTGATACCGTATCCTTACTTCAATGCAATTATGATGCTTTACGACAGGTAATTTGCAATCTACTGTGTAACGCAATTCGATTCTCTCCACACGATGGAAAAATAAATATAAATATAACCTCATCAAGTAAGACTATACACGAGTCAGAAACTCCTACTATTAAATTTAGTATCGCAGATGAAGGTGTCGGAATCCCTGAAAAGGAAACAGAAATTATTTTTGACAAATTCATACAAAGTAGCAAAACCAACACAGGTGCTGGTGGTACAGGTTTGGGGCTGGCAATTTGTAAAGAAATAATTGGAAAACATAATGGAAATATATGGGCGAAAAACCGGACTGAAAAAGGCTCTGAGTTTATTTTTGAAATCCCCGTAAAACAAAGCATTTAGTTTAAGTAATGAGGAATTAAAGTGACGCATATGATAAAGATACTTGTTGTCGACGATGAGCCGATGAATCGGATGGTGATGAATGAATTACTCGGCCCTGATTTCGATTTAAAATGTGTTGAAGATAGCCAGGCTTGTTTTGATTTGTTGGATTCTTGGTTGCCAGATTTGATACTCATGGACGTGAAAATGCCAGGTATAGATGGGCTGGAAGCATGCAGGAGAATTAAATTAAAACCTGAAACAGAATTTATCCCTGTGATTTTTGTTTCCGCGCTCGGTTTTCCAGATGAGAGAATTGCCGGTTATGAAGCGGGTGGTGACGATTATATTGTGAAGCCTTTTAGCGAAGAAGAATTGTTGAGTAAAATTCGTCTTTCTATTGATAATGGGAAAAAGCTAAAAGAGTTTAAGGAAAAATATCAGGAATCATCAAAAATGGCCATGATGGCCATGACGAACACGGCTGAAATTGGCAACATACTGAACTTTTATCAGGACAGTTTTAATATTAATACTCATGAAGAAGTAGCTGATAAAATACTGGATGTTCTATCAGGTTATGGTCTTAACGCAGTGGTTGGTATATTTGCACTAGAGGAGTCAGTATATAAATCAAATATCGGTGCGGTTCGCGCTATAGAGATGTCTGTAATTGAAGAGCTGAGAAAACGCGAAACTATTTTTTCTTCTGGTGCTAGAAGTGCCTATAGCTATTCAAATATAACGATTCTGGCCTTAAATATGCCGATTGACGACGAGGAAAAATACGGGCGATTGAGAGATCACCTTGCTATGTTGGCAGAAGGTGGGAATGCAAGAATTATTTCTTTGATTGCACAGAATGAAAGAAATAAACATCAGACCCATTTGCAACAACTGGTGAATGCAACTGGTAACGCGTTAATGGCGCTGGAGAAGCAACAGAGCAGTAATCGGGATGCGCTTACCAATATAATGGGCGTGCTATCTGATGATGTGGAATCGTCATTTTTCTCACTGGGCTTAACTGAGGGGCAGGAAGTATCGCTCAGAAATATCATTAAAAATACAGAAGATCAGGCAAGCGCTATTTTTGGTAAAGATATTATTTTACGTCGTGAGCTTGAAAGTATTATGTTGTCACTGAAACAAACTGGCTGATTTTTTATCGATGCCGCTATCTTTTTATCTGTAATAATCAATAAAAATGATTGTTCTCTAATTTTCTATGATATTTAACGAACCGCGTATATTTACACTTTTACTGCATACTAATTTACATATAGTCGAGCCGAATGACTGATTTTGCAGGTACCGTAATACTATTTGGATTACTTAATGTCTCAACCAATGAAACAACATTCACATTCGTTATACCGCTTTCATTGTTTGCAGAAAGTCCCGTATTTGTATAACTGTGACGTGTAACCGAGGTTGTTAAAGTTTCATCCGTTGTTAGCGTAACTTGTATATTATTAGAGTAGTCCCGGTTGATTAAAAACACGCGGGGTTTATTGGTAGCCAAATTTCTTGTCGCAAAAACGGAAATTTTTGACATGATTAAACCGCTGGGTATATTCCCTACGCCAGTCGTAAATGTATATGTTTCAGTATTATCTACTGAGATTGGGATTCTTTCCTCTCCGCCGGCTACAGATAGCAATTTAAACACATGAGCTGTCGGTCTTAGTTCTGACGTTAAAGGATTTTGAATCATGCCGAAGCCTTCAGCATCAACCAAGCTATAAACATACGCGTGATCTAATTTACCAATAATCATCTCAAACATAATATCAGCAACAGCCAAACCCGATTGATAATCTTTAAGGTAACTAACAACAGGAGTTCCGGCACTGTCATCAACAATACCGCGATATTCAGTGACCCATATAGGCAAAGCCCCAGTATGAGGAGATATTGTTTCATCAATTGTTCTTTTTAATAGTGCTCCACCTGATAACATTGGCCAATAAGTTGATTCTTCATCAGCACCAGTATATCTAGACGAATAAAAATGGGCATGTGTAAAATCGACATTAGATATACCATTGGTGTCATCAAATACTTGAGAATTCCATAGCGCAAGCATTTTCACTGTATCATTACTTGATGTAGGTGAGAGCCAGTCCGCAAGTTGAAATGATGCCTCACTAATCGCACCTAAACGAATCGATATATCTAAATCGGTTGCTTTAGCTTTCATTGCAGTTGTGATGGCATTACCTAACGCCGCGTAATCAAGTGCAGTATCAACAGTATTCGTTGTGGTGTAATGTACTGACGGTTCATTGCCAATTTCAAAATCAACATTACTCCAAGGCATCGCTCTACCGTTTAAGCTTCGAATAGCCCCTTGCGTGCTAGTGTCACTTCCAAAAATATATTCAACGATATCTTGAGCGCTAACAACAGAATCTAAAGCATTAATCTGTACAAGTGCGGTGACGTTATATTCTTCACAAAAATTGAGAAACTCATGTAACCCTAGTGCCGGCGTTTCGTAACGACTATATGCTTGTAGCTCGCCGCGATCAATATTGTTACCAATCGATTTTTTCCAAAAAAACCAATCCCCTAATGTTCCACCTGGCCAGCGTAGAGACTTCACTTTGATATCTGCTACATTGAGTTTTAAACTTTCTATTACCGCCGGCTCGCCAACTGCTGACAACCGAACCTCATCAATCTTAATCTGTGAATTTTGTGAAAGACAAATACCAACGATTGCCGAATCGACATCCTCACTTAGGGTCAAAGGTATATTATGTTGTGTCCAGCTATTATTTGAAATCGCCACATTACTAGTGGCCTTTATATTATACGAAAGGTCGTAAAGGTAGATATCAACGGCTGTATCTGCGGCTATACCAAAACTTGAAAAATTAACGATATATGATTTTGACGCAAGCAAGCCGGAAATTGTTTGCTGTATGATGCAGGTGTTTCCCGCATCTGTTCGATGTAACTCTACATAACCCGCATAAGGGTTGCCGCCACTAGGGTTAATATCACCGTCATCGACAGTATTCCAAATGATGGAGCCAGATAGGGTAGGGGAATTTATCTCCCCCCAAACATTATTAAAATTATCTAAATCTGCTTTACTACGGAAAGACCTGTCGCGCAGTAAATCACCATTCTCGATAGTAAACCCTGCCAAGTTTTCCCAACCGTAATTAGCGCCAAAAACTCCCGCACTAACCAATGGGCCTTTAACGTCCTGATTAACATTCTCAATATCCTCAGGGTTCGAAGCGGAGCATGCCATCAACACCAAAAAAATTAAGGCACATAATGTTCTATAAATACTACTCATGTTGTAACTCTACTTTAGTAATACGCAAAATCAATGTAAGGCAATATATATTCCCGTTTAATAGAAAAAAGGAGCTGAAAAATATCAACTCCTTTTTGATGAGGATTACATTTTGTATACGCCAGAATAACATAGTGGTCCAATCATATATTGAATGTTGTTATGTTGGTGCCCACCTTGGACTATCTGGTATTTAAATTAATCTTTTGTTGTCAAGTCAGCACAACATTTTGCTAATTTAAGTGTCGGTTATAATAGATAGTAGTAATTTCATTTCACAGTCACTTGTTCCTTCCATATCCATAAGTTCAAAAAAGGCATGGCAAGCTTCAGACTCTTGCTCCTTCTTCATTACATCCTGAGCATCTTCAGAGCTTCTAAGCTGAACAACATGCCTCTAAACCAAACTCAGCGCGGCTCTCGGGGTATGTGTTACCCATTTCCTCGTGAAATCCTGCTGAGTTTTGTTTGGAAACATGTAAAATGAACCAAAAGGATGTGGCATGGTAGAAACCTATGCCGCTCAGGTAAGTATATTAAAAACACGAATTTTGAAAAGAAGGGTGTCTTGTTTGGTGTGTACGAAACAAGCCCAAGTGTTTTCTAAAAATACATGGCGCATAGATTTTCTGATGAGCCCAAAATGCCAATAAAAAAGGCTGGGAGTCCCAGCCTTCAAGTTACTTTAATTAAACTAAATATTAATAATAAGCATGTGTAGCAGTAAAATAGAAATTATCTAGTTTATATTCATTGTTTACAATAGCTAAGGTATGTTGATTTTGGTAAATGTTTTCATAAATACCTGTTTTATGTAACGTGAAATTTTGAAGGTCTGTTGACGTAAGCATCATAATACCTTCATTGTAACCATTATCAGTAAGGTCTTTATGAGTAAATAGTAAGTGGTACTGTGAGCCATCGTAGACAATGTTTTGAATGTATGTGACTTTGTAATCATAATCATTTACATAAAGGCTGATTCCTAAATCAGCTTCTGAAATCAAAGCCCAATCAGAACCATTAGACGATGTATAAATGCCTGGATGTCCTGTTTTCGAATCTAAATTAATTCCAATATATTGATTATTGACATATTTAATGAAATTAAAATTAGTATTGCCTGAAACCAGACCTGTAACGGTTGCTGCCGTATAATTTATTCCATCTGTAGAGGTTTCAATTTCTCTGGCACTGTTTAGTTTTGCAAAAATTCCACTTATTGGGGTGTAATCAATAAAATGATATGCCGTTAAACCTGTTTTAATTACCCAGTTTTGGCCATCTACTGAATAACCGGCATTACCAGAGGTGTACGAATTAGTTGTGCCGCTAACATAGTGGACTCTACTGAGAGAAATACCTGCTAGAGCTTCCTGAGTTGCAATATATGCAAATGATGGATCATTTGGTAATAGGGTAGTAGTTGCTGCCCAAGTAATTGCGCCTGTTATTTCTGATGTGGATTCTTTTTTGGTTGAGCTTACAAAGCGTGTTCCTGTTGCATCATATATAACATGTCCATTTACAGCGGTACCCAGTATTACATCGGTGCTCCAGTTGGTTCCGGCATCTGCAGTTTTAACTGTTGTGACATTAGCTAAGTCTGAGTTATAACCAAAGCCATAAACAGTTGTGCCATCATACGCTAACTCAGTAATAGTATTATTAGTAATACTAGAAGCAGCTCTAAAGTCTTTTGATAGTACCCAGGTAACGCCATGGTCAGCGGATGTTGCTATATTACCAACACTATCTGTTGCATAAACTGTTGCACCAACAACTAAGATATCTGAAATAGTGCCAGTACTATTGAGCCATGTTTGAGTAGTCCATGTAATACCATCAGGTGAAGTCATGATAACGCCTGACTGCGCAGCTGCCACAAAATTTGTACCAGTCCACACTACGTCTTTAAGGTTAGTAGCTGATGCCACTGTTGCCCAGCTACCTGATGCATTGCTATAAATACCGTTGGTAGAAATCGCGACAATTATTGCCCCATCAGTTACAGCTTGTTTAACATTAGCTGTATCTATACGTGGTGATATAGCGTTGAGGCCATCATCGGTTTGATAGCTAATTCCATCATCGCTAAAAAGAATTTTATTTCTGTCTTCAATAGCATCGCTACTTGTTACAAAGTTGTATGTCGTTGGCCCTACTGTAACAGATGCTCCATAAACGTAGTTGCTGCCAAAAGTGATCGCTTTAGTCCAGCTAATACCATCGGCAGAATAATACATTCCAGGGGCTGACGAACCACCACTATATGCGTGAGCAACGAATTGCGCACCATCGTGTATCACAGTCGAAATTTGTCCTACTGTTGAATTAGAAACTACTGTCCAGCTTATTTCATCATTACTTTGAACTAATGCACCTGAAGAGTTTAGTCCATAAAATACATTATTTACGCTGAATTGTGAGCTTGTTGGAACATTAGGATCTCCGCTAGAATCAGATACCAAGCTCCATGTTGTTTGATCTGCTGAACTGTAAACTTTAGTACCCGATAGAAATAAAGTTTCATTTATCCCATTTACAACTTTACAACCACTACAAGTTAGTGCCGCCAAATTAGAGCCCCCTACAACACTCCAGCTCATACCATCGGTCGATGTGTAAATGACATTGCCTGTATTAGCAGTAAAACCTTTAGAAGAAGAGTATGAGATTGATGTCACGTTTGCAGGTATGTCAATAGACGACACATTAGTCCAATTAATAGCATCACTTGAATAGGCTAATTCACCTGACCGTCTCAAACCAATAAAAGTAGAACCACCAAAAACTAAATCTGATAAAAGGCCTGCTGAGGAAGAAACATTCATTGCAGTCGAAGATAGAGTGTCAATAGTATATAAGCCATCGCTAAGAATGACGGCATATTTTCCACCACCAGGTATAATTTTTGTGAAATTAACTGGTTGTGTTGACTGAAGCTGCCAGCTAGACCCATCAACGGATGAACATACATTCTTGCCACTATTGGCAACAAACTGAGTCCCATCATATGAAATAGAACCGAAAATATTACAATTTACATTACTGCTCAAATCCACAGTTTGCCAGTTAGTGCCATCGGTTGTCATTATGACGCCAGTGAAACGGGAATTGATGGGTAGCGCAACGATGTTATTACCGTTAGCCGCAACATCACCTGTACTAATATGATAACCAAAATCGATGCTTGACCAGTTAGTTCCATTAGTTGACTCTGACATGCCAAAGTAACTAGCACTAACATACTTACTACCGGTATAGATTACTTTGTCACGGCCAAATTCTTTTTTTGTTATTGCCCAAGGAGTATCTAGAGTCGCTGAGATTCGATCAGGCGTCACGGTAATGAGAACGGTGTCTTGACTCGCCTCGCCATCATCATCTCTAACCGTTAAATGAAAGCTGAAAACAGTATCAGCATAAACAGTTGCTGTGAAACTTGGAGTGGCGGTGTTAGCGTTGGAGATCGTGACTTGCGTGTTATCACCAGCGTCTTGATACCACTCATAAGCTGAAATAGAACCATCGCTGTCACTACTACCAGCGGCAGATAGCGTAACCGTGGTTCCAGATGATACAGAAACATCGGAACCGGCATTTGCCGTTGGTGGTGTATTAGCGGTAGGTGGGCCACTGCTTTGGTTATCATCTGGACCGCAAGCCGTAAGTAAGAGTGTTGATGATGCTAACATTACATTAAATAGCGTTCTAGAATATTTTTTCACGGGACTTTCACCTATATAGTTGATAACCAGCAAATAGCAGTCTTTGTGCTAAATTTACACGTGGAGATTGTACTTTCGTGTTATATCGTCCAAATTGAGCGCGCTTTAATAGATCAAAAGGCTTAATCTTTTGTAGCTGCTCAGCGTGTTTAGATTTTGCCTCAGATCAAGGCGTTTTCGCACGCAGATATGATGTGAAAGATGAATGCGCCGAGCAGTTACATTCTTTTTTTCTTGGATTAGGGTAGGGTAGGAATAAATAATACTGATTCTAATTCTAATTTATTAATAGTAAAGTGATCTTCCCCCGTTTTGACGGACAGTCACCTTAACTCTTTTTGAGCTGTGAGATTTGATGGTATTGTTACGAAGAGGAGAAAGGGGTCAATCCAATTTAATAATACCTAACTGATTCCTCACCAATTCTAACTCCTTTATTATTAAATAGGAATGGCCTCACCCTGACCTTTATTGTTCTTTTATTACTTGTTTTGATTATATTAAATAGGATTGACCCCTTTTAATACAATTTCTCGAATTGAACGACTGGAATTCATCACAGCTAGGCTAAAATCAGATGGGGCATCAACAATTGGCGGAATAGCTAAAGAAATTGGTGTTAGTGTGCGGACGCTTAACCGTGATATTCAATTATTGAAAGATCAAGGCTTACCAATTGAAACGGATATTGGTCGAGGCGGCGGGGTGCGCTTGGATAGGCACTGGGGAGTTGGTCGTATCAACCTCAATTACTCCGAAGCGGTTGATCTATTAATAAGTCTTGCGGTAGCTGAACAAATGAACTCACCTCTATTTATGGCTCATTTAACAAGTGTGCGACATAAGCTTATGGCCTCATTTTCACCTTCAATGAAAAATAAAATTAGCGGTCTAAAGGCACGTATACTCATTGGAGGAGCAGCATCTCAATTTGTTCTATCAGAATTCACTACGCCGAATCGCCGAACGGTTGAGAATATACATCAAGCATTTTTAATGCTACGACAAATCGGTATTATCTATTGTGACGAAAATGGTATTAAAACAAAACGAGTAATTGAACCTCATTTTCTTTTACTCAATTACCCCATTTGGTACATACTTGCCTGGGATCATCTGCGCAGCGATGTGAGAACGTTTCGTTGTGACAGGGTCGAAAAAATTCAGAATTTAGATGACGATTTTAAACTTTTTCCTATTGCTC
>Ga0224507_10000314_pt1 | contig 19466 bp, 31 predicted proteins | sample SF_Jan12_sed_USG_3_FD_170159 | JGI IMG/M metagenome (GOLD analysis project Ga0224507, IMG submission 170159) | Sediment microbial communities from San Francisco Bay, California, United States - SF_Jan12_sed_USGS_13 | ecosystem: Environmental > Aquatic > Marine > Sediment | place: USA... | reverse complement strand
CATCAATTGCTAAAATTAAAGGTGGAAAGACTGATCAATGAGCTCTACAACTGAAGAAGTAATTCAATCTGAAATTATTCAAATTGTTGGACGAACTGGCATTGCTGGTGAGGTAATTCAAGTTAGAGTCAAAGTTCTTACTGGTAAAGATAAGGGTAGAATTCTTACAAGAAACGTCAAAGGTTCGGTTAGAGTAGGAGAAATTCTAATGCTAAGAGAAACAGAGAGAGAAGCAAAGAAAATCAAATAGGTGATAAGTAGTGAGTCTTTTAGTTAAACCATGCAATTTCTGTGATAGACCTGTTGCCAAAGGTTCTGGTACAATGCTTGCAAAAAATGATGGTACCGTTTTATGGTTTTGCTCTTCAAAATGCAAAAAGAATATGCTAGAACTAAAACGTGATCCAAGAAAATTAAAGTGGACAAAGAAATACGTCAAAGGCGGAATTAGAAAGAAATAGAATTGACTGAACAATCTCTATTCATTGTAAAGCCAGATGCAGTAGCTAGAAATCTAGTTGGCGAAGTCATATCAAGATTTGAAAGAAAAGGATTCAAACTATTGAAATTAAAGATGTTTACATTTACACAACAACAAGCAGAGAACTTTTACGGTGTACACAAAGATAAACCATTCTTTGGTGAATTAACATCATTTATCACATCAGGACCTGTAGTTGCAGCAATCATTGAAGGAAATAATGCAATTGCAACTACTAGAACTATGATTGGAGCTACAAAATCATTTGAAGCTGAACCTGGCTCCATTAGAGGAGACTTTGGATTAGGATTTAGTGAGAACATTATTCACGCATCAGATTCACAAGAAAGTTTTGATCACGAATCGAGGGTAGCATTTGAGTGATCTGATTTGCAAATTCGTCAGCCAATAGTGGCAGTTCTTGGTCACGTAGACTCTGGCAAAACATCTCTTTTAGATAGAATCCGTGGAACTGGAGTTCAAGGTAGAGAAGCAGGGGGTATCACTCAACACATTGGTGCAAGCTTTCTTCCATCTGAGACAATCAAAGAAACATGTGGAATACTATACAAAAAACTTGAACGGGCAGAACACAAGGTACCTGGGATTTTAGTTATTGACACACCCGGACACGAAGTTTTTACAAATCTCCGTTCACGTGGAGGTTCTGCAGCTGACATTGCAATTCTTGTAGTTGATGTTAATCGTGGATTTCAACCACAAACAAATGAAAGTTTGAAAATTTTACAAAGTAGAAAAGTTCCTTTTGTAGTAGCTCTAAACAAATGTGATCAAATTTCTGGATGGAGAAAATCAGAAACAAAATTCATCTCTCAGGCAATCAAAGAACAAGACGCGTCAATTCAGACTGATCTTGATCAAAAAATCTATGATGTTGTAGGAACTCTGTCTATCCTTGGATATCAATCAGAGGCATTTTATCGTGTAAAGGACTTTAAATCAGAAATTGCAATAGTTCCAATTTCTGCACGTTCTGGAGTGGGAATCCCTGAACTTCTCAGCGTTTTGGTGGGATTGACTCAACAATATCTTCAGAAAAGGCTCAATCAGGAAGAAAAAGAACCACGTGGAATAGTTTTGGAAGTTAATGACGAAGTAGGATTAGGACAAACTGCAAATATTATTTTAATTGATGGAACAATAAAAAAAGAAAACAGCATTGTAGTAGCAAAAAGAGATTCTGTAATTGTTACAAAACCTAAGGCAATATTATTACCAAAACCTCTTGATGAGATGCGAGATCCTAGAGACAAATTCAAGCCAGTAGCACAAGTAGATGCAGCAGCTGGATTGAAAATTGCATCACCTGATCTTGAAGGCGTTCTTCCTGGAAGTACTCTTTATGTTGCAACAAATGACGCTGAGATTGAAAAATTCACCAAACTAATTGAAGCTGAAATGAAATCAGTCTTCATTGATACTGAAACTAATGGAATTATCCTCAAATGTGATACTATCGGCTCACTTGAGGCCATAGTTGAAATGCTAAGGCGCTCACAAGTACCTGTCGCAAAAGCCGACATTGGCCCTGTAAATAGACGAGATATCATGGAGGCAAAAGCAATCAAAGAAAATGACAGACATCTAGGAATCATTTTGGCATTTAATGTAAAGATTTTACCAGACGCAAAAGAAGAATCAGAAGACAATCATATCAAAATTTTTGAAGACAAAGTAATCTACAGCTTGATTGACAACTACAACGCATGGGTTGAAGAAGATTCTGCAAACGAAGAAGATGCAATGTTTGCAGAATTAACCCCTGTTGCAAAATTTACTTTTCTTAAAGGAATGGTATTTCGAAATAACAATCCTGCAGTATTTGGGGTTCGTGTAGATGTTGGAACTCTAAAACATAAAATTCCGTTTATGAATATGTCTGGACGCAAAGTTGGAACAATTCACCAATTACAACTTGATAAAAAAACAGTATCTTCTGCAAAGGCAGGAGATGAAGTTGCATGCTCTGTTAATGATGTAACAATTGGACGACAAATCTTTGAAGAAGAAGTTTTCTATACATTTCCTCCATCACCAGAGGCAAAAAAATTGCTCACCAAGTACATGCATAAACTAAGTCTTGAAGAACAAGAAATTCTAAATGATATAGTAAGAATTCAGAGAGAAAAAGAACCAATTTACGGCTATTAGTTATTAAGAATATTTTCTTTTGATACTTAAAACTTGACCAATACTTATCTTCATAACATTTCTCACATACTTTGAATCGAGAACCTGTATCGTATTCTACCAAGTATTTTCCTCTATTGCTACAGCAACTATGAATTGTCATATTTTGAATTGTTAGTAACTGAATTTAAAATAAAATTTGATTTCTTGCTAATGCTAAGTGATCATTTATGGAGAGTGTTTCTTGCAGATCATATGAATTCCAGGAGCCCCTACCGCTCCCATCATTTTATCTATAATCTGGCCTGATTTGAACATGATAAATGTTGGAATGGATTGAACCCCAAACCTTATTGAAATATTTTGATTTTGATCTACATTTACTCTGGCAAATTTCACATTAGGATATTTCTTTGAGAGGCTCTCAAATACTGGATGCATTGATTTGCATGGGCCACACCATTCTGCCCAAAAATCTACCAGCGTTGGATTATCATCTGACACTACCTGATCAAAATTAGACCCATTCAAATCTATTATGCCAGGCTCAATTTTAGGCTGGTTTTTTTGGTTGAGCATCTCAGCTAATTTTTTCTGCATTATTTTTTGAATTTCTGGATCTTCAGACATTGATTACAAGAAATTACTTCTACTAAAAAATCTAGCCTAGACTATTTATCATAAACTAGCACTGAAAAAAATGACTCTGATTATATGCTGATAAGAGAGATTATCATTATAAAAAGAACTTGCAGGCATTGCAACACTGATTTTGAGAACAGATACCGTGATTTTTGCTCTCTAAATTGTTCTATTGATTATATGGAAAATTCAATCAATCATCAATTAAATCAGAATAATATTCAGACTGCTTTATTGTAAATTAATCCTTATCTGTATTAATAGGAATTGCCTCAAATCTTCGTGATTTACACATAGGACACTGATCTATGTATCTTGTAAAGCTAACAGAAGTATACGCAATACCGCAATCACCACAAATTCTAAGATTTCGACTAAGCTTTCCCATACTAATTCTGATAAAACATTATGATTAAAACTTACCTTTTCTGTAAATTACCAAAATTGCCACCACGGCTTTACAACTGATTTCTCAACAATTGTACAAACTCCTTCCATCATCTTTGTTCCAGGGCCACAAATTCCAAACTTTTTCTCTACAACTTTAGGTTCTTGAACGCCGTTAACTTTAGGTTCATCCAAACCTACTGCCTGATAAATTGAATCATACTCTGAAAAGTTCTCATCAAACCATTTTTTGTAAGTTATCTCATTGTTATATCTGTCAACATAACTCTGTGGATCTCTTGTTTCATCTACAAATGGCGCTGGGATTTGCAATGGTTCATCCAAACCTACTGCCTGATAAATTGAATCATACTCTGAAAAGTTCTCATCAAACCATTTTTTGTAAGTTATCTCATTGTTATATCTGTCAACATAACTCTGTGGATCTTTTGTTTCATCTACAAATGAAGCTAGTCCAAGCTCCTTGGGTTCTGGCGTAGTTTGTTTTGGTTCTGGCATAGTTTGTTTTGGTTTAGGTTCTTGATATGCTTGCTTTACGGTTATTGTAATTTTCTCTCTATCTTCTTGACCTCCCTTATTTACAATTACATCGAAATTATAAGACACATCTTGGATGTTTCCATGAAATTTTGACGGAGTCCAAACAAATTTTCCTGTGTTGGCATCTATTGTGGCACCAGAAGGCGCATTTTTCAAACTATATGCTACATCAGTAATAGAACTATCAATAAGACTAGCTGTAAATGTAATTGTTTTTTGTACTTCAACCTCTTTATCTCCAATTGTTTTTAATTGTAATACAAAATCAGGAACTTCAAATAATTTTTCATCCTTAAATTCCAATTCTATTGTAATTCCGTTCTTTTCTGCTTGATCATTAGTAAAAGCCGTTGCTTTGTAAATTCCGTCATCTTTAAAGAATAATGATACTTGCCTAGGAATTACCGAATACTCTCCTTTGCCTGGATTAACATCTGATAACATTCCGATATAGTCCCCTCCTTCATCACGAATTATTACAAAGACTTGTTCTTTCCCTTCCTGATTTCCAATAAAAGCAAAATTCTCATCCTCTGTGTAAAGACTCCTTTCTAATGATAATGATGTCACATTTGCATAAGCTGGTGTCATTACGACTACAAATAACATCAATACTGAGAATCCTACAAATTTAATGTACACAATGATGATATCAAGAGTTTATTTTTAAAAAACACGTATAATTTCTTCTTGTTTTGTGCAAAGAAATCTTCACCAAACTCACAAATCAAGCAGAAATCTCATATAGACACAACCATTTATCTTAATTTCCATGTCATAAAATGTTGGAGCCTTTATCTCAACTTTGAAATTATGCTTATGAACATCAAGTGGCTCCCCATATGCTGTTGCTTTGATTTTATAACCATTATTTTCCTCAATATTAAACTCAATTCTCTTGATTGCAAATCCTTCAGTAATTAGAAGAAATGGAATCTCTTCAAGCCAGCTGAAAAGAAGATAACGCAAATCTTTTCCATTGGCAGTGAATTCTTTTTTGTCTTTTTCTTCAACTTTATCTTGATCAAGTGTAAGATTAATTTCTGCTTCGGCTGCTACAGCAAAAGCTTCTTTGATGTCTTTTGCAGTAACCTCAATTATTGCATCAGTTGCATGATCTAAAAATTTGTAACTCACTTGTATTTTTTAGAAAACTTTCTGATTATTAATCTAGCCTATATTTTACAATATATGGTCAGAGAAAAATAATTTCTCATGATTCTACTTGAAAGTAATAGTCCTTTGACCGTATCGTTTTAGGATCTGATTTATTGGTTCTAGTAATGTAACAATTTTAGGATAATTTGTATTTATCAAATTCTTTTTAATGATAGTTAGATAATGCCTTTTTTGTTTTATTTCACGTAGTTTTTTTGATTTTGATGCATCATAATTTTTTAAATCACTCAAGTTTGCAGAAATATCACAAAGTTTGATTAGTTTTGCATCAAATGACGCTTCTTTGAGTTGTATGTTGTATGCTTTTTCTCTTTGTTTTCTTGGTAATGTTTTGTCTTTAGTCAAAGATGATACAATAACTGCAATCATGTTTCCAAACTGCTCATACAAATTATCAAAATTAGTGTCAGTGTCTTTAATAATATCGTGAAGCCATCCTGCACTTAGAAGTTCTTCGTCAATTACACCCAAACTCTTGAGTCTGTTAACTACATCTTCTAAGTGTTTTGAGTAAGGAGTATTGCCATCTTTTCTATACTACCCTGCATGTTTCTTTTTTGCAAGCAATTCTGCACTTTTTACTAATTCCAAGATTTATTCCTCATGTAGCAAAATTTGTATTATTGGTATTGATTATTGTGCTTTCTCATCCATCTCTATAATTCCAAACATATTGCCCTCAGTATCAGTACATTGTGCAAACCATCCAATTTTTGGAATTGCCATTTTTGGAACAATTAATTGTCCTCCTTTTTCTATAATCTTTTTAGAATAGTTATCAAGTGATGGAACATTGATGGTATTTGAGATTCCTATCTGTCCTGACATTCTCTTTGATAATCCTCCATTAATTCCAGGTTCTTCTGTTCCTGTTATAGCCATCCAATAGTCCATTGGCCCATCCCATTTCTCAAACTTCCAATCAAACACTTCCCTGTAGAATTTTTGTGCTCTCTCAGGATCATCTGCCGGTATGTCAAAATGAGAAATTCTTGGCATAACTTTCCATCTCGCTAAATTATTTAAAACTGAGCTTTTCATTTTGAAAAATTTCAGTATTTTAAAATTGGATACCTATTGAAATGATTTTATGAAAGCTGCTTATTTTGATGGAGAAAAAGTGACTTTTGATCAAAACTATCCAGAACCACATTCTGCTGAAACATTAGTCAGAGTAAACTTGGCAGGAATTTGTGGAACTGACTTGGAGATTCTAGACGGATACATGAAATATAATGGAATCTTGGGTCATGAATTTGTTGGAACTGTAGAAAAATCTGAAAATTCTGAACTAATTGGAAAAAGAGTCGTGGGTGAAATTAATGCTGGATGTGGATTTTGTAATTCTTGTAAAAATGGAATGTCTCGACATTGTCCTAACAGAACAGTTCTTGGAATTTTAAAAAGAAATGGGGTATTTGCAGAATTTGTCTCACTTCCTGAAAAAAACTTACACGTTTTACCTGATTCAATTAGCGATGAACAAGCTGTGTTTATCGAACCACTAGCAGCTGCATTTGAAATCAAAGAACAAGTAAAACTTGATCCTAAATGGAATGTTGCAGTGATAGGTGATGGGAGACTGGCACAATTAATTGTACGAGTATTGAAATTATCATGTAACGATATCATATGTTTTGGTAGACACACAAACAAACTACAAAGTTTAGATAAACTAGGAATAAAAACAAAGATTGGAATTAAATCCTCAGACGAATCCACTTTTGATTTAGTGGTAGAGGCTACTGGAAGCAATTCTGGATTTTCTGACACTATGAAATTAACAAGACCACGTGGAATTGTTATTTTAAAATCAACTATTGCATCAAGGGAAAATCTCGATTTGACTCCTATAGTAGTCAATGAAATAACGTTAATTGGCTCTCGTTGTGGGTTGTTTAAACCAGCAATTGATGCATTAGCTACTGGAATGATTACAGTTGATGATATGATCGATTCCACATTTCCTCTTGAGAAATTCCAAGAAGCAATTATTCATGCAAAAAAGCCTGATACGTTAAAGGTATTTCTAAAACCATAATTTGAATTATAGTTTCATCTAAAATTGATTTTATTCTAAGGGAAAATCAATCTCACAGAAAGTGCATTTGCCTCTTTGACCTTGGTATCGCTCTTCAAAATATTCAATAATTTCAGCACTGCATACCCAACAAGTTATTTCATCCTCATCTTGCTCTTCCACACAGATAGATACTGTTCATCGCTTTTATCCATATTACTAGTACGTGACATGAATTCTAACCCAACAACAATTTTTGTGATTTATAGAATTTTCAACAATCCCTTGAAAATATGAACCGATAAATGAATTAGTTAAAATTAAGAGAACTAATAAAATAAAAAAATCTATTCTAATACTTTAATATCTATAATTTTTTCAAACAAGTCATCGATTTTTCTCAACTCATCTTTTGTAATTTCTTTTTCTTGTTTAATTACAGTTTTTTTCATGTCTACCATAATCTAAAATTCCTTTTGTTCCTCTATCATACAAAAATATTTTTAGTATAAATCTCCTATTTTGTAATTTTTCATTTGGTGGATCATGATGGTTCTAAATTATTATGGACTAATATTATTCATTTTACAAATTTAAACCTGAAAATTAAATGATCAAAATTTCTAAAAATAATTTTTGAAAAGATCGATCATAATTTTTTTATAAAATTCATCTAATATTTTTTCACAAGATTAAAAAAACAAGATCTTTGTAACTTAAATTTCTAGTATTCTCCAAATGAATTGTTAGTTTGTTGGAATACATAACTATCAAATAATCAATTATGCCGTAATTTTGATACATTTTCTAAAATTGTCATGTCAAAGTGTCAAATCTGTCTGAGTTTGCACTCGTAAAGTAATTTAGTAAGATTTCATTTGCAGAAGCAATTGGAGCCATTTGATTCATTTCTTGTTTGGATTACAGAGTTTCTAGGAGACCATCTCTATGAAGGAATATTTCTAGCAGCCTTACTTGAGACTATAGTTCCGCCTATTCCTACACTTGCCGTATTTCCTACTGCAGGATTCTTGGCATTCCAACATGGTATGTCAATTGTTGATCTCATCCCGATGATTTTACTTGGAGCGGGTGGTGCCACTCTTGGTACATCTGCGATATACCTAATTGCGTTAAAGCTTGGTCGAGTTGTTCTAATTCGTTATCTTCTATATGTCAGATTATCTGAAAAAAAATTAGAGCGAGTAGAGATTTGGTTTGAAAAATATGGAGACAAGGCTGTATTTTTGGGTAGGATGGTTCCAGTTATGAGAGAAATGATTTCAGTTCCAGCTGGATTATTAAAAATGAGAATTCCAAAATTTGTTACTTACACATTTGCAGGATCATGTGTTTGGTCTACTGGAACAATTTTATCTGGATATTACTTTGGCGAAGCTATTGGACTTGGCACTAACACAATTGCATTATTACCTTAAATATTGAAAACGTTCTATGAATATTACCATCCTATTGTTTGGTTGGATATTTGGCAGAAATTCTTCAATGCTCTCCTAGTTATTGAAGAATTTCTGTTTAAAAATTACCTAATGTCTTTTGTCTTTTTTCTTCCCACATTAATTCCCGCATTCCAAGCTGCATTCTCAAAGAATTTGCAGTTGCAGGACTAAATCATTCATAATGATTATTTGTCAATATCATGGCAAGTGGAATGTCTTGAATGTTTTGTAGTTTCTTTGCCCAGTTTTTGATCAGTTCTTTTTTATCTTTTATAACTTTTCCAAATTTTGAATCGAGAATAGAACGATCTCCAATCAATCTAACATAAAGAAAATTTGCAGTAACTCGCATTGGATTGTCAACTCCTGCAACATCATTCCATACAAGACAATGTTTGTTTTGTTTTAGATATGTTAAAGCATCATCTGAAAACCACGATTCATGTCTTCCTTCAATTGGATACAAAAAATCATCAGGCAAAATATCAAACAATTCTTCTAGTCTTGGTTTTGCCTCATCAAATGATAATGATGGGGGCAATTGCAAAACAAGTGCTGAAACCTTTTCGTGAATTGGAACAAGAGATGACAAGAATGAAAATATTTCAGAATTTACCCTTTCCAGCCTCTTTTCATGCGTAATTACATGGAAATTTGGCTGTAAATCTGAAATGCCTTGGAGTGTCAGCATTCCACCTCCTTACAATCTCTTGAGAAGGAATCCCGTAAAATGTAGAATTAATTTCAGTAATTTCAAAAATCTGTGAATAGTATCTGAGCCAATCTTGGCTCTTGAGATTTCTGGGATAAAATGTCCCAGACCATCCTTGATATCTCCACCCAGTACACCCTATTTTGATATTCACTCTATTGCTTGATTCGATTCTGTTTTTAAAAATTTGAAAGCTGACCATTGCGGACTAATCTTTACACAGCCCTGCTGTATGCATAGACCGGTAAACAATTACCAGCATTCAGACAAGAGGATATTGTGCCAGCTTCCTGAATTACTATATGCAGTTATTAAATAAAAAGTAGATCCCAAATCTCAAATACTGCTAATTAGATGCGATCAGAAGTATTCTAGCCAAATTTCAATTGATTACGGATATTTTTAACTTTAAACCAATGATTGGCAAATTGGTAAAATTCCAACTCAAAACAATTTTAAAAATCAGTAAAGTCTACCACTGATTTTTAGGCATTTGGAATATTCTGAGAATTCTTGCAATTTCAAAATCAAATGGATAATTTCTACTTGAAGTTTATATCAAAATTCTGAAAAACTAACTTATGTTTAGTCTGAAGAAGAAAAGAGAATCAAAATTTATTTACATTCCACCTGTATCAAAAAATGAAATTTCTCAAAACTAGATTCTAATAAAGAGTAAAAAGACTGAAACTAGTCTAATCCGTCATTGACAGCAAAACAAAAAATTTCATTTATTGTGGGATTCCAAATTATTCTAATAATTAGTATCTTTTTGACACTAGTATATCTTGAATCTGAGTGACTTGAAATTGGAAATACGATTGACTATACAGGACTAAACAGATTTTTGACTGTCAATACCATGTTGCACATTCGTGATTATGATTTTAATTCTCAACTTTTAGAAAAACCTGAATCGCTTGAAAATCTAAACAAAAATTAGCTTTTTAAGCATTTACTAGATTTTGATAAATTCATTATTTATCATCCATTGAATACTTTTGAAATACTCTTCATCTGATATTAACCCCTGACTCCACCATCCTGCATCTTTTCGTAACCATGATGGTAATTGCTCCTCAGAATCCCCTTCAGATGTTGTTCCGAATGGAATTGTAATGATGTCCTTTTCTATAAGATATTGAAGACCTAATGAGTAGTCTTTATTTGAAATTTGATTTAATGACCACCACTTTGCAGTTTTTCTAATCCATTCAGGAATTTTAGAACTCACTTCAACGAAATGTTTCCCATCTCCAGTTTTACATTGCCTTGGATATGATTCCATTATTGGATTTCCAGATTCAACACACTCCTCAAAACTATTAATTTCATATATTGGCATGATTCTGAGAATTTTATCATCATTAGGATTTGGAAATCCTCTGCTATCCTGATTGCTTGTAAGAATATACAATAATCCATCAGGTCCTGTTTGTACATCTCGTAGTCTTCCAAATTCATCTTGGAATAGTTTTTCGTGAGACAGCACCAAATTATTTTCTAAATCAAACTCTACCATGTGAAGATGACTGCCTCTGAGTGTTGCAACAAAATATTTTCCAGTCCAGTTAAGAATTTTGTCTCCATAGTAGAATTCTGCACCTGATGGTGCCCATGTATCATCACCTGTATGCAGGATTGGTTTTTGCAAACCTTCTGCTGTCTCATCACCAATAATGTCAGGCCATCCATAATTTGTGCCTGGAATTATCACATTGATTTCATCATGTGCTATTCCTCTCCATCCTGATGGACCATGCTCTGTTGCAACCAGATTTCCAGATTTGTCCCAATCAATTCCTTGAGGATTTCTATGACCTATTGAATAAATTGGAGAATCCTGCAATGGGTTATCTACAGGTATCGTTCCATCAGAATTAATTCTGAGAATCTTTCCACCCAACGAATTCAGATCCTGTGCAAGTCTTGGATCTCCAGCTTCTCCTGTTGTGATGTATAATTTTTCATCTGGTCCAAACTGAATTCTTCCACCGTCATGAAATGGTCCACCAGGGATTCCATCAAGTAATATTTTATCTTCTGTTAATATTCCCTCAACAAGTTGGAATCTAACAAGTTTGTTTATTGTTGATAAAAATTCATTGTATGTATAATAGAGATATATGAAATTATTTTCTTCAAATTTTGGATCCACTGCAATTCCTAGCATTCCACCTTCTACTCCACTAACTTCAAGTGACAATAATGGTTCTTCTAATAATTCTCCATTTTGAATTATCCTGAGGTGTCCGTTTCTTTCTGTAAATAATATCGTTCCATCAGGTAACCAATCAATACTCCATGGAATAGTGAGGTTATCAGCTACTGTCTCCACTTCAACTCCAAGCTCTTGATACTCTTGAGCAAATGCTGCAGGAATTGTAAACAAAAAAATAACAAAAATTAACTCTTTCATGGGAGATTGCATATTACTTTTATAATGAATGTAGATAAATAATTAGACATTCTTTAGGCATTTGGCTGACCTTGGTGTTGACCTTTCTCACAAAAATCACAAATCTCTTTGATAATTGATTCGACTTTATCTGCATCATTTTCAAATTCAGCTTCTACTATGGCATTTTCTTCTTCATATCTGTGACCAAATTCTCTTATTTCATTTGGACAATCACATTTGTTACATTGACATTTCTTCACATTTTTTTGGATGCTGCAACTAATCTAAGTATTTGCTTCAAAATCTATAAGATTGATTTGTAACAAAATAGGAAACGAGGTATACTGAAAAACTACGAATTCTAGATGCTTCCATCTTTTTTCGTGTTTTCCTTTTTTTCTATCTGTCCACCTCCTCAAATCTATCCTTTTGAATTTCGGCAGATATGATAGACCTCGTCATAACACTTTTGTGAAAATGAAATTTAAAGTATTCTGAGAAAAATCTTAACATTCATTTATTATTTATGATATAACAATACAAATGTATATTGATTTATGATTTAGATTGTTTTCTAACATCGATTTAACCAAACAATTTCATCGATTGGATACTTGTGTTAAATACACAAAAAAACATCTAATCTCATATGTCTAAAGAGAAATTTTCAATTGAAGATATCAAAAATAAAATCAAAGATATTTTGGCCGAACCTGAAATTCGATATTGTGGTTTGATTGATTGCAAGGGGGAATTAATTGCAGGTGATTTCAAGGATGATGTTATTCCTTTTGAAAATGATGCAAGACGAAGGCAAACATTTCAAGAATTAGCACACAGAGTTGCAAATAGAAAAGGGTTTGATGCAAATTTGGGCAGAGTCAAATATTCTTCTTCTAGGAGAGAAAAGGTCGTAATGATGAGTTTTCCTTTTGGAAGGTACATCTTAATGGTTATTGCAGAACCAAGTGTAAACATTGATAGGCTTGGTTGGAAAATAATTTATAAGCTAGAGCACCAGTGGTCTGAATTTTATGGATTGTAAAGTATAACAATGACTATTTTTTGAGTCTTTTGTACATTGTTTGCAATCTACTATGATAATCATGGTTAATGTCAAAATTAATGCAGAACATAGATGCTGTTTCATGATGAGGAATTAGATGAAAAAGAGTTACAACAGTTATTTGAGAAATTAGACCCCAAAACTATTGAACAAATTCAAAAACTGTATGAGAATACTGATTAAAAAAAATCTGAGTTTAAGATTTTAATTTGAAGTATTTCTAGTCTACAATTTCCCTTGCAATTCTATCATGACAAGAACACTTACAAAAACTGTAAAAATCTCCATCATGTTCTAAATTGCATATTGAACAGCCATTACCTGCAGCAATTTAGTAGTATGGACATTTTCAATATTTTTATTTTTCGCTAGAACTCATTAATTCAAGTTAGAGTTAATTTTTTGGCCTTTGCAAACACTGCGGACCATTGTATCCAAGTTAATCGTCCAGTCTGTGTATTTTGTTTTGAAGGGTGATATGATGTGAGGATCCGAATTGTATCATATTCGAATAGTTTGTTATGCCCAAATTTTTCTGGTTTTACCTTATACAATTTACAAACGGTATCATATGCTATTTTTCCAAGGCAAAGAACTATTGTGATGTTTTCTAGAATCTTTCTTTCTTGCTCCAAGAATCCAAAACAAGTGTCCTTCTCTTCTCGGGTTGGTTTATTTTGAGGTGGTGCACACCTAACTGCTGCAGTAATGTAGGCATTTTTGAGGATCATTCCATCATTAATGTTCTGACTAGTAGAAATTGATGCAAATCCATGTTTGTGCATTACTTTTGCCAGCCAGTCCCCTGATGAATCCCCTGTAAACATTCTCCCTGTTCTATTTCCACCATGTGCAGCTGGAGCTAAACCTACAATGAGTAATTTAGCATTGACATCACCAAATCCTGAAAGAGGTTTGCCATAATATTTCTCATCTTTGAATCGTCTTACCTTGTTTTTTGCAACATCTCTGATGTAGGCTGCTAATCTTGGACATTTTTTGCAGCTTGCAATCTTTTTGTTTAGTGATTTAATTGACTTCAACTATAACACCATAATGATATAATTCTATAATACTACAACATCATTTATCTATAATTAAATCAATTAGGAATATGGCACTGTATGGCATATCTGGCAGTCATACGACTGAAGCGTGTCCATTAAACAGTGATTCAAGTGCAAAACTGGTCATTCAAGCAGAAAAAATGAATGTTGAGGAAATTGCCAAAAACTACAAAATTCAAAAAATCATAGGGCAATATCACTCTGCTCTAGAACACACATTTCTATGGATTATAGATGCTGAAGATTCACATATGATCCAGCAGTTTTGCATTGATGCAGGAATTGCTAGCTTTAATGCTGTAAAGATTATCCCCTTGATTACATTTGATCAGGTAATTGAGACTGTCAAAAAAGTAAATCCTCAATAGATTTTATTGCTAATTTTTTTCTAATTGAAATCTTTGGAATTATGTTCAATAAAATAAGATTCTATATTTCCCCTACTGTTTGAATAGTGATAAACAATTCCATGTGATAGTTTTGTTTGTCCGATTAATTTCATGATGCTTCCTTAAAATTTTTTTGCTTAACAAAATTCATGTTAAAAACTACACCTGTTCGTGATCCCTATCTAGATTAATTCCAATTGATTGAGCCCACTTTGTTATCTCTTCTACAAACCCGTTTTCTTTTTGTGTAAACATAAAAAAATTATCCTAAAAACAATAAAAGAAATTACTACTAACTTATCTTTAATTCATGAAATTGATTTGATTTCAAAATTATCCTGATTAACACTTACAAAATCTAGTCCCTACCTTCTAGGCATGAATTATTCAAAAATTGCCTCATTTGTAATAATACTTACCATGATATTAACCGACATTCATTATATACAAAAATCAAGAATTTGCATAATGAAAAGCACACAACTTCTAAGCGTTGTTTTTTCACTGATCATGTTTACTGGAGTTACTGCAGGTAGTACAGCATTTGCTGATAGTGATGATCTTGAAGATATGATGGAAGACTTTTGTGAAATGAGCCTCGAGGAACAAAGCGACTTTTTTGCTGATTATCCAGATATGGTAGAATACAATGGAAAACTTTCTATAATTTGTGAGATAGCAGATGAAGATGAACTCGAAGATGAGGCTAATGAAGACGATACTAAAGAAGACGATAGAGACGAAACTGACGACAGAGATGACAAATATGACCGATATGCAGACCTTGATGATAGACTAGAGCACTTCTGTGATATGATTACAGATGAAAAACGTCAATTCTTTGAAGACCATCCCAGACTTGAACAATTTTCTGGCAGATTAGCAAACTATTGTGATTTGTCTGAAGATGAAAGAGAAGATGCAATTGACAAATTTATTGCAGAACATAAAGATGTCATCCGTGATTATATGAATGAGAAAATTCATGATAAAGTTACAGACAAAATTCATGACAAAATGACAGATATCCACATGAACTATGATAGATTGTGCTCAATGACAGAATCTAACAGAGCATCAGAAATTACCGATGTTGCAAAACTTGATAGAATCTCAAAATGGTGTAATATGACACCTGAAAAAAGAAAAGACTACAAGAAAGAGCATCATGATGACATCAAAGACAAGGTCTCTGATAGAATCAGAATGTCTGACATGTCTTCACGACTCAAGGCAATGATCATGGACAAACATGGCATTTCTGATGAGAAACATGAAGAAATCAAGATGAAATATTAGAGAAAAATATGATGATCTAACTGATGAGAGAAAATCAGAATTAAAGATAAAGATCACATGACAAAAATCAAAATCAAAATGTCTGATGAGCGAAGATCTGCAATTCATGACAGATTATCTGACATGAAAGCATTCAAAGCAGAACTCCGTGAGCGAGCATCTGAAATGACAGACAATGAAAAACAACAACTAAGAGAAGAATTCATTCAAAAGGCAAAAGACATGCAATTAGCGTGGATTTCCCCACGTACACAAATTACTGCCGGCATTGATGCTGCAGAAGTTGAGTATCGTGAAGGATTCAGTCTTGTAATGAAAGAATCAAACGAAGTACCAATTTGTCTCAAAGCAGAGACTGCTCTTAAGATGATAGATAGAGGACTAGTAGTTCCTGCTAACTAATCATTCTTTTTTATTTATCTTTAGTTGTTCAAACCTTAATGATGAATCTATATGATGGATTAAATGTTCAAAGAAAGTTATAGTCTTAAGAGATTCGAACCTTTCTTTTGGAACTAATTGAAACCACAATGATTACTGGAACTAAAAGGATTCCTCTTAACATATATTTTCTATTTATTTTTAAGTTTCAAATTATATTTTTGTTTGTTATCTTTGTTTCTTGGTTTTGTTCTTAACATCATTCCACAACAAGGACAATGTCGCCCATCCCAAGAAATGAAAATACCACATTCATTACATCGTTTTTGACCGTTAGCATATCTATCGGTATGCAAAAACCATTTAGCTTTAAACCTCTCACAAATTCCTCGACACATTACAATCTCCCTATAATTACACCATCATTTTTTCTAACGGCTTCATAATCTTTTCTTTGTATTTTCCACTTCTGGGTTTAAGTCGTAATCTATAACCACAGCAAGGGCAAAAAATGCCTTCCCATTGTATAAATACATCACAAAGATTACATCGTTTTTGACCAGCACTGTATCTTCCAGTGCCGTTTGGTTTTCTTATTTTATATCTATTACAAATCCCATTACATGAAGTTCCCATCTAATCCTCCCAATAATTTCGAATTGGTTAAAAAATATTGTAATGTCCGAAAATTTCTCTGAATTATTTCTTTTGTCAAAATTTCAATTGATTTATCCAAATGAATTTTTCTTGAAATTTCTTTGATGTTTATATCTATCTCTTTACATGATGTGTGCAGGTGAAGATCTTTAGTCATATTTGCAAAAACTAAATTTATTGTTGAAGCACATTTGTAACAGTATCTGCGATTGGTAGTAGAAGTTGCAATTACGTTATTTTCCTCAAATAGCTCTTGGCAACGTATACAGTAAGCAACTTTCATATTCTGAATCTCGAAAAAATTACTTGAATTTGAGACATAGGTAGTTTTAGTTCTAAACAATTTCTAGAGAAAACCTTCCACAAAAAAACAGAAACCTAAACTAGTTGATAAAGATGTTCTTATTTCCCGATATCGTTAGTATCATTGTTTAAAAATTCTTGTAAAAAATTCCAAAAACCAGTTAGATTTTATTTCATTGAAACTTTTCTAGCGAGATATTACTACTCTAATCCGGTCGCACTCTTGGAATGATGAAAAGACGAATCCGCAATTTAGAGAAATTTGTTATCTGCTCTAAAGATAGTTTGTATTATGAGATTCCATTTTACTGCCTATATCCAATCCACACATTTTCTAAAATTGCCTAGTTCTGCATAGTTTCAAATCAATTTTACTTAATTTCTATCTATATTCGTCTCCACAATCACCAATTGTCTCAAACAAATCATTTGATTTTGCAGTAATTGTATTGATCAATGAAATATCTTCTTTATCTAATTTCACATCAAAAACTTTGGCATTATCATTTCTATGGTTAGCAATTCCAAGCCTTGACCCAATAATTACTCCTGCAACTTGAGGTTTGTCCAAAACAAATCTAGTAGCAACATTTGCAATGCTGCATTGATGTTTTTTTGCAATTTCATCCAAATTACAAAGTAATTCTTGAAATAATTGCCATCCTCCCCAAATATCGATCATGTTTTTGTATTTTTGCAGGCTAGAAGTTGTTAATTCTCCTCTATGTGGTTCATCTAAACCCAAATACTTTTCAGAAAAGAATCCTCCTAACAATGTTCCATATGTTAGAATCTTTATTCCATTTTTTGCAAAAAATGGAATCATAAGTTTTTTTGGTCTTTGATCCAAAATAGAAAACTGAACTTGGTTTGATACTATTTGAAATCCATTTTCTATAATTATTTTAACTTGCTCACTATCAAAGTTTGTCAATCCCAAATGTTTTATTTTTTGCTCGCTTTGCAATTTTGACAAGTGGTGTAATGCATCAAGATAATTAGAATCATTATAATCCCACCAGTGAAATTGGAGAAGATCAATACAATCAGTATTCATTTTTTTCAATGATTGTTCAATATAGTAAGTAACAATACTGTTGCTCATTGGACCAGGATTTGGAACAAATTTAGTAAGTGCTTGTGATTGAGTTTTGTCTATTTTTTCTCTAAATTCCCCAACCAATGATTCTGCAGGGCCATAAATGTCTGCCAAATCCCAAGTTGTAAATCCTAAATTATGATATTCTATCATATCTGCAATTGCCAAATCCTTTTCAATTTGGCCATGGCCTCCTGCAACTTGCCACATACCATTTAGAATTCTACAAATTTCCAAATCTTTTGCAAGAGTAATTTTCTCAATTGACACAAATATCCTAAAAAACCTCTTTAAAAATAAGTTGTTTTTTGTATCTAATCCTATATGCTAGGAAACAGTAATGACACTTAATTCACAAATACATTCTTCTCTTTTGCCACATCTAGGACAGTTGCAATCACAATTTAGTAATGGAATATTGCATTCAGGACATTGTGTATATTCTGCAAAGTCATCTCTCAAACCATTTACCCAATAAATTACTACTGTTATGAAACTTAACTGTAACAAAAAAATTGTAAAAATTCATTTGATTTTTGATGAATTATCAAATACATATGAATTTTTTTCTCAATTATTATGCAAATTTAAGATCAATCTCAAATCATGTACTATGAAATAATTTCAGAGAATATTTCACAAGATGTGTCTTTAGTCTTTAAATTATAACTTTAAGTGTGAATTGAATCTGGCTTGATTATGGGACAGCTAAACGTTGCTGTAATTATAAAACTAGAACCAGATTTTTCTGAAGGTAATGTTAGTTACAATCCAGATGGTACATTAAATCGGGCGGAGACAAAAAATACTCTGGGCCCACATAGTGGAATTGCAGCTCATGCAGCTTTCTTTGCAAAGGTAATGTATGATGCAAAGGTTTCAATTGGAACGATGGGTCCACCAATTGCTGATTTAGCACTACAACAAGCTCAACAAATCTCTGATGCTGAAGAACTTCATTTGTATAGCGACAGATTATTTGCAGGAGCTGATACTTTGGGAACTGCAGAAGTTCTAAAAACTGGAATCCATAAGATGAAAGAAAAAATGGACATTGTTTTTTCAGGACACAGAGCATCTGATGGAGAAACAGGACAAACAGGACCACAAACTGCATGGAAACTAGGATTTACTTTTCTTGGAAATGTAGTTAGCTATACTGTAGATGTGGAAACTAGAACAATTCGCGCAAAACGTTTGATCAGCTTACA
>Ga0224507_10000313_pt1 | contig 19488 bp, 23 predicted proteins | sample SF_Jan12_sed_USG_3_FD_170159 | JGI IMG/M metagenome (GOLD analysis project Ga0224507, IMG submission 170159) | Sediment microbial communities from San Francisco Bay, California, United States - SF_Jan12_sed_USGS_13 | ecosystem: Environmental > Aquatic > Marine > Sediment | place: USA... | reverse complement strand
TCAAGAAATTTCCGATAGAAGACTTGATCTGTATTGAATTCAGAAAACATGTAATGACTCGTATGACTCCAATGTACTGAAGGTCATGAAGAGTCAGTCTATACCCATGGCAATTCCATCACGGCGAATCTCTGCAATTCCTTGGAATCCTTTGGAACTCTGCTTTTTTATCACCGCATGAATGGCGCCATGATAATATGAGTATGGCTCCTTAGTGTCTATTTTGTAGCCAATCTCTGCCAAATGTGAAATTACACTGTCATCAAATCTTTCTCCTTCTACTGTAACTATTCCATCCACAGAACAATGAATCCTTGGTCTGTCCATTGCATCATTTGGACTGTTCCCCAAATCCACAATAGAGGATATGAACTGAGCAGTTGTTGTAGGTATTCTGTCACTACCAGGAGTGCCTAATGTCATCCATGGTTTGTTTTTGTGAAACAATATGGTTGGTGCAACTGAAGTCCACGGACTTGTATTTGGTCGTAAATAATGTGGATAGTTTATGTTGTCATATTCAAATGATGACATGTAGCTATTGTACAAAAACCCCAAACCGTTTGCCGCAGCTTTGGCACCATACACCAGTTCAATTGACTGTGTTATTCCCACTGTATTTCCATCACAATCCATTACTGAAAGATGAGTTGTATCCTCATCATGAAACTTTACCTTTGGTTGTGAATTAAGAGACATTCCGTCAACTATTGACTCAGATAGATGTTTGAGAAAAGATTTGTCATGAAGTAACTTGTCATCGAATTGCTTGTATGTGGCCATGTCATATGGTCGCTGGGTCCTAAATGCAAGGGATCTTCTAAATGTCTCTACCAGGTAATGATAAAATTCTGCCTTGTTTTTCTTGATTGTTTTAATTGGAATCTCATTTAGCAGCATGAGAATCAAAAGCAGTATTCTTCCAACTGCGGGAGGTGGGAATGTCTTGACGGTGACGTTTCTGTATTTTCCTAAAATCGGCTCCCTTTCTATTATTTTTGGCATCATCACCAAATCATCCTCGCGTAACAATCCTTTGTTTTCCCTCATATCTGCATCTATTATTTTTGGAATCTTTCCATGATAAAATGACCTATATCCGTGTGTACCAAGATACGATAGAAATTCTGACAGTTCATCTTGCACAAAGATATCATTTGGTTCATACGGTATTTCGCCATCCTTGAGAAAGTATTTTGCCCCAGATCTGGATTCAACCTTTGAAAAAATCCCAAGTTCACGTTGTTGCAATTCATGTTGAAGTTTTGTAATTCGGTATCCTTTCCTTGCAATTTTAATTGCAGGTTTTAGAATGTCAGACCAGTCAAGATTCCCATACTTTTCGTTAAGAAATCCCATTACCGCAACAGTACTTGGAACAGTTGTGGCCCTGTATCCTACGGATCTATACATTATCTGTTTAAACTTGGACGGTATTGCACGTGATGGAGAGCGTGTTGAACCATCAATGCAGACGGTTTTTCCCTGAAAATGAATTATTGCCATGGACTGGCCTCCAATTCCTGATGCCTGAGGCTCGCATACGCCAAGTGCAATGGCGGTAGCGCATGCCGCATCTATCGCATTACCTCCTTTTTTGAGCATCTCGACTCCTGCCTTTGTAGCGTCAGGAAATGCAGAGGAGACCATCCCTTTTTTGAATTCGGAGAATTTGTTATCAGAGGTTGCCTGAAATAATTCCTCAATTTTTTCTGCATTCAAATTTTGCCTGATAACTCAAGACTAGGAAATTAAATAAACACTTCTTCCAGTTCAAAATTTTTCAAATTGTTTTACAATCACGGACTCTTATTTTTGATATTTGTTTTATTTGACTGCTTTTAATTGAAATGTCTGTAAAAGATAATTTTTCGATACGATATTTTTATCTCCAAGCGCATTAGCATCATATTTTAAAAACTCAAAGAATTCTAAAATTCCATCAACAAATGATGGTGAGAAAACTCAAAAAGATGATAGATTTAGAGTTAAAAGCCCCACCATACTCAAAGTTGATTATTTATGCATCAAAGACACATCCAAAACAACCATTTTTTGTATCTGTTTCCATCAAAGGTTCCATGAACTCAATTTTTTGGAATTATTGAATCAGGGTTTTTTAGAATATAATGAAACATACAGACAGAGTCAGTCTTGCATTGACATTTCATACTCGAGGAATTAAATGGAGTTATTTAAAGTGTATTTGAGTTGACTTCATCTAAAATAAGATCAACTATTAATTAGATTTTAACTAATTTTTACCATGCATTTTTGTTGATACATTACCGTAAAACAATTCTTGAGAAAAAGGCCTATGATCCTGCAACACATTGTGACTATTGTGGCACCAAAATAGAAAGCAATAAGGATTATTGTTCAGATTCCTGTGAACAAAAAGATTCAGTTTGGCATAATGAAGGTAAAATTTGATTGCTATGAACTATTCAGACTCGAATGATGAAAATACTGTTGAGCAACAATTTAACATGTTATATCCAAATTATGACTATGCGTTAGAATCTTCATCTTATGAAAAGGATTCAAGAAAAAGAAAAAGGATGAAAACAAGGTACTAAAAAGATATAGTGCATATTTGTTCAAGAACTTTTAAATGCTGTTGGTAAAAAACATGAATTCCTCTACCCATACAAGACAAAGTCATGTAATTATACGAAGAATGGAAAAGAAGGATATTCCAAAAATTGTAGAATTGCAAAAAATTGCATTTCCACATATGGCAGCAGAAGGCGTGTACTGGAGATCTGAACAACTTGAAGCCCATCTTCGAGTTTTTCCTCAAGGTCAATTTGTTGCAGAATATCGCGGAAAAATTGTTGGTTCTTGCAGCAGTCTGATTGTAGAATTAAAGTCAGAATATGAAAATCATACGTGGAAAGAGACTTGTGGGGATAGTTTTTTTAAAAATCACAATCCAAAGGGAGATTCTCTATATGGTGCTGATGTTTCATCTCACCCAGATCATAGGAGATTAGGAGTTGCGACAAAACTATATGATGCAAGGAAAGAATTGGCAATAGAACTTAATCTAAGAAGAATAATTGCAGGAGCAAGACTTTTCAATTATTGTGAACATGCCAAAGAATTGTCCCCATTAGAATATGTTCAAATGGTAAAACGACATAAAGTCAAAGAACCTGTATTGTCATTTCAGATAAGAAATGGATTCAAATTTATCAAGATACTCCCTAACTACATGAAAGATCCTAGATCATTAAACAATGCAACTTTTATTGAATGGAAAAATCCTCACTTCATAGAAAAATAATGATAATTGATTGCCATGTTCATGTAAATCAATATGAACTCACTCAACATGTTCCATTGTTAGAAGATAGATTGGAAATGCTCCAAACTGAAATGAGTAGTAACAATGTAGATTATGCAATAATCTTATCGTCCTACAAAGTAAATTCAGAAAGACCGTCGACTAGACAAATCATTGATGCCATTAAAAAATATGATAATTTAGGAATTGCAGCAGGGTTTACAATTGATAATCACACTGATGATGATCTTAGAATTTATCGAAATTGGATTAAAGAAGGTAAAATTAAAGCTATGAAAATTTATTCAGGTTATGAACACTATTACCCCTACGATAAACAATACCAAAAGGTCTATGACACATGTATTGAATTTGGCATTCCAGTAATGTTTCATACAGGCGACACATATTCTGAGAAAGGAAAACTGCGATACTCTAGACCTCTTAATCTAGACGATGTAGCAGTAGATAATCCTGAACTCAAAATTGTGATGTGTCACCTAGGAAATCCTTGGATTCAAGATGCACAGGAAGTGATTTATAAAAATAAAAATGTCTATGCAGATGTATCTGGTCTTGTTGTAGGTTCATTTGATCACTTTTTTGAAAAGATGATGAAAGACAAAGTTGCAGAATTGATAAACTATGCCGGGGAACCAAGGTATTTGCTTTATGGGACTGATTGGCCAATCAGTAGCATGGATTCATATCTTAATTTTGTAGCCAAATTAAACATCAAAAAAGAATTCAGAGATAATTTCATGTACAAGAATGCAAAAACATTATTCAAAATTTCATAAAAGGATTAAATCCAACATAAATTCAATTTAGAATAATTTTGTAATTAAATATATTTCCAACAGAGTGAAGGCAGACCCACTTTTTTAAAACGAGGTAAAACAACAAGACAGAGCAGCTGTCTACCACAAATTCACTCATGAACCATTAGGTATTTCAATTCATTAACCAACATATTCTTGATTTAATTCTGAATAAAGTCAACTTTCATTTTCTTTAATTACAAAAATCAACTAATTCATTTGAAGGAAGTATGATAGAATATGCATATTTGGCAGACTATTTGATGACTATGTGTAAAGATAGGATCCAATTCAAAGTTGATAAAATTGTCTCAACGGTGAGAACGTAATATTATGAGATGTCCAAACTGTGGAAACCAGGCAAGTTGGAGGGATCCTGATTGCAACAAATGTGATCATACATTACATCAGAAAAATTGCAAGGGCAAATCTCCTGATTGTAAGTGCCATGAAATAAATGAAAATCTGTGGATCCAAAAAAAATCACAAAACCAATAAGGCCAAATAATATTTTTGATTATGCTAGTCCGAACTCAGCATAATTAATCTCAATTACAATACATGTGTTAATTTTCGGCAATCATTATTCTATCTGAAAATTCCTTGTAGTTTCGGAATAGTTTCAACAAAATCCCTGAATTGATAATTGTTGACCCTGAATTTAAAAAATATCAGAAAAATAATCGTCTCAAATTATTGTCCAATATCAATATTTTTTCTGCTCACAAGATAAATTCCAAGAACATGATTCTGCTGCAACTACATGATCCGGACTCATCATGTCTGCTGTATCAATTTTCATCAATCCACGCAGATAGATACATTCTATGTTTTTATCCTAGATTGTTTCAGATATCTTGTGCATATTGAAACAATACAAACAGAAGAATTATCCAAATTAGATGCTCTTGTAAATGAGATAGTTCGGCAGAGAAAAATTGTAGATGTTAAATTGACTACCACTGTATTTCAAGAAAAAATCCTATACACAGTTCTGATAATTATTGATGACTAGATAGTTTTTTTCTGTGACCATAACTGCTCATTGACATCATGGCACTTACAGTCAGAACTTTTACCTTTACAGTTTTTCTGATGTAATGTATGATCACATTTGTTGCAATCAGGATCCCTCCAACTTGCCTGGTTTCCACAGTTTGGACATCTCATTTTTGTTTAGATTCCCTTTTCTTTTTTACTTCCATAAATCATCTAAGACTTTATTTGATTTAAACAGTAACTACAAATCCACAATCCAAGTGTCCTTGACGCCTCCGCCAGAGGAGTTGTTTGTTATTCTCCCATGCCTTGCAAATCTTGACAGTCCTCCTGGTGGCACTTGGGGCCCATCTTCAGCATAATATGAAAACACTCTGAGGTCAACATAGGAATCTCGCATGATTAAAGGGCTGAAGGATTCTCGTGTAACTACTGTAGAGAAATCCAGTGTCTCTTGCAGAAGATAATTGTCTGGTTTTTCGGTAATCTCCTTTTTGATTTGTTCAATTAGTGCCACTCTTTTGGATTTTGGATGGTCCCGTGGAATCACTGTTCCCATGCCACCATATCCTCCCCTTTCCTTTACCACAAGATTTTCGACATTTTGAATTGCCATTTCAAGCTCTTCAGGGATAGTCAGATTGTACGATTTTGGCTGTTGTAGAATTGGTTCCTCAGAAAGATAGTGCTGTATCATTTTTGGGACATAAGAATACACAATCTTGTCATCTGCAACACCAGTTCCCGGGGAATTGACTAGTGCAACCTTTCCATCAATGTATGCTTTTGTCAACCCCGGTACAAAAACATCCAAATCTTCCACTCTACGATAAATGACATCTATCTGAACTTCACCTTCACCAGGAATCTTTGCTGCAACATGGCCTGAATCTGTAACATAAATATCACCTGTCTCCACAATTGGAATTCCCATTAGTTTTGATAGATACATGTGCTCAAAGTATGCAGCACCTGATGGTCCATCAGTAAGCAATACCATGAATGGATTTTTTACCCATGATGAATCCCTCATGGCCTTGTAAAGATGGGTCCATGGTTTGTATGGTTCAAGCTTGTACCCTTTTTTCAAGACATTGAGATATCTGTTAGACATTTCACGAATCTTTACCGGATAAGTCACACCGCTTGGGACCCTTAGATTGTCTTCAATTACATAGTATGTGTCCCCATTGTAAAGAAGGTCGGCCCCATAGACCTGAATGAAAATATCATTTTTTGGCAGATGTCCAATTAAATCCAGATTAAAATATTCAGAGCCAACTATCAGTTCTTCAGGTACAATGGTTTTCTCCTGAGTGTATACATCTTTTAGAAACATGTTTAGTGCTTTTGCTCTTTGTTTAATTCCATCTTCGATTACCTGAAAGTTTTTTCTAGATATTATTCGGGGAACAAAATCCATTGGAACTGCATTGTATTCATTTGGTTTTACATTGTATGTGAACCCTTCAAGGTATGCAGTAAGATCTGCAGACATTGCCTTTTCCCGTAATCGAAGCAACCTTGGATTTTGAATGTTTTTGAAAAACTGCCTGTATTCTTCTCTTATCATCAGATTGCCATCGATTGCCTCATTATGACTTTCAGTTTTTGAAAAATCAATTGATTGAGATGGAAGAGAGTCTACGTGCATGATTTTCACTGTTGCTGGTGACGTGTCTGTTTTTGTCTTTTGTCTTCTGGTATTTCCGGTGGTGCGATTTCCTCATTGATCACTCTGCCAACATTATTAATTGCGGCAATCACGTCATTGGCGTGTTTTATTACCTCATCGATTTTTTGCAAATCAGGCCTTTCTTCTACCGCTATTACCAGAATATTAGATTCTCGTACTAGTCTCTCAATTCCCAACCCAATTGCGTTTGTCCTCATGTTTCTTACGGCATAAAGAATACTTGATGGTATGTCTCCATGTAAAATCTCCTCGATAAACTTTTCATGTTTAATAAATTCAATTCCAAGACTGTCTGCAAGCGACATCAAAGGCTCCTCACTCTTTAGATGTTTTAGTGAATTAAGGGCACTTAACAATGCTCTTGCCACACTGTCCACTCTTTCAACGTAACGGCCCAACCAATATGCTTTGTACAGTTTACTTGGAAGAACCAAGTTTTTTGTATCTAATTTATCATTCAAAAGATACTTTCATCTACATGCTGGCATTATTAAACTAGGATCTAGTTTTTACTTGCAATGTAAATCAATTGTTGTTATTAAACAATCCAAATTTAGATCATGTATATTTATGAAATACACGTTGTAAAATCAATGGAAGAATCTTCCCAGCTAAAAGGAAAATTTAGAAAGTTTCAACCGCACAAAGTTCTCAATGAGGGATGGAGGTACTTTAAGATTCAGGGTTCAGACAGAATCATCGCCACTAGAATCAACATTGTAAAAGCATTTAACATTGTAGAAAAAGGAGGACAACCAGCAATTAATTCAGATGACGGACAACCAATTTATGAATGGGATTCAAACAATGAATTTAAAATCCTCACATTAGAGGAGTATGAAAAAATCCAGAAATCAGGATGGGATTATTAGATATCTCGTATACAAAATAAAGAGGGATAATTCTCATAGTACTGTTCAAAAAATAATTTCATTTTTCTAGTATTGTTGGGATTACTTTTAACTGTGTAAGGCTTTTTGGGCTGTCTGATTCAAAATAACCAGTAATTGGTGCTACGTCATTGTAATCTCTACCATGGCCATATTTCACATAGTAATGTTCTAAATCAAAAGATCTGCTGTGTGTAGGATCCAATGGTATCCACCCAACATTGGGCCAATATGCCTCTGTCCACGCATGTGTGTCACCAGGAGTATCAACTAAAACTCCACTTACATATCTGGCAGGGATTCCAAGTGAGCGCAAAAACCCAATCAGAATGTGAGCTTTGTCTTGGCACACCCCCATCCCCAGTGCCAAAGATTCTCTACCTTTGGTTTGAATTGTCGTTGATGATGGAACATATTTGATATTTGTCGTGACCCACTCAGTCAGAGTTTCTAATGCCTCCCTCAAAGTCTTGACATGATCAACAATGTCTGGTGCTCTTTGCCGTATTAGTTCAGGGTTGACAAGAGTCGAGGGATTCAAATACATTCGAATATCTGATGAGAACGTGTCCTTGTCCAAGGGCAATACAATGTCTTCATCAACTGTAACTTTGTACGGGGTTGTTTCCACTACTGATACCACTTTAAAATAAGATGAATAGTGAGTGTCAGTTATCTTTACCCTTGCATTTCTGTTTCCAAATCTGTCAGTGTAGTAGATGATTTTTCCTTGGGGTTCTATGGATACTTTTTCGTCAATTGGCTTTTGCCAAAATTCTGTTGAAGGAAATACTCTCAAAACATTATCATTAACTGTAACCTGATTGTCATAGGAATAACTCACATCATATTCTACTGAAACTTTCATGATCGTCATTATTTGATGTACAGTTATTTAAACCGGAACTAATTGAACACCTTAAAAGGAATCAATCAGAATAAATTGTATCAAGAGATGGCTTTTTCACGAAAATAACATGTAAGCGATGCAGTATTGATCTTGGCAATAACAAGATAATTTGCTGCGGTACATTGTGTGTAAAATGTTGGGACATAGTAAAGCCACGCAATGGTTATTACAATCATTAGGTAAACAATACATTTGTTATTTCTGACACTAGTTGATCTGTGTTTAAAAGTATGATACAACATACTGCTACATGCTAAGTAAGATAACTAAGAGAAGAGAAGAAATTGAAAGTTATTTCTCAAATTCAAAAAATTCTCATGAAAGGGCAATACATCAGTTTTTCAAAAAAGAGATAAACCCTCAGGACATTAGAATTGAGCATACAGATGTATCCATAATTGGTAACACCGTGGAAAAACGAAAATATGCTTGTGCACTTTGGAAAATGCCCAGCTACCACAAGATAATTCCATGGTTACGAATAGGAATTCCATACGATGAGGTATCACCATCATTAGAGGTAGTTCTTCCTGTTTTTCATGGCGATATGCCCAAACTTTGGTCTAAGGGAAGAAGTTATTTTAGATTGGGAATAGAGTATACAATTGGAAAGCATGGACCAATATTACAGTTTTTCACAAATCCTGTGGATTTGCAAAACGTATCAGAGATTCTAGATGTGATAAAGGTGTTCCACAGGAAAATTAAAAGTTATGATACAATCAAATGATATTTTTTGAAACCAACGTGACTGATACCAGAGTGATTAAATATGAAACGATAGGAATAAAGTAATGCCTCTTTTGATAGAACGGCCTCTAGAAAATATTGGTGCTGATGACATTTGTCCTATATGTAACAGGCCCAAAAAAGCCCACACATTTGCAGAGATTCAAATTTGTTCAAAGAAATTAAAAGATCTGGAAAAATTAGGCAGATAAAATCTTATGCAGTTTTCCGACCAATCTTTTTTACCAACTAGAATTTGATTAAACACATTTCATGTCAATATTGATTGATTCTGGTGCTGAAAAGTAAAATCGATCATAATTTCATATGGACATATCAAAACATGCAAGTATTGTGGGAAAAAATTTTATTATATGTACAGGGTCTGCTGTTCTCCAAAATGTGCAAGAGGGATTTCCTAAGACATGACAGTCTCTCTTAACAAGTATCTAACTTCAGACCAGTTCATAGGAAAGACAGTCTTTGACAACAAGGAAAGAGATTGCGGCAAGGTGAAGTCTTTGCAAATAGATCCAAAAAATTTTGCAATATCCGGAATAACGGCAAAAAAGAGACTTGGTAAGGAATACTTTCTCTCAAGAGAGTATTTTGAAGAGATAAAAAAATCAGGACTGTACTTGAATTCCACCCCGATAAAACCAAACGACAAAGTTGTAGACATCAAAGGAAATAACTTGGGCAAAGTAATCCAGATGAATCTCAATTCGGACACAAACAAGCTAGAGTCGTTAGAAATAAAATCGAGGTTCAAGTCAAGAGTCATACGTTCAGACGACATTGTGGGGATAGGTAAAAAGATCACAGTCAAGTGTTCATAAGAAATCTATGTCGTTCTGTTTTTTGATTGACCTAAATTCTAAATTCCAACATCATGTCAAATCACACGCGTCAAAAACGAACATGTTAAAACACCACAATGGTAATTTTGAAATTTGATCATAATCTCTCAAGTTCTAAGAACAATCACACCAAACAAGTCATTTGGCAAATTTTCTGTAGACTCATGTGGAAACTGGTGCAGAAAAACTGTCATCAATCAGGACACGGTTTCTTGAATAGTTCACGTCAACTGCAATGATTGTGACTCTTTCTTTTTCTAGCTTAGCCTCTTGTATTTTTTCCTCAAATTCTTTGACTGACTTTACATGATGCCCAATGGCTCCAAAGCTCTTTGCCAGATACACAAAGTCAGGATTATCAAATTTTGTGTGACTTGTCTTGCCAAACTCGTCTAACTGTTTTAGTGATATTAATCCTAAATCCCTGTCGCACCATATGACAATAATTATCGGAATTTTTAGCCTTGCTGCAGTTTCTAGTTCCTGTATGTTCATCAAGAATCCTGCATCACCACACATTGCAACAATATTACGATCTGGATAAACTATCTTGGCTGCTATTGCCCCAGGCACTGCAAATCCCATAGAGCAAAATCCATTTGGAATTATGCACGTGTTTGGCTCATATGTTTTGTATATCTTTGAAATCCATAGCTTGTGTGCTCCTACATCAGAAAGTACGATGTCTGTCTCATCCAGTGCATCCCTTACATCAACTACTAGCTTTTCAGGTTGTATTGGATATGAATTGTCATTCTTAAATGACTCTGTTCTGGTGTTTACTTCTTGCCTTATTCTTTCAAACGTTTCAGGAATATCCTTTCTAGGAAGATTAATTGATTCTGGATGTTGTTTTTGCTGTCTTTCCATTTCTTCTAAGATGGCGTTAATGGCATGTTCTATATCTGAGACAATCTCAACTTCTGGTCTATAAAACGTGTATACTTCAGAAGGGGTAAAGTCAATGTGTATTATTGTCTTATTCAAGTCAGAGTTCCAGCTAATTGGACTATACTCCACAAGGTCTAGTCCTACTGCAATGACAACATCTGCTTCTTTCATGGCAAGCAATGCATGGTCTGCATCCTTGATTCCAATTGTTCTCAAGTGTCTTTCCTGATCATCTCTTATGACACCTTTTGCCATGAACGTATTCATTGAACAGATTCCTGTTCTTTCAGCAAATCTGCGAATCGCCTCACTTGCATCCTCTCTAACGCATCCATTTCCAATGAAAAGCATCGGTTTTTTTGCCTGCAATATTATTTCTGCTGCTTCTTTGATTAGATCCTCATTTGCCTTTGGCCTGCGAATCTTTTGTGGAATTATTGGTGGAATGTTTGATTTTCTTTTTGCAATGTCTTGTGGAAGCTCTATGTGTGTCGCTCCAGGTTTTTCAGACAATGCAATCTTAAATGCTCTCCTGACTATTTCAGGAATGTTTTTTGCATTTCTGATTGACCAGTTCCACTTTGTTATTGGCTTGAACATTGTTATTGCATCCATATTCTGGTGGGATTCCTTGTGAAGCAGATGTGAGTCTTTCTGGCCAGTTATTGCAAGCAGTCTTGACCTATCCATGTTTGCATTTGCAACTCCTGTAACCAGATTTGTGGCACCCGGACCTAATGTAGCAAGGCAAACACCCACCTTTCCTGTCAATCTGCCATAAACGTCTGCCATAAATGCGGCGCCTTGCTCATGTCGGGTCAGAATAAATTTGATTTTAGAATCCAAAAGAGAAATCATAAGGTCTGCATTTTCCTCGCCAGGAATGCCAAAGATGTATTCTACCTCTTCAGTTTCCAAACACTTTACAAGCAGATCTGAGGCCTTAATTTTTTGTTTTACTGATTTTAAAGGAGATGTTGATGACTCTAGTGATTTATCAGAATCAATTAACAATTTACTATCATTTAAGATATGCAAAGATAGATAAAATTATCGCAAAGGCTGTAACACCAAATCCAATTGGGCTTAACATGATTACAATTTGGATAATTTCTATTTCTAACACTAAGGTGTAAAATGTTTGATTTTGCCATGTATTTTTCATTCATTTGTTTTTAAAGATATTTTTCTGGTTTCCACGAATTTTCATGCTTGATCATTGTATATTATGTAGATTCATAAATTCCTGAATGTGACTTTGAATGTGGCTTGCAAAGGAACATGTACCAGATACAAGGCAAACAAGGCCTTTGGAATAAACAGCAGGTATGAAAACGGACAGAAGAGATGTTCAATATGCGAGATATTCATAAACTGGGAGGGAAAACATTGTCCGTGTTGCATTTATGTCCTGAGAACAAAACCCAAAGGAACACAGACAAGACACCGATTGATGGCGCTACAACAAGTAAAAAGAATATAACAAATCATAATTATTCTGCCTATCGGACAAAGCGTGCATTCAGCAATAGAGACTTAGTTTCTACACTTGTCACATACAGCCTCAAAGGTTTCCTCATGTAATACAAGGGAAACTCCTGATGTGTAGCATTTTGAGCATAATCCTATCATGGAAATTTATATCATTTGGAATTAGATTAGAATCGTTTGATTGAAAGTTTGTTCGATCTAGGTCAAAGATTTTTCAGATCTGAAATTAACTACTTTTTCCAGAAAGAAGACACAACATGATAAGAGAATTCTTTGGATTTATCTGGGATTTAGTTACTGGCAACTGATTCTCATTTTTTCTTTTTTCATTAGTTTTTACATCATTTCACCAAAACTTAATCCATTTGACAGATACATTGCATTGCCTCATCTATTGCAAGGTCTAGTATTCTGCACTTAGTTTTACTAGGATATTTTATTTGGTGTACCATGACTTCAAAATCAATCACAACTGCAGTGTCGTCTAATGGAAAAAAGATTACAGGCGAACTTGGAAAAGGCATACGAAAACTGCATGCTATCTACAGACAGATAAAAAATGCAAAGACAAGAGGAAAACTGCGTCGTGTTCCAAAAACACAGAGTGATCATCAGAATCTCCTAAAAAGCGCCTCAAACAAGAAGAGATGACAATCAAGAAGATAGGAATTCTACTAGACCAAGAAGACTAAATCAAATATGCAAATCAGTCTTTTACCAATCCTTTCATTATTTTTTAATTTATTTTTACAAACTTTATCGAATAAATTACTTGCGCCTGAGCCCAGAAATTCATCATCAATTACAAATAATTTACATTACCTAACTTTCAGTTAGTTCATCTGTAATGAAACTGCCAATTCGTCCAGACTGACATGCTCCAAATTGTATTTATTAAAAACAAAGATTATCACGTATGGATTGTACATTTTTGTAAAATTCTAAATCTACATAAGTATGAATATAATTTTAATTTCGTTGGAAATGGATAAATCTGTAAAACAATATTCGAAATACGGGTTTTATGAAATAGATGAGAAACTAGAGTTGTTTTTTCCATCAGTTGAAGTAAGAATAAGTAAGGACGACGATGGAAATTTTTCTTATTTACGCAAAGATTCAGAAGGAAACATGACAGAAAAAATAATCCCGTCAATTTCAAAAAAGATCAAAATAGAGGTCGCACCCATCAGACCCTTGAATTATCCCGCACGTAGAACCAATTTTGTTTATCTCAAATTTGACAAAGAGGTGTTTCTAAGTGAAGGTACATCAACCTCATTTCTAGTTCGGTGTCCTGTAGAAGTTGGCATTTTTATCATTCACGATTCACATAAGGATTCAATGGATTGGTTTACATGTGATCCTTCAAGTTCCAGATTTGGCTTGTATGGATCACCAGATACAGGTAAACTGTGCAAATACTACAAGGTACCAATTGTAAAAAACGAATTTGATTCGGAGTTACACCTTAGCTGTGTTATGTGGGTAAGTTTTGAGAATTTACTAGAACGAGGATATTCAATAACAAAAGCAATTTTTCCAATCACAGATCATTTGTTATATTACAAAGGAGAAAAATCTCAATTAGATTCACTTAAAGTTACACTTCGAAAACGAATGGCAGTAGAATATGTTGAAACTGCAGAAATACGATTGACACAAACTGACTGGATACAATCACCATCTTGGGAAAAAGATACACAAACACCATCAATGGAGATGGGATTAGAATAATGTTTCATGAAATCTTTGAGAGTCTTGATTCGTTTGAAATAGCTGGCACTGAATTTTCTTTACTCAATCTTGTGCTTGGGGCAATCATAATGTTAATAGGATTTACAGTGGCAAGGATTTCCAAATCTCTTTTTAACAAATACTATGCGCCGGTTTTGCCTGAACATACTGCCAAGAATTTCAGTAAATTGATTTATTTTGGAATCATCATCATTTCATTTTTAGTATTTACTACTTCTACAGGCATTGATTTTTCAGGGCTTCTTGTTGCAGGAGGAATTCTGGGCATCGTTATTGGGTTTGCAACGCAATCAGTAGTGTCTAATTTAATATCTGGAATTTTCTTGTTAATTGAAAAACCTGCAAAACAAGGAGACTCTATAGAATTACCTGACAGCAATATTGCTGGAAGCTTTGTGGATGTAAGTACTTTTTCAACAAGAGTGAGAAAATTTGATGGTACTATTATGCGAATACCAAATGAAAAATTCTTTACATCAAACATACGGGTTCTTAGTGATTCTCCTGTAAGAAGACACGAAGTAACCATAGGAATTGCATACAAAGAAGACATAGATGCAGCCATAGAAATTTTGAAAAAAACAATCCATTCTAGAATGCCCTTCGTTCTTCATGAGCCCGAACCATCTTTCAGAGTGGATGAACTGGGAGATTCAAGCATCAACATTTCAATTTTTGTGTGGCATCCAAAGGAAGATTGGGGACAAGTTGCGCCAACCTTACTAAAATTTGCCAAAAATGCATTAGATGATGCAGGAATAGAAATACCATTTCCTCAAAGGGTTGTTTGGAAGGGAGAGTGATTCAATACTTATTTAATTAATTTGTGCTAATTTTTTAGATTGTCTTCTCGATTTTTATTTTTTTGTTATCAGATTCCACGTAGGTACGATAAATTTACCTTAACTAAATATGCACATACGTTGTACTGGAGATATAGTTAGAGGTGAAAATACTGCACCCATGTGGAACTGTTTAAAATATAAAAAATGAAAAAAACTGATTTGCTAATTTCTAAAACTATTACATAATACAAAAGTGAGGATTAATGTACATGTGTAATATCAAATGTTTTTTTCTTTGAAGAAAGAGATTTCGACACTGGGATCATCTTATCAGCTAGTCGTCTAATTTCATATTCGTTCTTTTTTGGGTATTTTATGTGTAAACATTCGTGATATAACGTATTTACCGTTTCAACTTTAGGTTCGTTTGCCAAGTGTGGATTTAACCAAATAGTACCACATTCTTTGATACATTCTGCCCATACAGCATTGGGTTTGGTACTGTTTTTGTAGAGATAGTTTGAAAAGTGTTTTCTGTCATAAACTAAAACAGGTTGAATTTTCATATTTAAGAAATTTTCAAAAGTGTTGAGAATTGTTTGATGCCATTCTTTGTCATTGGCTGAAAATTGAAATTTCATATATTAAAATAAATTCATTCAAGTAAAAACTTTAATGTTTTTTATTCCTCTTCTGATTCTTCAGACATGAAATATTAATACGGAACATGTCATATTAGAAAAGTCATTATTTCCAAATTTGATATTCTTACTTTAGTCATAATTAGTTTGAATTTAGATAAGATTCATGACACTTGACAATGAAACAAAACAACATTTGGATAAATTGTTTGACAGAGTACTCGAGTGTAGAGTGATGCGAAACCATGGATTTGACAAATTGCAATTTTCTTTTGGCAAAATAAATTCATGTCAGAGTTTTTTGCTAATGCTACTGAACTATTTTAGCTATTGTTGGAAATTGTTTCTTAGAAATCATCTTTGAAAATTATATCTCAGTATTATAATCAAAAGAAAACCAAGCAATATCATGACATCTATGGATAAGATGGGGATGATAATTGCAGTGGCAATAGTTGTTGCAGCAGTTGGCTTTACCATGACTGGCGGAAGCGGAGCCCCATCAGACATTCCAGTAGTAGTTGCTCCTGTTATGGAACAAGCAAAAGATATCAAAAAAGACATTGAACCTGCCATTGAAAAAATAAAAGAGGTTGCAAAAGAAAGTAAAGAAGTTTTGGAGAAAACTAAAGCAACTACTGAAAAAGGAATGAAGATGGCCGAAGAGTTAGCAAGTGCCAAGGCATCAGTTAGACTCGTAAGCATACCTGAAGGCACATCAGTTCCTGGATGTGAGAAAAATGATCTATGTTATGATCCTCCTCACGTAATAGTATTTGAAGATGCAGAAGTTACTTGGAAAAATGACGACACTGCAGCACACACAGTTACAAGCGGGACTGCATCAGGTGGGCCGGATGGAAAGTTTGACAGTAGCTTAATGGTATCAGGCAGTACATTCTCACAAAAATTTGAAGAAAAAGGCAAGTACCCTTACTTTTGCATGGTTCATCCTTGATGACAGGTTCTGTTTCAGTGGAATAAATCATTTGGTAATTACACAAACACCTAATTTTGTTTCATGATATAATCCAAAAATGAAAAATAAGATCATCGTTAAATTCAGTAATCCCTATTTCAGATATGAATTGAGTGCGCAAAATCCTTACTGGACAAACTACTAAATCTTGGAATCTTCAAAATCAACCAATGCTAAAATCCTTGAAATGCTTTCTAAAAATATAGAGGTATTTAGCAAAAACTCTGAAGGTTTAAAGAAATCAATAAAAATCAGATTAATTCTGAGTCATCAATAATCAAACAAACCGCCAAAAATAAGGCATTTGAAAAAGCAATCGAGATTGTAAAAAAATTGATTCAAAAATAACACTGTGTAACAGGAAAGGATGACTCAAATCCTTTTTCATAATCAAAAATGATATTTAGATTCTCATATTAAATACAATGTTACGACAACGACATAGTGGTAACTGCAAAACAAATTCAAGCTGCTAAAGAAAATGTAAAAAAAGCACAGCAAAAATGGCAAAACATGACTTCTCGTAACGAGTATTAAGTCAGCCTGAAGGACGATCCAGAAAAAACCCGGAATGGGACCTCATGGCTAATATTATAGAGTAGTGGTTCGTCCAAAATCCGAATTTGACACTTTTCGTACTCATGATATTGGCAGAACTGGTCATACACAAAGAATTACGGGAAAAAGATCTAGTGGTAGTTGGGCAACACATTGCTGGCTAATTCACAAAAATGATGCACATGTTGAAAATGGTCATCTAAAGTCAAATGATACTAAAATCAAAAAAATATTGAATAATCTAAGAGGACCGATTAAAAAATACAAAGGCACCATCTTCCAAGCAAAACCTAGAAAGAATATCCCTGAAAAGGACAAACCTACCAAGAAACAACAAAAAGCCAGAAAAGAAAATATCAAAAAAGCTCAAAAAACCAGAAAAATAATTTAATTTTTTTAAAATATTTGGGCATTCAACACTATTTAGACATGAAAATTAATTAGCAAATTTTCTAACATCCTAATGTGTGAATCAACATGATAGTAAAATTATCATTTCCCACCATAAAGTAACTAATCCAATAACTCTAAAAATTATTTCAATGTTTGTTAATCATGCAATTCCTGCTGGTGACATTGATGCAGGTGTTCCTGATGCATTCTCAAAATATTTTCTAGTTTCCTCTACCATTTTTTGATTCTTCTTACCTATTTTTTCAAGTCTCTCCTCAAATTTTTTAGTTTCTACTTTAACCTTTATAATGTCTGCAAGTGTCTTAATAGATTTTATTATGGCATCGTCATCAGGCATCATCATTCTGCAGGTAGTATACAAAACAATGCCAGCCGTATCTGAATTCTTCAATGCAGAAATGATACTTGCATCAACACCTAGAACTGTTGCTCCAGGAACAAGTGGTAAGTTGTATTCGCTCAAAAGTGATTTGGAATTCTTGTTTACTGCCAGACCATATGAAATTGGGTCATCTTTGAAATCTTTACCCACTTCCAATCCGCGCGGAATAATTATTTTTTTAATATTATTTGTTTTAGCATATTCTATTGATTTTATTATTAAATCATATGTTGTAATTGGATTCAATGGAATATCTTCTAAAATGGCATAAATGTTATCTTTATTGTAGATTCGAACTGGTCCAAAGATTTCCCCATCATTAATTATGTATGCCGGAGAAATCTTCGCAATTTCTAGTTCTCCTATATCTTTCATCTGTAATTGAGTGATCAGGTAAGATGTCGCAAAAGATCCTACCAACCCCAAACTTGGAAATGCCACAATCAAAAATTTCTCATCCCGCATATTTTCCGAACTCATGACAGATTTCTGTCTACTGAAACCAAATAAAGTACATTTCCTTGATTTTCAGTTTTGGTATGACTAAATTTATTTTTGATGTAAACTGATAAAAACAATAATTTCTAACTAAGGACGTCTTGTAATATGTCTCAGCATCAGAATTGGATGTTTTGACAATTATTTCATAATAATAATTTACACGGGGGTCATTTTTCTATGGTCCTAACTATATCCCCATACACGTTGTACTCACAACCGAAATTGAATCGTAAAATTATTTTTAATTTGTCACCATTCCCTTCAAATCACAAGCAAGTATGAGAAAATATTGTTTTTAGACGAACAGAAATTAATGTTTTATTCAAGTTTTAGAAACAAAGGAGAATGTCTTATTCATATGCCTTGTTTCGTTCGATTCTAAACATCACCGTTCCATCATTGATCTGCTACTATGTTACCTATGTAACTATCTTTTTCACCAATGAAATATTGACAATTAAGAAGATAGAAAATAAATTTTGGATAATAAAAAAATTAAAAACATTTTTTCATGTGGTATTGTTGATATTCAAGTGTGGAACAAAGCAGAGTTAGGATAAATCAATAAATTTCAAGATATGTTTATCAAAAAAATATTTTAGTAAAGATACGATCAACAAAAAAATTTTTAGTAAAAATTACTTGATAAATAGTAATCAATTTGTGTAAATTTCTTTAGTTTAACCACTGAAAAACAATGAAAAACTCGATTCAATTATGGCTACAAAAAGAAAAGCTGTAACTAAACGTAGATCAACTAAAACATCTACTAAAGCAGCCCCTAAAAGAAAAGCTACTAGAAGAACTGCAGCAAAAAAAGCAGCAGCTCCTAAGAGAAGAACTGCAGCAAAAAAAGCAGCAGCTCCTAAGAGAAGAACTGCAGCAAAAAAAGCA
>Ga0224507_10000311_pt1 | contig 19553 bp, 19 predicted proteins | sample SF_Jan12_sed_USG_3_FD_170159 | JGI IMG/M metagenome (GOLD analysis project Ga0224507, IMG submission 170159) | Sediment microbial communities from San Francisco Bay, California, United States - SF_Jan12_sed_USGS_13 | ecosystem: Environmental > Aquatic > Marine > Sediment | place: USA... | reverse complement strand
TACAATTCAAAGCGACAAATAAACGGGTGCTTGTACACGCCCCCTGCACCGAAAAAAACGCACTGAAAGAACGGGGCAGCGTGGAACAGTTACTGTCTCACTTACCCAATACAGAAATTATTTCCCTGAAAGAGAGCACCGGCTGTTGCGGTGCCGCTGGTGATTACATGATTAACAATGCATCTATGGCGAACAAAATTCGCCTCCCATTAATTAGTGATATCGAGACTATTAACCCCGACATTATTGTCACCAGCAACTACACTTGTGGCATTCACATAAAAAATGGCCTTCTTGAAAAAAATCTGGACATTCCAGTACTGCATCCGATAAGGTTACTTTTAAAATACATCTCTCTGTAGCAATAAATGAGTAACAAAATTCCTTCGATAAATATGGAAACACACAAATGAGCGCTCGCCGATTTTCTCCCCTTGACAACATTATTATGAACATCGACCAGGGAGTACGTACCGTTTTTGGGAAGCCGGACGTTACCGAAAGAGCCAATCCTGCCGACAAGTCTCCTGAAAATGAGATGAGTGAAGCCAACAAGAAACTATCTATCGGACTTATGCGTGTAAATCATTCAGGCGAAGTGGCTGCTCAAGCACTCTACCAGGGGCAAGCGCTAACAGCCCGTGACTCGGCAACGAAAGAGCAGATGCAGCGCTCAGCCCAGGAAGAATTTGATCACTTGGATTGGTGTGAAAAACGTGTCAAAGAATTAGGCGGACATACTAGCTACCTGAACCCATTATGGTATGCCGGCTCACTAACAATTGGTGCCATGGCTGGTGCAATCGGCGATAAGTGGAGCCTAGGGTTTGTTGTTGAAACTGAGAAACAAGTGGGCAAACACCTGGAAGAGCACCTTGGGCTATTACCTGGAAACGACGACAAAAGTCGTGCAGTACTAAAACAAATGGACATTGACGAGGCTGAACACGCCGTCAAAGCACAAAAAGCAGGGGCGGCTGAATTGCCGCCGCCAATAAAGACATTAATGAAACTTACCTCAAAGGCAATGACTAAAACGGCTTATCGAATCTAAGCCGTCGCAGCAACTATTTTGCCTTACACAATATTCCGGCCGGAGTAAATTTCCTGCATTTCGTGCTTCAGCTTTTGACGTATTATCTCCACATCTTGAGGCGGTAGATCTGCTTCAGCCAAACCGTAAAGATAATCATCCAGATTAAATTCTTTTAGCAGCATTTTTGTATGGAAGATGTTTTCCTGATAGACATTCACATCAACCATTTGATAGCTGTCTCTGGTATCTTCTGACAAAAAGTTTTGAATGGAGTTAATGGCGTGATCAATATAATGCTTCTTGCCTTGTACGTCTCGCGTAAAACCTCGAACACGGTAATCCATAATCACAATATCTGAATCAAAACTGTGGATTAAATAGTTCAGTGCACGCAATGGTGAAATTCGGCCACAGGTTGACACATCAATATCCGCCCTAAAAGTACTTATACCCTCGTGAGGATGGCTTTCAGGGTAAGTATGAACGGTAATGTGACTTTTATCGAGGTGCGCAACAACTGTTTCTGGCAGCGGGCCAGGCTCTTCCTGCATACCTTCTTCGATAACTTTCTGCGGCAAAACTGGCTCTTCTGAGATCAGCATGGTGACGCTAGCACCTTGCGGGTCATAATCCTGATGTGCGATATTGAGAATATTTGCACCGATAATCGAGGATACTTCTTTTAAAATATTCGTCAGACGTTCGGCGTTGTATTCTTCATCAATGTACGCTAGATATTCTTTCTGCTGTTTTTCAGAACGCGTATAGCTGATGTCATAAATATTAAAGCTTAGGGATTTAGTTAAATTATTAAATCCATGTAATTGTATTTTGGTGTCTAACGTTGGCATGACTTTAACTTATTGGTGGATGATAAATAATTTGCACCACAGTGCCATCAGGGTCATAGCAATAAAAACTGCGGGCGCCGTCTCGATGAGTTCGAGGCTCATTTCGAATGTTGACTTCGTTTGCTTTTAAAAATTCAAACCATTCATCAACTTGCTCATGCGTTTTAATAATAAAACCAATATGATCAAGCTTTTGGAACGCATCAATTGCGGCTTTTTGCGGAGCGCGATGTAACGCGAGATTATCGTTACCACCACAGAGATAAACATTATCTGCATCCGGGCGCCACTCGACACTCATACCAAGTAAGTCCACGTAAAACTTTTCTGTGGCTGCAAATTCATTAACAAATAATGCAACGTGACGCAGTCCAGCGGTTGGTTCTGGCCGTTTAATCATTGTCTTTTTCTAGCCTTATTTCATACGAATGTGTAATTTCGACAGAATGTGCCAGCATTATCGACGCTGAGCAATACTTTTCTGCAGATAATTTTACCGCACGTGCAACCTGAGCCTCTTTAACACCGGATTTGGCGGTCACAATAAAATTCATATTAATCTTTGTAAATACCTTAGGCACGGTTTCAGCGCGATCAGCGGAGAGCTCTACCTCGCAATTAGTAATTGGCTGACGAGATTTTTTTAGAATGGATACAACATCAAAAACAGAACAACCGCCCGCTCCCAACAACACCATTTCCATCGGTCGCAATCCAAGATTCAAACCACCAGCCTCGGGAGGGCCATCCATCACGACCGCGTGACCGCTTTCCGATTGTGCGAGAAACATCGCATTTTCTACCCACTTTACGCGCCCTTTCATCCTAATCTCCAGATGCAAAAGGCCGATATATTATCACATGGACACAGCGAATCCCAAAAGACAGTTTTAATTTTAACCATTTTCGCTTCTAGCCTTACTATAAACCAAGGAATAAATCATGCAGCAACCCATGTTGGCAGTAGATCATACAAAACAAGCTCATTCATTAATACCTAATGCCCGTGCGTTTTTAGAAAAAATCACGGATTTTAGTCACAAGCGCCACTACCCGGCAAAAAGCCTTATTATTTATGCCGGAGACACATCAGACGCTTTGTATTATATAAACGAAGGCTCTGTTGCAGTACTGATGAATGACGACGATGGCCATGAAATCGTGCTGGCTTACCTCAGTGAAGGTGACTTTTTTGGTGAAATGGGCCTTTTCGATGAAGAATCAGGGCGAAGCGCGTGGGTTAAAGCGAGAACAGATTGCAAGTTGTCGGAATTAAGTTATACCAAATTTCGTCAACTTGCTGAAAAAGAGCCAGATTTACTCTATTCACTAGCTGGTCAAATGGCAACACGCTTACGTAAAACAAGTCGTAAAGTTGGCGATTTGGCATTTATGGACGTAACAGGTCGAATCGCCCGTGCGTTGCTAGATTTAGCGAAAGAACCAGATGCCATTACTCATCCTGACGGTATGCAGATTCATATCACGAGACAGGAGATTGGTAAAATCGTTGGCTGCTCCCGAGAAATGGCTGGCAGAGTATTAAAAGAATTAGAAGAACGTAACCTAATTACAGCCACTGGCAAGACTATTGTTGTTTTTGGCACCCGTTAAAATAAAGCCTCTGATTATTCAGAGGCTTTATTTTTTGCTTTCAGGCAAATAAGAATTTTAATTCTTCGCCAGGGTCTTCTGCTCTCATAAAGGCTTCACCAACAAGAAAAGTAAGCACATTATTTTGCGTCATAACATGCACATCCTCCGGCGCCAGAATTCCGCTTTCCGTTACAATAATACGATCTGCCGGCACATCAACTAGAAGATCCAGCGTTGTTCCAAGACACACTTCAAATGTGCGCAAATTGCGATTATTAATACCAATCAGTCGCGTATTCAGCTTAAGAGCTCGCTCGAGTTCAGCGCCATCATGCACTTCCACAAGTACGTCCAGACCTAGCTCCTCGGCCAACTCAGAGAATTCTGACAACTGCTCGTCTGTTAGTGCTGAAACAATTAATAGAATACAGTCCGCCCCCATTAACCTAGCTTCATAAATTTGATATGGGTCGATCGTAAAATCTTTACGTAATACCGGCAGCTCACACGCGTTTCTCGCCTGCATTAAATAACTGTCAGCACCCTGAAAAAAGTCGACATCCGTTAACACTGACAAACAGGTCGCTCCGCCTTTTTCGTAAGACTTTGCAATTTCAGCTGGGTTGAAATTTTCGCGAATAACACCTTTGCTTGGAGATGCTTTTTTAATTTCGGCAATGACTGCCGGACGAAGATTGCTCATTCGCTCATCAATGGCATTTATAAAACCGCGCACTGGTAAGGCACCTGAAATCGCTTCTTTCATTTGAGATAAACTCACTTGCTTTGAGCGAAAGATAATTTCTTCTACTTTTCGGTCGAGTATTTTTTTTAGTATGTCTGGCGTATCGCTCACTGAATAAATCCTGTTTAAATATTTTGTGAAAATTGAATTAACTGCTCGAATTTGGCTTTAGCACTACCATCTGCAATAACTTCTTTGGCTTTTTCTACACCTTCCGCCAAAGAGCGCACTAAACCCGAGGTATAAATGGCCGCACCTGAGTTTAACAAAACAATATCCAGTGCTGCACCGGCTTTGTTATTCAGTACATTATTGATCATTGCCAGGCTTTGTTCCGCACCATCAACGGCAAGCTCAGCTAAACTTCCTTTTTGCAAACCAAAATCTTCTGGCTCAATAGTAAATGTTTTTACATTACCATTTTTTAACTCGGCTACATACGTTGCCGCGCCTATACTTATTTCATCCATGCCGTCGTCGGCATGCACAACCATCACATGCTCACTGCCTAGCCTTGCAAGCACACTTGCTAACGGCTCTACCCAGGCCTTATCAAAAACACCGATAACCTGATTAGGCGCTCCGGCGGGGTTTGTTAACGGGCCAAGCACATTAAAAATGGTTCGCACGCCCATCTCTTTTCTTGGGCCAATAGCGTGTTTCATAGCGCCATGATGCTTAGGCGCAAACATGAAACCAACACCCACTTCTTTTACACAGTTTGCAACTTGCGAGGAATCTAGATCTAGGTTTACACCTGCGGCTTCGAGCACATCTGCACTTCCTGATTTACTGGAAATAGAACGATTGCCATGTTTTGCGACTTTTGCACCGGCTGCAGCGGCGACCATTGCGCAACAGGTAGATATATTAAAGGTGTTTGCGCCATCACCACCAGTTCCGCAGGTATCAACCAGGTGAGGCCCTTTTACATCTACTTTTGCAGCAAGGGAGCGCATCACACTAACGGCAGCTGCAATCTCATCAACGGTTTCGCCTTTCATGCGTAAACCAATTAAAAAACCACCAATTTGAGAAGGCGTTGCTTCACCTGTCATAATGAGCTGCACCACGCTTGTCATTTCTTCTTCGCTTAAGTCGCGCTTGTCGACAACAGCGGCAATTGCCTGTTGTAAATCCATTATTCCTTCTCCCTTTAATCTATTCTGTGATGACCTTACGCTACCGCTTTTTCCGGTACTATCGTCGGTGACGGGGCATCCAAAAAATTCTGCAACAATTCATGCCCAAATTCAGACAAAATAGACTCCGGATGAAATTGAACGCCCTCTATCGGCAGCGTTTTGTGTCGCACACCCATAATTTCATCCATTTCGCCGTTTTCATTTTGAGTCCATGCGGTAATTTCCAGGCAATCAGGTAATTTATTCTTGTTTATCACCAGCGAATGGTAACGCGTTGCTGTATATGGATTTTTCAGACCAGAAAAAACGCCTTTATCACTGTGATAAATCGGAGAAGTTTTACCATGCATGATTTCATTTGCATGGACTATTTGACCGCCAAACGCCTGACCTATGCTCTGATGCCCCAAGCACACGCCAAGAAGCGGTATTTTACCGGCAAAATGGTTAATCGCATCTATAGATACCCCGGCTTCATTTGGTGTGCAAGGCCCCGGAGATATCATCAACCGCTCAGGTTTAAGCGCGACCATTTCTTCAACCGTTATTTGATCATTTCGATACACGCGTACATCTGCACCTAACTCGCCCAGATATTGGACCAAGTTATAGGTAAACGAGTCGTAATTATCGATCATCAACAACATGTGTAGTACTCTGCAATCAGTTTTAAGGGATGCAAGTTTATCATTGTCTAATTCGTTTAGCACCTGCCCGTAATACGCCAAACAAACCTTATAAAAAAATCATGAATTAAAGGCTTGAAATTCTAAATGAGAATCATTATCATTTAGATGATCGAAACACAAACAAAGGCCTTATAAAATGCATCGTATTTCACTAGTAGCATTAATCGCAATAATCAGCTTTCCAACATTCGCATTTGCGGGCGACGAGTTAATTATATACTCAGGTCGCAGCGATAATTTTATTAAACCTATCGTCAAAATATTTGAAGACCGAACCGACATAAAAGTCACGCTGCATGCAGCCGAATCCACTGCATTACTAAATAAGCTAAAACTTGAAGGTGACCGCACTGACGCCGATCTTTTCATAAGCAATGACGCTGGCAACCTTCAAAAAGGGGCGGAGCTTAGTCTATTTCAAGCAATACCAACGAACCTGGCATCTCAAATCCCCGCAAAAGATCGCTCTTCGGAAAATTTGTGGCTTGGCCTGTCAGCCCGAGCGCGAGTTTTGGTTGTTAACACAAACAGCCCAACAGCAAATAAGGTGAAATCTGTTTTTGACCTTGCTTTGCCTGAATATAAAAACAAAATAGCAATTACCTACGCCACCAACGGCAGCTTTATAGCGGGCACGACGGTATATATGCTGGCTAAAGGTGAAACCGAAACATTAAACTGGCTAAAAGGCCTGTCTGAAAATGCTGGTCGAAACGTCTTTAACAAACACAGTAAGGTCGTAAAAACTGTTGCGAATGGCGATGCAGATGTAGGCTTGGTTAATCACTATTATATTTACCGTCACCTAGCCAAACACCCAGATGCTCCAATTAAAATAATTTTACCGGATCAGAATAACGCTGATGTAGGTATTGCCTGGAATGTTGCTGGCGTCGCGCTGAGCAAATATTCTACAAACAGCAAGAATGCTTTGAAATTTATTGAGTTTTTGGTTTCACCTGAAGGGCAAAAAATGTTTGCTGAAGTGAATAAGGAATATCCAACGCGTAATGGCATTCCTACTGCACCAGAAATTCCTGAGCTGAATAAATTAAAAGTCGCCAATGTTCCTATGGAGCAATTAGGCAAAAACAGAAACAAAACCCTCGATTTAATCGATAAGTCAGGACTCCAATAAACATTGTTAGCTAAAGCCACTCGGTTATCCGCACTCTCGAATAACCAGTTCAGCTCACTTGGTAGCATTGCGGCGGTTATCGTCATACTGGCGATATTGCCGCTGCTCCATGTTGTAGCATATGGTCTTGATTTATCCGTTGATCAGTGGAAAGCACTCTGGAGCCATCGAATTCCAGGCTTGCTGCTTAACACGCTGACCCTGGCATTAATTGTCGCCATATTTAGTCTGATTTTAGGTGTTAGTAGTGCGTGGATAGTTGCCCGCAAATCTTTCGCTGGTCGTAAGGTCGCCATCTGGCTTCTTCTTCTGCCTCTTACCATTCCAACTTATGTTTTCGCTCACATTTACACATCGTTGCTGGATAGAGAAGGCTGGCTCGGCAAATTATGGCATTTTATTTTTGGAGCCAGCTCCTCTGTTCCGGATCTTTCAAATGTTTTTGGGGTTGCCTTTATACTTGCTTTAGCGGGCTTCTCTTATATTTTTCTGCTAGTTCGAACCTCTTTATCCCACTCCACACAAAGCCTGGAAGAAGCTGCACAAATTCAAGGAGCCGGTCCCCGTGAAATATTTCTCAAAATCAACCTGCCATTGATGCGACCTGCCATCGCTGCCGGACTGGCAGTGATTATTCTGCACGTATTATCTGATTTTGGCGCCGTCAGTATGCTTCGCTACCAAACATTTACCTTAAGCATTTACAATCAAATGAGTGGACGAATGGACTTTAACGCCGCGGCCGGCTTAAGCTTCATTCTCATTGCATTGAGCCTGTCATTCTTGGTGCTAGAACGATTTTTTCGCAAACGCCAACGATTTTTTTCCGGCGCTCAAACAAAAAAAGTTGAGCGCCAGCAAGCCTCCAGAAATCAGCAATTACTAATCTGGACATGGCTTGGATTAATCACCACGTTCAGTTTTTTACTACCGCTGGCCTGGATGGTCCACTTGAGCTTCGATGCTTGGCAGCAGGACTTAATCGATTCCGAATTTTGGCAATATTGTATTAACTCCGGCATTATTGCATTTGCCTCAGCAACCATCGCACTCGTTATCGCCTTTCCCATTGCGTTTTATCACGCTCGAAAACACAACCTGCTATCACAGACCTATTTGCATTTATCAAGCGTTGGTTTTGCCCTGCCCGGACCAGTCATCGCACTTGGCGTGCTTGCCTTTGTACTTGCGCAACTGCCTTTTATTTACGGCACGCTCGCAGCGCTTATTATCGCTATGGTTATTCGGTTTCTACCTTTAGCAATTCAGGCCCAGGAAGCATCTCTCCAACAACTAACGCCGTCCATAGAAGAAGCGGGCAGGGTGTTTGGCGCCGGCCCAATTGAAAACCTTCGTCGAGTAATTCTACCCATTGTCAGCGGCGGAATGGCCACTGCTTGGGTGCTTGTGTTTATTGACGCATTAAAAGAGCTTCCTGCAACATTAATATTGCGCCCCACTGGTTTTGATACCTTACCCGTCAGAATCTGGATTGAAGCAAGTGAAGAAATGCTCGAACTTGCAGCACCTGCTGCGCTGATGCTGGTAATTGGCACCTTGCCTGCTATCTGGATTATGCGTAAAAGCGAAAAAATGGGCCATTAATACATTGGCGCTTTACGGTGCTTGGGCTAAAATAGCCTATCTTTATAAAATGATGCCTAATAATTCCAATGAAATTTAAACTATTTTTTGCTTCACTCTCACTAATTCTTATCACCGCATGTACCGGCGATGCTTATACCGAACTGCAGCTATCGTCTGCCCGCGGCCAAACTGACATGATTAGCGTAATGTTAGACAACGGCGCAGACATAAACGACGCCAACAAACACGGCAAAACACCACTCATGCTCTCAGCTGGCAATGGACAATATGAAAGCACCAAGCTTCTTTTAGAGCGAAACGCCGCAATGGACGCACAAGACATTGACGGTATGACAGCTTTAATCATGGCATCATCCAGTGGCCACGATAAAATCATCAAATTGTTATTAGATAATGGTGCCAACGTCAATACAGAGAACAATTATGGGGCAACGGCCGTTACCAACGCCGCATTTTTTAATCATGCAAATGCGCTAGCTGCGTTACTGAATAGCAAAACCAAAGTAAACAGCGAAAGTAATGAAAACGCCCTACTTTTTTCGGCTGGCCTTGGCAATAACGAGATCATTAATTTACTGCTTAAATACGGTGTTGACGTAAATGCACGAGGCAAAAATGGTCGTACTCCGCTGATGGCGGCTGTTGAATTCAGTCACCCCGATACGGTTGCCCTTTTAATTAAGAATAATGCTGACCCCAAAGCAATTGATTCGGACGGAGACTCAGTTTTTCGCCTTGCAGAAGGAAATGGTAACAAGGCAGTTCTTGATATGATTAGCAAGGCAATAAAGTAGCATCAACAATGGTTATCAGCTTATATATCCCTGCGTCAAAACAGGGACTACACAACATCACTAATCGAGTGGAATCACAGGTACAAAAAGCAGGTTTTGATAGTGGCTTGTGCACTTTATTTATAAAGCATACTTCAGCCAGTCTAATTATTCAGGAAAATGCTGACCCTTCGGCCAAATGTGACCTAGAAGCATGGCTAAGCAGGCTTGTACCCGAAAACGATTCGCTATATACCCACACACATGAAGGTCCTGATGATATGCCAAGCCATATCAAAAGTATTTTGACATCAACTTCATTATCAGTCCCCGTTCAACATGGGAAACTGGCACTTGGTATCTGGCAGGGAATATATTTATGGGAGCACAGGCATTCTGGCGGAGAGCGTGAAATCGCCATTCATATAAGCAATTAAAAAAGGCGATTATAAAAATCGCCTTTTTTAATTGTGACTGATCCAGGCCCTTTCTTACCCCTCATACTCCGACTTCAAACGCTCAAGCTCCTGCTTAGTCGCAGGCAAAGGGATTTCCGGGTCAGTCCACCAAACGTCTGGCGATTTTTTGTGTGCGACACTGTGGCAGCGTTCACACGTCCAGAGTGGAAATGCAACTTTATCATGGCAACGACCGCAGTATTGTCCAGCAATAATCGCGTCCATACCTATTCCTGGGTTACCACCTTTTTGAGGGACAAAAATTGCCGGATGACAATTCGAGCAATCCAGCCAACGGGTATGTGCCAAATGAGGAAAACGCACCCATGGCATCTCACCCGTATTTTTAAACAACATATCCATATCCATTACATTCATGTCTTCCTCACCAGTTTGGCTCATTCGGGGATTAATCGTCCCGTCGTTTATCGCCTTTGCCCAATTTATTCCGCCCCTACGATCAACAGGGAAGTTAGCCATGGACTTTTCTGGTTCTTGCAAAGAATCTAACGCATCATTGGCTTTATCGTGAAGACCATCTTCCCGCAAAGAAACTAAAATTGGTTTGTTCACAAAAACGCGAGAATCTTTTTCTTCATACACACTGGTATTACCGATAACCGTATAATCTGCTCCGTTTCTAGCGCAAGAAACTAACATTACAAACAAACAGCTTACGGTGGAAACCCAGCATAATAACTTCCAAAATCTCATTACACCTCTCCCGTGCGTTGATATCTTGTGAAAATTGCAACACTTCAGGTTGCTAGATATTTATATTATTTTTTCTTTTTATTATTTTTAATTTTATATGGAACCAATCAGTCAAAAATACGAAAACAATTACACTTAAGGACGAGCCCCGGCAGCCTGTAAAATTTCAATTATTGCATTACTATTCTCAGTAAGAGATATCATAAACGCAGTGCGGCCATCGACAGCCATTAAATCATAATTAGCTTTATGCTCTAATAATAACTTAACCATATCAGCATCTTTCTGTAATGTAGCCCACATTAATGCTGACCAGCCCTCATCCGTTTGGGCATTAATATCAGCACCATTATCAAGCAGAAATTTTACCGTAGATAAATGCTTCTTTTGGGCAGCTCGGATCAAGGGGGTCCATTTACCGGAATCACGCGCCTCAATATTTGCGCCTTTTTTAAGTAATATTTTGGCTGCTTCATCTTTTCCATTACGGGCAGCATGCATAATAGCCGGCCACCCGTAATTATTAACTTCATTTATGTCAGCACCGGCAGCAAGTAAGCTCTCTATTTGAGCATTATCACCTTCTAAACTCGCTTTCATAAGCGATGTATTTCCATCACATGCGGACAAACAAAAAACAAAAAACACGATTAAATACAAACGCATAACCAAAACCAACTAATATTTACAATACGATAGCGCAATATAGCATGTATAAAGTGCCTGGGAAAATTAACATTCAATTGAATAAATAATTCTGTCGAAAACAAAAACGGCATCTAAAAAAGATGCCGTTTCACATAACTTAAAAGCAATTTAACAAAACTCAGATTAACATCCGATTAATCATAATTATGGCCTTAAGACCTGTAAATCTGACGTTTCTTCTACAGTTATTGAATCGAGTGTGGCTATGGCCCCTTTACGGTCCGCACTGACAGCACCAAAAAATACTTTAAACAGACCTGCTGTTGCTTCTTCTTCGGCATATTGCGCATTATAATCAAGCAATACAGCATCAAGCGCCAATTGCGCTGCATCTATTGCATCAAGGTCATTAGCAGCAATTGCTGAATCAAGCATATATTCCATCGCAATCTTAGCCTTAGCTAAGCGACGCATTCCACTTGACGTATTCCACATATCCTTCCTCAGGTGATGCGGCCCTGCAAAAGATAAACTATTCAACGGGTTCCCAAACTCAAAAAGCAACCTGTAATTAACATCATCTAAAGTCAACTTAACTGCAGTTAGTGCGCTTAAGCTATAGTTCAAATAAGGCGTTGGTATTTCCTGCAGTGCAACCGGATTAGGAGTAACTAAGCTATGCCCGGAAAATTCAAAATAACCGGAACCAAAGTATCTAGCCGAAAAATAAGCATACGAATCCCAGGAGTTATCGTTCCGCCCTAAAAGGTGACTCCCAACGGCAATAACTACACCCTGATTATTTAAATTAACATTACCATCTTCGGGTACTATAGCTTGTAAGCTAATCCCCCTATATGTAATTGTTAATTCGTTAGCAAAGAAATCGAGATCTGGATTAACCTTAGTTATAGCCCCACCATAAGGAGAATCACTAGTAGTCACAGTTAATAATCCATTGCCTGTGGTAACTGCTGTATTATAAAAACCGGAGCTACGACTCCTTAGCCAAGTCGGGGAGCTATCAGCTGTATTTATATAAGATACTTCAGCCTGATCAAATTCATCCACAAACACCACTGCGGCATTTGCTGCTGGCGCTACTATAAATGTAGTGAATATAGTTACTTTGGCTAGTTTAATTATTTTACTGATTTTCATAGCGTCCCCTTCCCGCACAATCTCCAGTAAAATTGCGCTTAGACATGGATGTTTTACGTTTTGGCTATAATCGATGCATTTAACTCAGAAGTATCTACCAAGATTCTTATTATTCAATTAATTACCAGCCCATACGTTACTTTTATTTCGATTCTTTATGACAAAACAACCGATAACACGAGTAAGCATATATCAATTGACATAAAAACACCAAGCAAAACAAGGACACGCTACATTGCAACCGAAGGAAATTATCTCAAAAACTTTTCACTCATTAACTTATGCCAATAACTATAACGAGTTAGCAGCACTTGATCATTATTAAGATTAAGCGACTCTGAATATGCCCCCGACTTCTCACCGATGTCACCTGATAACAAATAAAAAACGCCTTTTGCTGTAGCCTCCTGCTCTTGAGCTAGAACAACTTTACACCCCGACACACAGGATAACTTCTGGCAGAAGCTGAGACTCTTCGCCAATCCCCCGCCAAGGCGAATTTGTAGCACCTCACCGGATATATTTTGAATGCATTTTATATTTTCTGAAATTAGAAAAACAATACTTTCTAAAACAGAGACAAATTTTTCTTCGCTACTTACCTCTTTTGTAAAATTGCTCTCATACTCAGCGACCCAAAACGGTGACCCAATGCCGGAGATGGCATTTATAAAAAGAGGTGGATTATCAAATCGCTCACACCATTCATCCAAATGATGTTCATAGTCTGTAATATCTGATTGCTCGGCAAACCATCGCAATGCGCGGCCGGCTCCGTTAACCGTTCCCTCTATCACATAGTTGACTTTACTTACATCAGCATACGCAATACTTGCTAGTAATCTTTCATTCTCCAAGTCCGGCGCAGACTCACTAGTCTTTAATACAAACGCTCCCGTGCCTGCGTTAACAAATACTTCACTCTCTAATAATTTCCCTTCCGAATATATTACGGCAGACTGATCACCGGTACAAATAGCGAGCGGTATTACATGCCCATGGCGCACAATATTTCCATAATCATATTGTGTTAAAACGATATCAGGCAATATGTTATTTGGAATAGAAAACAGTTTTTGTAAACTGGTATCCCATTTCAATGACTTGTAATCCATCATTAATGTGCGCGATGCATTTGCCGGGTCAATTACAAACGGCTTTTCATCTAGCAGTTGAAATAAAATGTAACTTGCCATTGGCGCTATACACAAACCACCACTAACCAATGCGTCTTTTATGCTTGAAATATGATTCAAACACCAACGCATCTTCGTTGCACCATAATGAGGATTTAAATATAAACCTGTTACATCATGAATATATTGAGCGTGATTTTCATACTGAGAAATATCATTATGCGTTCGTCGGTCTTGCCAACTAATTATAGGGGAAAGCGGCTGTTCTGTTTTTTTGTCCCAGCATACAATACTGCTTCTTTGCGTTGCCAGGCCTGCTTTAGTAATTTTAAAATAATCCTCACCGAGAGTCTTCTGTACTTGATCAATTACAGAATAAACTGATGCCATTAACTCTATCGGATCATGTTCTACTTCTAACTCGCCTCGAGTAATTGTTCTAATAGGGGCCTCGGCTCGACACACACTACGCCCAAATGCATCAAATACAATCGCTCGTGTTGCATGCCCTCCTTGATCAAGAACCAAAATAAGATTTTCTTTCGCCGTGGAAATAGCTAAACTCCTCGTTTTACATAAACTAAGTTCTTATAAAATGTATAACTCAATTTTGCACGCCAGTTTAATCATTAAAGATACCAAGAATTCACTCATGTTTTATCATGATATTCTTGGTTTATCCATTGACGACGATCGACCTGACCTTGGTTTTCCCGGCGCCTGGTTAAACATTGGCGCACAACAAATCCATTTGCTTGAACTACCAAACCCAGATCCGGTGGATAATCGCCCCACACATGGTGGTAGAGACAGGCACGTTGCAATCGGATTGTCAGACATAGATCAATTAATGCTGATATTAAAAACCCACGACATTACATTCACAACAAGCTCATCTGGGCGAAAAGCACTATTTTGTCGGGATCCGGATGGTAATACACTCGAATTCATCCAGAAAAACTAACTTTCATTCATCGACAACAAATCCGTATTACCGCCGATTGCTGACGTATTAGTGGTAATTGTTTTTTCAGTACAAAAACGTTGTAAGTAATTAGGCCCACCGGCTTTTGGTCCAGTGCCAGAGTAACCTTCTCCGCCAAAAGGCTGTACGCCAACTACTGCGCCCACCATATTTCGATTAACATAAATGTTACCAACATTCGCTTTGCTGGTTATTTTCGATATTGTTCCATCGATTCGGCTATGAATACCCAATGTTAACCCATACCCCATTGCATTGATGTTATCAATTAACTCGTCCAGCCCGTTTGCTTCAAAAGTCATAATATGCAAAATTGGCCCAAACTGCTCCTTATCCAGATCTGCCAAAGATTCAATTTCCACTAAGGCAGGTGCCACATAATAACCCTTGTTTTTTATTCCTTCAGGGATCTCAATTTCGTGCAGCAATTTATTTTTATTTTTAAATATCTCTTTATAGTTATTTAGACTTTCCATTGCTCCGCGATCAATCACAGGCGGAACATCACTTGAATACTTTACCGGGTCGCCAACTATTAGTTCACACATCGCATTTATCAACAAGTCTTGCACTCTTGGTAGAATATCACGCTGTACAATTAAAACCCTAAGTGCAGAGCAACGCTGACCCGAACTTAAAAAAGCAGAGTTAATAACATCTTTCACCACCTGTTCCGGTAAGGCGGAGCTATCTACAATCATGGCATTAAGGCCGCCGGTTTCTGCAATTAATGGAACAATGGGAGATCTACGCGCAGCAAGTGTCACATTAATTTTTTGCGCCGTTCCAAATGAACCGGTAAATGCAACACCGCATACCCGCTCGTCACTTAGTACCACTTCGTTAAATAGCCTACCTGCACAGTTAACAAGTGTCAGCACATTTTTTGGCAAGCCGGCCTGATACAAAAACTCAATCAATCGCTTTGATACAATTGACGTATTACTAGAACATTTTGCAATTACCGTATTACCTGTAATTAACGCAGCAACTATTTGACCTACAAAAATGGCGACAGGAAAGTTCCATGGGCTGATACAAACAAACAAACCTCGACCGTGGTACGACAAGAAATTATCCTCTCCCACCGGACCTTCTAACTTTACAGGATTATCTAGAACAGTTTTCGCTTGCAATATATAATATTCACAAAAATCAATCGCCTCTCTTATTTCTGCCACTGCGTCATTTATTGTTTTTCCTGCTTCATATACACACAATGCATATAGCTCTACACAATTGTCCTGTAACAATTTGGAAAATGACTGGATAATACCTATTCGGCTTTTAACAGAAGTGCGCTGCCAATTTTTTTTGCTGGAGTCAATAACACTCAATGTTGCTTTTAAACTATCGCGTAAATCATCGTTAATATAACCTACAATAAAATCTTTGTCGGCAGGATTACGAATTTCTCTGCTTTCATTACTTTTTGAGTCAGAAAACCAAAAATGATTTTTATATAAATCAATTTCATCTTTAATACGATCAAGAACACAACGCTCACCCAAGTTTAATCCAAATGAATTATTTCTATTTTCGAAAATGTCATTTGGCAATAGGATATTCGGATTTGTAAAAACATCAAGATTGGCCAACAAATCCATCGGGCTCCTAACAATTTGTTCAATAGGCACATCATCACTTTCAATACGACTTACGAACGACGAATTCGCGCCATTCTCCAGAAGGCGACGAACCAAATACGGCAATAGATCCCGATGGACCCCAACAGGACAATATATTCGACAGGGACAATTTTTAATTATTTGATCATGTAAATTTTCACCCATTCCATGTAAACGCTGAAATTCAAAAGTTGATCTGTCCCCGGCCAACTGCCTAATCGCAGCAATCGTGTGGGCGTTATGAGTAGCAAATTGCGGGTAAAAACAATCGCCATTGTTTAACATAAACTTAGCGCAAGCTATATATGAAACATCAGTGCTGCTCTTACGGGTAAATACAGGATAACCACTTAACCCCTGCTCTTGCGCACGCTTTATTTCCGTGTCCCAATATGCACCTTTAACCAACCTAACTGGAATGATCTTTCCTGTTTTCTTTGCTACAACACCAAGCCAATCTAATACGTGCATCGCTCTTTTTTGATAAGCCTGAACCGCTATTCCCAGACCATTCCATCCATCAAGGCTTTTATCACATATCAGTTTTTCAAATATTTCCAGCGACAAGTCAAGGCGATCCGCTTCTTCAGCGTCGAGCGTAACGGCAACGTTTTTTTCACATGCAAATTGAACAAGCGATAACACATCAGGCATCAGTTCACTCATAACTCTTTCATGTTGAGAAATTTCGTAACGCGGATGTAATGCAGATAACTTAATAGATATACTCGGCGCAGCAACCGCCTCAGTATAATTTCCCGTAGAAATAGACCGCGAAATTATTTCAATTGAGTGCTTATACGCTTTAAAATAGCGAGATGCATCCACCTTCGACAACGCAGATTCACCAAGCATGTCGTATGAAAACCGATAATTTTCGTCGAATTCTTTAGCGCCACGTTGTAATGCGGAGTCAATATTTTCCCCCATCACATATTGAGACGCCATTATTTTCATGGCTTGTCGTAACACGCCCCTAATCACTGGTTCGCCCATTCGACCAATCAACTTCACAAACTGATCAGATAGAGTCGAAACTTCTCTAACATTAACCAACTTACCTGTCAGCATTAAGCCCCAGGTGGATGCGTTTACAAATAGTGAATGACTATTTCCAATATGTGTTTGGAATTCAGCCAATGCCAATTTACTTTTTATCAACCGGTCCGCTGTAATGTCATCGGGAATCCGCAAAAGAGCTTCTGCAAGACACATAAGAATAATGCCCTCTTCACTTGATAAACTGTATTCACGAATAAATGCCTCAATAGTACCCTGTGACGATTTATTTTGACGAGCAACCGTCACCAAATCCCGTGCACCGGATTCAATTTTCTGCAAATCATCAGGAGAAATATCAATCGATTTCAATAACCCTGATATACAAAGTGATTCATCACTTAAATAGTACTTATTTATTTTTTCTCGTTTACGAGAAATGTCTGATAATGAAGTCATCTACATCCCAGCTTTGAGTAAATATAATTTAACTTAGTAACACTCATCTATTGCCCTGCTATTTTTATATAAAACGTGACGGCATCATACTCAATCGAACACACATATCTACATACCCCTTCATTTCGCGTGAAATAACACCGCCCTCTAAAAAATCTAAGTATAATTAATAGTTACTAAACTTATACTTTAAACTGTCGAAACTAATATAAACGGATTCTAACTGGACAGTAAATGCATAAACGAGAAATTCAGGTAATAGGTTTCGCATCATGTTATGGCGCTAGGGATCAGCGTTGTGATACAGGGCCTGTTGCCTTAAAAAATTTGCAGTTAACAACCAAATTAGAAAACGCAAATTTCGATGTAGAGTGGTCCAATAGTATTACGCCTCATCATAAACCTGAATCAAATCAAGATACACTCTCCGTCATATTGAACAATTGCAAGGAATTAGCCAGGCAAACCTACACTGCAGTAAAAGCCAACAAACAAATTATCGTGATTGGCGGCGATCACTCATGTGCTATTGGTACGTGGAGCGGAGTTCACAGCGCATTGTCGAGCACATTACCTAATACATTGCCCAACACCTCACAACTTGGCTTGATCTGGATCGATGCACATATGGATAGCCATACTATGGAAACATCAGATTCTGGCGCAATTCACGGCATGCCTGTAGCAAGCTTACTAGGGTATGGCGATAAAGAACTGTGCAGTATTGAATCTGAGGCTCCCAAAATACTACCCGAGAATTTGTGCCTGGTTGGAATTCGCAGTTATGAGCCCGCAGAACTCAAGTTACTTAACCAACTTGGCGTTAAAGTATTTTATATGGAAGATATTGAAGAGCTTGGGCTGTCTAAAGTAATGCAACTCGCCCAAAAACACGTTAGAAAAAACTGCAGCAGATACGGGGTATCACTGGACCTAGATGCAATTGACCCAGAAGATGCACCCGGCGTGGGCTCACCAGAAAGTCACGGAATTTCAGGTTCAAAGCTTGTACAAGCACTAAAAAGCTGTAATTTTAATGACGATTTCATAGGGATAGAAATTACGGAGCTAAACTCTAGCAGGGATGAGGTCGATAAGACTGCAAGACTAGCAATTGAAGCCATTTTGGCTTGTCTTTCACAACAAAGTGAGAAAACATGAGCATCATCGATACCGAAAACCAGTACAGTGCACAAAACTACCTACCACTTCCCATAGTCCTTGTCAGAGGAAGAGGAGTTTATGTTTGGGATGCCAAAGGGAAGCGCTATTTTGACATGATGAGTGCATATTCTGCTGTTAGTCACGGTCATTTACACCCACGCCTTGTTAGCGCTTTGAGCACTCAAATCACACAACTTACCATCGTCTCGCGCGCATTTTACACAGATAAACTCGGGCCTTTTTTACAAAAAGCGTGTGAGCTTTCCGGGCAGGATAAAGCACTACCAATGAATACTGGCGCAGAAGCAGTGGAAACCGCCATTAAAGCTGCCAGAAAGTGGGCTTACAAAGTAAAAGGTGTTGAAGCAAACAAGGCTGAAATCATAACCTGCAATGGCAACTTTCATGGCCGAACAATTACTATCGTTGGTTTTTCTACCGATAATCAATATAAAGATGGCTTTGGGCCGTTTCCTGATGGTTTTAAAAATGTCCCATTTGGTGATGCAAATGCACTTGAAGCTGCAATTACACCCAACACGGCAGCTTTTCTTGTAGAACCAATTCAAGGTGAAGGCGGTATCATCGTCCCTCCCGATGGCTACCTAAAAAAATGCGCT